>ENA-UOOK01004658-UOOK01004658.1-fermentation-metagenome-genome-assembly--contig:-NODE-4658-length-14498-cov-3.956726_pt1 | contig 14498 bp, 10 predicted proteins | sample MGYA00245777_ERZ724023 | MGnify/ENA primary metagenome ERZ724023 (study PRJEB28704, sample SAMN03018312) | fermentation metagenome | biome: anthropogenic terrestrial biome; feature: soil; material...
AGTGACCTAATTTTCAATGAGCCAGCTGACCTATTTTTAGATTAGCATAAACAATAGGTGAGTTCATAGAAAATCAAAAAATCAGTGCAAAAATTTTATTTAACGAATTAAGTATAACTTTATACAAAGGTAATAAAATATTACATAAATGCATAAAATATTGACACAAAACCAATATTGGTGTAATATAATATTACAAAAAGGAGGGATTAAAGATGTCAAAGGATATTCCTATTGGATTAAAAATAAAGGCTATTAGAGAGGCAAGGAGATTAAGCCAGATTGAGGCAGTAGAAAGACTTGCTGAAAAGGGGATTAACATGAGCAGGGAAACATTGAGCAAAATAGAAAACGGCAACAGGACTGTATCGGCTGTGGAGTTAAATGCCATATGCAAAGTTCTGAATATAGATATAAACATTCTTTTTGAAGATGAAGAAGACGACGATTTAGTTACACTATTCAGGAAGAAAAATTTTTCGGAAAAAACCGTTAAAGAAGTTGAGAAACTCCAGGATATAATAAAGATGTTCATTTACCAAAAGAAAATATACGATGGAGAGTTTAAACCACAAAAGAGAAAGCCACTGTGGGAGGAGTGTTAAGATTGCAAAAGAATAATTTAAATCTCCCAGGAGAATCCTTCAGACTGCAAATCAAAGATTTGGCAGAAGAAGTAAGAATAAAATTTGCGAGGAAAGGGCTTTCTGATATATTTGATATTCTAACAGAGGCTGCATTCCTAATAAGAAAACCATTGGATACAGATGAATTATCAGGATTTAGTACCTATTTTGAGAGACAGTTTATTGTCTATTTAAACACCGAACGGACATCAACTTCAACGAGCGAGAGTGCATCGTCTCGGGAAAAGGCAACAAACAGCGCATCGTTTACTTCAATGCCCGCGCCAAAACACATCTTTTGAATTATTTAGGCGAAAGAACGGATGAAAATCCAGCACTTTTTGTATCTTTGCACCAACCAACAGAACGACTGGGGATTTCGGGCGTAGAGACACGACTGCGCAAGCTTGGACAAGAGACTGGAGTCATGCACGTACATCCACATAAATTCCGAAGGACGCTCGCCACGGCTGCTATTGATAGAGGAATGCCTGTGGAACAAGTGCAGCGGCTGTTGGGACATGTGAAGATAGACACAACCATGCAATATGCTATGGTCAACCAGAATAACGTGAAGATGTCGCACCGACGATATTTGAGTTAGACGCTAAGGGCTTATGAAACAATTCAACGAAAGCAGCTACGAGCAGACACTAATCGCCTTCTTTGAGGAGCGGTTAGGCTATGATCATCTCAATGGTCCTGATGTGGAGCGCGACTACGATGTGCCGTTCTATGAGGAGCGTTTGAGACAGAAGCTGCAAGATGTAAACCCCAAGGCGCCCGCTGCCGCTACAGACGAGGCTCTGAGAAAGATAGCGCATATCGAGACAGGCTCATTGGTGCAGTGCAATGAGACATTCACTGACTGGCTTCAGAATGGTATCGACGTGAGCTATTGGAACGGAAAGGAGACCAAGCACGCTCACCTTAATCTCGTTGATTATCAGAATATTGGCAACAATAGCTTTGAGATCGTCAACCAATGGACATTCGTGGAGCGGTCGGAGAAGCGCGCCGACCTCATTGTCATGCTCAATGGTCTGCCCGTGGTGCTCATGGAGTTGAAATCGCCTTCACGGGAGGAGACCGACGTGTCGGCAGCCTATCGCCAGATTCGCAACTATATGAAGGAGATTCCGCAGATGTTCCACTACAACATGTTTTGCGTGATGAGCGACATGACGGAGACGAAGGCAGGAACGATCACCGCCAATGAAGACCGCTATATGCAGTGGAAGTCGACCGACGGGCATTATCTCTCAGAAGAAGTCGTGGACTATGACATCTTTTTTGAGGGAATGTTTGAGAAGCGGCGATTCCTCGATATACTTCGCAACTTCATCTGCTTCAACAAGGACGAGAGCGGAGACAGCAAGATTCTCGCCGGCTACCACCAGTATTTTGCGGTGAACAAAGCCATAGAGCGCACGCAGCCTGCCATCAACGGCGACGGTCGCATCGGTGTGTTCTGGCACACACAAGGATCGGGCAAGAGTCTGTCGATGGTATTCTATGCCCACCTGTTGCAGTCAACGGTGTCGCAGCCTACCATCGTCGTCATCACCGACCGCAACAATCTCGACGATCAGCTCTACGGTCAGTTCTCGCGCTGCAAGGACTTCCTGCGCCAGCAGGCCGTGCAAGCGTCAAGTCGGGAGAATCTGAAAGAGCTGTTGGAAGGACGCAAGGCCAATGGCATCATCTTCACCACGATGCAGAAGTTTGAGGAGAGCAGCGAGCCACTGTCAGAGCGCCATAACATCATCGTGATGACAGACGAGGCCCACCGTGGGCAGTACGGCTTTGAGCAGAAAGTGAACATCAAGACCGGCGAGGTGAACATCGGCACGGCGAAGGTTATCCGCGACTCTTTGCCCAATGCTTCTTTCATAGGCTTCACGGGTACTCCAATCGCATTGCGTGACAAGAATACGGTGGAGGTGTTTGGAGACATCATCGACACCTACGATATGACGCAGAGCGTACTCGACCATGCGACAGTCCCTGTGTACTATGAAAGCCGTGTCATCAACCTTAAACTCGACGAGAAAACGTTGCAAGCCCTTGACAAAGAGTACGACCAGTTGGCTGATGAAGGTGCCGACGAGCTGTTGCTTGAAAAAAGCAAGAAAGAGCTGTCGCATCTTGACCAGTTGCTTGGTGCCGACGCTACTATCGACTCCCTTGTCGCAGACATTATCAACCATTATGAGAAATATCGTGAGCACGAACTGACGGGAAAGGCTATGATAGTCGCTTACAGCCGCCCAATCGCTATAAAAATTTATAGGATGATGTTGCAGTTGCGCCCGACATGGAAGGAAAAGGTGAAGGTGGTGATGACTGCCGGCAATAATGACCCTGAAGAGTGGCATGACATCATTGGCAATGACACTTACAAGAAAGAACTCGCCAAGAAGTTCAAAGACAATAACGACCCAATGAAGATAGCCATCGTCGTTGACATGTGGTTGACGGGATTCGACGTGCCTTCGCTGGCAACAATGTATGTGTTCAAACCTATGAGCGGACACAATCTCATGCAGGCTATTGCCCGTGTGAACCGTGTATATAAGGATAAGGTTGGCGGACTGGTGGTCGATTACATTGGCATAGCTCAGGCACTGAAAGAGGCGATGAAATTCTACACATCCAACGACCGCCGCCGCTTTGGTGACCCGGATATCGCGAAAACCGCCTATGTGAAGTTCCGCGAGCATTTGGAGATTTGCGCCGACCTCATGCATGGTTTCGACTACAGCGGTTTTGCTACAGCTACCGACAACGGGCGTGGCATGCTTATTAAGCAAGGTGCCAACTTCATGATGGCTGTTGGCATGGAGAAGAAATGCAACGACTTCAAGAAACACGCACAACTGCTGCATCAAGCCTATTCGCTTTGTCACAGCCTGATTATAGACAAGGAGAACTGGGACGCCACCTTCTTCGAGACCATTCGCGTGATGCTCGTGCGGCTTGCTGGTACGGGGAAGATATCGAAAAGGGAGATAGACCGTCGCATTCGTGAACTGCTTCAACAAAGTGTGCAGAGCGAAGGTATCATTAATCTTTTCAAGGATGAGAACAAGGAATTTTCGCTCAACGATCCCGCCTTCATGGAAGAGGTGGCGAAGATGAAAGAGAAAAACCTTGCTGTGGAACTGTTGAAGAAGATTATAGCAGAAAAGGTAAGGACTTACAAGCGAACGAACATTGTGCAATCCGACAAGTTCTCAGACTTGCTCAACGAGTCCTTGAAGGCTTATCTCAATGGCATGCTTACCAACGAACAGGTGATAGAGGAACTGCTGAAACTCGCCAACCAAATAAAGACCGCCGAAGAGCAGGGTAAGGAACTTGGACTGTCGTCGGAGGAGAAAGCCTTTTATGATGCGCTGTCGCAACCACAGGCTGTTAAGGACGCATATAGTAATGATGAGCTTGTAGGCCTCACTCGTAAGCTTACCAACCAACTGAGTCGCAACCGCACCATCGACTGGCAGGAAAAAGACAGCGCAAGGGCCAAGATGAGATTAATGGTAAAGAAGCTTCTGAAAAAATACCATTATCCACCTGAAGAGGCGAAAAACGCCATGGAGACCGTCATCAAACAGTGCGAGCTTTGGACGGACAAAGGGGAAGCTGAAGACGAAATAGCACAGGAGATAGCTTCGAACATCGACTTGGATAATATGCAAGATTATGCTATGGCCGCAGAACCTTCCATTGATGAATAATTCAGAGAGGGTGTGTCAAAAGACTCATCCTCTCTTTTTGAAACTATGTGTAATACCTTAAATCTTGATATTTTTGCTGCTTGATTCCGCAGACAGTTTTCACTAGGCTAAGATAAAAAGATGATTTATGGTTATCATCATAGATAAGAGAATCCTTAATTCTTACCAAATTCCTCAGTCAGCTCATTGCTGAGTACTCCCTGGCAGATTTGCCTTACCTGTCCGGTCATCCTTACTTCCCAGTCCTTGCTGATCTGTATGTTCAGGTTTCCTCCCAGGCATCTGATGAGAACCTCGTTGTCAACCAGTCCCTTCTTATGCAATACGCACGCTACGGCACATGATGAAGTGCCTGAGGCCAGCGTGAAGCCAGCTCCCCGTTCCCAGATGAGGATACGAGCCTCATGGCGGTTAATGACCTTTGCAAACTGTACATTGATCCTGTTGGGGAACATGGGGTAATGTTCTATCATCGGGCCAACTTTCTTGATTTCATCAATGTCCAGTTGTTCTCTAATGATCACGCAGTGAGGATTGCCCATGGAGACACAATTTGCCAGATATTTTGTTCCATTTACAGTGATGGTTTCGTCATTCACCTCTGCTGCCGGGAATTTTGTCGGTATCAGTGCAGAACGGAATTCTGCTTTCCCCATATCGACGGTAATCAGTACGGCCTTGTTATTTTCAACCTCAACGATATTCGCTTTTACGATTCCGCCTTTAGTCTCGACGGTAAACTGATGTTTGCGGGTAAAACCGTAATCAAATATATATTTACAGAAGATCCGCAGACCATTACCGCTCTTTTCCGCTTCAGACCCGTCCGGGTTAAAAATCCTCAGACCAGCATCCGCTTTATCCGTTTCTACTTTGAGCAGGATACCGTCAGATCCAATGCCGTAATTCACATTACAAATTTTCTTGACTACAGAAGGAGTCAGCGTAAAGGTAATATTCTTGCTGTCCAAAACAATATATTCATTGCCCAGACCTTGCGTCTTAACAAAAAAGTTCTTTTCCATATTGGTATATTTTAAGAATACAAATTTACATTGTTTTTCTGATATATTATATGGAAAAACCTTAAAAAGCGAGTTCAGGCACAACGATAGTGAATTTGTCAGACAAATGTCAGTTTCTTTTTCAGGCCAGAGAAACTTAATGCTTTAATTTTGTGCCGGATTCAAAAGTATGTATTCAAATATTGTCAGACATGATCAAAGGGATGATATTCATGATCAAGGAGCGATTGTCCAGAAGGAGAAAAAGAGAAAGATTTCCGGAAGCGGAAGTGAGCGATGACCTGACCTTGCACCGTTTTTTTGTCTTGTTTCTTTCTTCCTTCATCCTACTGACGACAGTGGCGCTCTTGCCGAAGGGCGGTGACACGAGGCCGTTTACCGAGAAGTTGGAAGACCGGATCAATGATGCATCCATGGAAACCTATCAAGACAGTCTTTTCGGATATACCGTCCGTTATCCCGCATTTTTTGAGCAGACCCCTGATTCCCTTATTGATGAGCCAGGGGCTTGCAGGTTCAGTTACTGGGATAACTGGATTCAGATAGTGCAAATGGCCTTCATCCAATCTAATCCCCGGCAACTTACGGTCGGGCAAGGGATGAATAATATCGGCAGATCTCTTCATGCTACGAAAGAAAGTGAGGGAAAGGATTTCTTTATCTTGTCCGGACCATTGTATATTGACGGCAGCAGGATCAACGGATACCGGTTTCATGCCAAATATGTGAGGCATAGGAGAATCTGGTTTGTATTACAACTTACTTATCCTGGAAATTGCTCGAAGGCGGTGCGTCGGATCATCCGTCAGATAGATGAATGGAAGGTCTGGGAAAACAGGTCATCGTGTGGGAACGGATATGAAATACCAGTTCATTGAAGACTATGGAATAAAAAAAGAGTTGGATCATAGTGGTTCGTTTCCTTGCTCACCATGTCCAACTCCTTATATGAAAATATACACTTTAAACCGGATCGTATGCTGGTTTAGAGTTTGCCGACAAGGTCAATGCTCGGTTTTATGGTTTTACTCCCCTGTCTCCATTTAGCCGGACAAACCTCGTCAGTATGAGTGGCTACGTACTGAGCAGCCTGGATCTTGCGGACAAGTTCATCTGCATTACGCCCGATGTTATTATCCTGGATTTCTGCGACCTTGACAAGACCTTCCGGGTTTACCAGGAAGGTGCCACGGTAAGCAACTCCTTCATCCTCCTTATATACCCCGAATCCTTTAGCCAGGGTGCCGATCGGATCAGCCAGCATGGCATATTTGATCTTCTTGATACGCTCTGAAGTATCGTGCCAGGCCTTATGAACAAACTGGGAGTCTGTACTTACAGAGAAGACCTCTACTCCCATACCCTTCAGTTCCTCATATTTGCTGGAAAGGTCTTCCAGTTCTGTAGGGCAGACGAAGGTAAAGTCTGAAGGATAGAAGAAAAACAGGGCCCATTTGCCCTCAATGTCTTTGTTGGATACTGTTTTGAAACTTCCATCCTGGTAAGCCTGAACAGAAAATTCAGGTGCGTGTGCATTAATAATTGGTTCCATATTATTTGTCTTTTAGTTGTACTTTTTTTTATCATTGCAAAGATAGGAAAGAATTGTATTAATTCCAACTGATAAAATCTATCACGTGATAGAAGATTTCTATATATCATAGTAAACCTGCTGATAATCAACAGTATGAGAGATACGTTTTGATTTACGAAAGACAAGAAATAGAAGTAAATACCATGTCTGTTCCTCTTTTTTCCTTATCTTTGCTATATTGTAATTATAAAGAAGGAGAGAAACATGACGTTACAACAACTGGAATATGTCATCGCTGTATACCGGATGAAGCATTTCTCCAAAGCAGCAGATTATTGTAATGTGACCCAACCTACGTTGAGTTCAATGATCCAGAAATTGGAGGAAGAACTGGGAGTTACCATTTTTGACAGGCAGACGAACCCCATTCAACCGACAAGAGAGGGCAAGGCAGTGATCGACCAGGCGTGGAAGGTTCTTTTCCGGGCCCGTAAGTTAAGGGAAACGGTCGAAGAAGAGAAGCAATCCCTTTTAGGACCATTCCTCATCGGTGTCCTGCCCACGATAGCTCCCTATCTGATCCCCCGTTTCTTTCCCCAGCTCATGAATGAGCATCCGGAGATGGATCTTCGTATCATAGAGATGAAGACAAAGGATATGAAGAAGGCGTTGATCCGTGGAGAAATTGATGCCGGTATCTTAGCCCGTGTTGACGGACTGGAAGGAATGCAGTGTGAGCCTTTGTTCAAGGAGAAGTATTTTGCCTATGTTGCCAAGAATGATCCACTTTTCAAGAGAAAGAGCATCCGTGCGGCAGACCTTACCGGGGAATATTTATGGCTGTTGGACGAAGGGCATTGCTTTCGTGACCAACTGGTCAAATTCTGTCATCTGAAGGCTGCCAGCCGGAGCAAGAGAGCTTATACCCTGGGAAGCATTGAGACTTTTATGCGTATTGTGGAACATGACAAGGGGGTGACCTTTATACCAGAGCTGGCTATTTCTCAATTGAGCGAAGAGCAGAAACAACTGGTCCGGCCCTTTGCCGTACCTGTTCCTACCCGTGAAATTATCATGATGACGACCTCACATTTTATCCGCACCACTTTGTTGCAGCATCTTATTACAAGGATCAGAAGTGCTGTTCCGGAAAGGATGTTGATGAAATAAAAAGAGAGGTAAAACAGGAGAAAAGCATACTTTCCCGTTTTCACCGTTAAGGAACGGATCGCAGGAATTTATAAAATGTATCCAATATTCTGTAACTGTTTCACCGAAAACCGGAGTATCTTTGTCCGTGGAAATCAGAAGGATCCTGAGATGGGAATGCGGCGGACCGTTCCGCCTGTCCATGCGCAGGGAGACTGATGACCCAGAACTTTTAAAACTTACGAAGATGAAAAAAACTTTTACGGTAAACGGTATGAAATGTGTGCATTGCAAGGCTAAGGTAGAGAATGCTCTTCAATCACTGGAAGGTGTCCATACCGCGGTAGCAGACCTCCAGCAGAAAAATGTGGTGGTAGACTATGACGATACGGTCGTATCGGTCAGTAACTTGAAGGATGCCGTAGGTGCAAGTGGAAAATATGAACTGGTAGGGTAGACCTGTCTGTGGAACCTGCAAGGAAAAGAGGAGAAGGAAGCGGGTCGAATCATTTCGGCCTACTTTCATGATCATGGATTTTCAAGGAAAGGATAAATGATGAAGAAGACAATTCCTGTTTTAGGTATGGCTTGTGCCTCTTGTGCAGCGAATGTCGAACGCAAACTGAGTTCCTTAAAAGGGATTCAGAGCGCTTCGGTGAGTCTGCCGGCGAGAAGTGCTCTGGTGGACTATGATCCCGGTGTGATTTCTCTTGAGGTGATGAAGAAGAATGTCAATGACATCGGCTATGATCTGGTCATAGAGACCGGCCGTGATGTAGAGATGATCGAGCATAATGCCTATCGGGTGCTGAAAAGAAAAACGGTCCTTTCCTGGATCCTGGCTGTCCTGCTGATGAGCATTTCGATGAGATGGATTCCGCTGGGGTCTGCGGGGTTCACTAACCAGGTAAGTCTGCTGCTGTGCGCAGTGGACTTGTGGGTCTGTGGACGCCAGTTCTATGTCACAGCCTGGAAACAACTCATCCACGCTTCTGCAAATATGGATACCCTCGTGGCCCTCTCCACGGCAATCAGTTTTCTGTTCAGTACCTATAACACTTTTTGGGGAGAACAGACCTGGGGAGCAAGGGGGATAGGATGGCACACCTATTTTGATGCTGCTGCAATGATCGTAACCTTTGTACTGACTGGCAGGCTGCTCGAAGAGAAAGCCAGGGAGAGCACGGCATCAAGCATCCGGCAGTTGATGGGGATGGAATCGAAGACGGCACGTATCGTGGAGCAGGATGACAACGGCCGGGAAGAGATCCGGGAAGTTCCGGTTTCCACGATTTCTCCTGGAGACATCCTGGAAGTCCGTCCCGGCGAGAAAGTTCCGGTTGATGGTGAGGTGACACAAGCTGAGAGTTTTATGACGGCTGATGCAGCATACGTCGATGAGTCCATGATTACCGGTGAGCCGACCCCGGCAGAAAAGAAGAGCGGATCGCAGGTTCTGGCAGGGACCATTCCCAATCAGGGGAAATTCCGCATGAAGGCCCGTCAGATCGGAGCCGACACTGCTCTGTCCCACATCATCCGGATGGTACAGGAAGCCCAGAGCTCCAAGGCTCCCGTCCAGCGGATTGTCGATAAGGTCTCTCTGGTTTTTGTCCCTTCCGTAGCCGGCCTGTCAGTCCTGACTTTCTTCTTATGGTGGGGGATCGGCGGTACTTCAGATTTGCCCAGGGCGATTCTTTCTGCGGTGGCTGTACTGGTGATCGCCTGTCCCTGTGCCATGGGACTGGCTACTCCGACAGCGTTGATGGTCGGTATCGGCAAGGCTGCCCGGCAGCAGGTGCTGATCAAGGATGCGACGGCCCTGGAGGAGTTGAAGAATGTCAGTGTACTGGTAACGGACAAGACCGGAACGCTGACCATCCCTAACCAGAACATTGATTTCACCAAGGCTGATAACCTGCCCCTTGAGGAGCGCGAGACCTTGAAGCCTCATGCCCGCGAGGCGATGAAGACCTTGCAGGATATGGGAATAGAAGTCTATATGATGAGTGGAGATAAGGAGGAAGCTGCTCGTTATTGGGCGGAAAAGGCAGGAATAGCTCATTATCAGAGCAGGGTGATGCCCCAGGACAAGGAAAACCTCGTCCGGAAGCTCCAGACGGAAGGCAAAACCGTAGCTATGGTGGGTGACGGCATCAATGACACCCAGGCGCTGGCGTTGGCTGACGTGAGCATGGCCATGGCCAAAGGTGCTGACGTGGCTATGGATGTGGCTCAGGTAACCTTGATGGGGAACGACTTGCGGCATATTCCGGAAGCGATCCGCCTGAGTAAGAAAACGGTGAAGATGATTTGGGAAAACCTCTTCTGGGCTTTTGTCTATAATATAGTCTGTATCCCTCTCGCCGGAGGAGTGCTGTATCTCTTCGGGATTGACTTCCAGATCACCCCGATGTGGGCCAGCGCATTGATGGCCTTCTCCAGTATATCCGTGGTACTCAACTCATTACGGCTGAAGTTTGTGAAGTAGAAACTGTCTTTTACGGATTTCTTTTGGGACAGTTGTGTGTCAGAATATTTGATACTGTTAACTTCTATTAAGAATTTTACTTAAATATTATGAACGTATATTCATATTTTTTTTGTATTTTTCCCAAATGAAGCAGAAACTCTATATTGTATCAAATCGTTTGCCGTTGAAGGCTACCCTGGACGAAGAGAAAGGATTTACCTTTATCCGTAGTGAAGGTGGTCTGGCTACGGGACTGAATTCCTTGAAGATAGATTACGAGAAGCACTGGATCGGATGGCCGGGAATGTGCTTCCCGCGGAAGAAGGAGCAGGATGAGGTCAGGGAGAGGCTGGAAGCGGAGAATCTCCACCCGGTCTTCCTTTCCCAATCACAGTATAAGAGCTATTATGAAGGCTATTGCAACAGCACGCTCTGGCCGCTTTGTCATTATTTCTATGGCTCAGCCCGCTATCAGAAGACCTACTGGGAGTCTTATAAGAAAGTGAACCAGATGTTTGCTGATGAGGTGTGCCGGCTGGCAGGCCCGTCAGCGCTTGTGTGGGTGCAGGATTACCAACTGATGCTGGTGCCGGCAATGCTCAGGGAGAAGAGACCGGATCTGCATATCGGTTTTTTCCTGCACATTCCGTTTCCCAGTTATGAATTGTTTCGTGTCTTGCCCGAGCGTGATCATCTGCTCAAAGGATTGCTGGGAGCAGACTTTATCGGATTCCATACCCATGACTACCTCCGCCATTTCATGAGCAGTGTAGAGCGTACGCTGCATCTCGAATTTCATCTGGAGGAGGTCATCGTCAATGGTCGTGCCGTACATGTGGATGCCCTGCCTATGGGAATCAACTATAGTCTGTATCATCAGGCCGGCAGGAAACCGGAGGTGCAGGCGTATGTGCAGGAGGTCAGGAAATCAACGGCCGGGTGCAGGCTCATTCTCAGTTGTGACCGTCTGGACTATAGTAAGGGTATCCTGCACCGGCTTATGGCTTATGATCTGTTCCTCAAGTCACATCCTGAATACCACGGTAAGGTCTCCATGATGATGGTCGTTGTCCCCTCACGTGACAAGGTAGAAAAATATGCTGAACTCAAGCGCAGGATCGATGAGAAGATAGGAGAGATCAATGGAGCTTATTCCCGGTTAGGGTGGCTCCCCATCCGTTATATTTACCGTGCATTGCCTTTTGCGCAGTTGATGGCTCTTTACAAACTTTGTGATATTGCCCTGGTCACACCACTCAGGGATGGAATGAACCTGGTGGCAAAGGAATATGTGGCGTCAAAGACGGCAGGGGATCCTGCCGTTCTGATCCTGAGTGAGATGGCCGGCGCCTCTGTCGAACTGAAGGAAGCCGTCATCGTCAATCCCAATGACCTGAACCAGATAGAAAAAGGACTGGAGATAGCGTTGAAGATGCCTATGGAAGAACAGCAGCGCCGTCTGGTAGCCATGCAGCATATTGTCTCCACATACGATGTCCGTCAATGGGCGGCAGACTTCATGAAAGAATGGTCGGAGGTCATCGAGCGCAACCTCCAGTTGGCGGCCAAGATTATTACTCCCGAACGGACTGAATCATTCCATGCTTTATGTCAGAAGGCTGATCACCGACTCTTCGTCCTCGATTATGACGGTACCCTGGTGGGCTTTCAGGATGATCCGCTGAGGGCCGTTCCGACATCGGAGCTGATCGTACTCTTGAAGAAAATGACGGAGGATGATAGGAATACGGTGGTCATCAACAGTGGACGAGACCATGAGATTATGGAAAACTGGCTCGGTAATCTTCCGGTTGATATAGCTGCTGAGCACGGGGCTTTTCTCAAAAAGAACGGTGTATGGACCAAGCGGTTCATCCGGCATGGGGTGAGTGACAAGATGCGGAAGATACTGAACCTTTTCGTCTGCAAGACTCCCGGATCCCGCCTGGAGGTAAAGGAAACTTCACTGGCCTGGCACTACCGTGAGGTAGACAGTTGGCTGGGTGATTTCAGATCCCGTCAACTGATGAATGCGCTCATGCCTGAATGCACGAAATATCATCTGCAAATCATGGCCGGTAATAAGGTTGTGGAACTGAAGCCATCCTCTTATAACAAAGGTACGGTGGTGACAGAATACCTTTCGGAAGGATCCTATGGCTTCGTCTTTGCCATAGGGGATGATACCACCGATGAGGATATGTACCGTGCCCTGCCGGATACGGGCATCAGCGTGAATGTAGGGCCGACCGTGAGCCGTGCCCGCTATAGTCTGAAGAGTCAGAAGGAGGTGCTGTCTTTTCTGAACCGAATCATACAATAAAAAACAGAATATAAGAAATGAACTTGAATTATGGTCTTGTCGGCAATAGTTGTACCGCTGCCTTGATTTCTGACCGGGGAGATATAGACTGGCTGTGTATGCCCTATTTTGATTCTCCGTCTATCTTCGCCTCTCTTCTGGATCAGGAAAAGGGTGGGAGATTTGGTATTAGAGTGGGAGGGGACTATACGATCACCCAGCAGTATATCCCTCATACTAATCTGTTAAGGACGCATTTTAAGGGGGCGGAAGGGGAATTTGATATTACTGATTTCATGCCTTGCTATGTTGTGCAGGGTGAGGCAGAGGATTATCATCCTTCGGAAGTTTACCGTTATCTGCACCTTATCAAGGGCAGTCCACAAATCCGCGTGAACTATAATCCACGACCTGACTATGCCCGTGGAAACTGTATAAGCAGTATTGAAGGTAATCATATTGAATCACGTTCAGACACGAATTACAAGGATCGTCAGTACCTGTATTCTTCGTTGCCTCTGGACAAGGTCCTCACAGGTGAACCTTTGATTCTTCAGAAGGATGAGTTTTTCCTGTTATCCTATAATGAGAAAATCGGTGAGGTTGACATGGACAAGGAGAAACTCGAATATTGCCGTACGCTTGTATACTGGCTCAACTGGTCTGAAACCACCCGGAAGTTTCCGGCTTATAACGAGGTGATCGAACGGTCCTTGCTCACGCTCAAGATGATGCAGTTTTATAACGGCGCCGTACTGGCATCGATTACAACCAGTTTGCCGGAAGTCCCCGGGGGAGTAAGAAACTGGGATTACCGTTTTTGCTGGCTTCGGGATGCTTCCATGGCTATCGAAACGCTGGTCAAATGCGGACATACCAAAGCTGCACGGAGATTCGTGAAGTTTGTCGAGTCAACGTTTATCGGCAACCACAGCCGTTTCCAGATCATGTATGGGATACATGGCGAGCGTCAGTTGACCGAGAAGACCCTGGGACATCTGTCAGGGTATGCAGGATCTCGTCCTGTGCGGATAGGCAACAAGGCCTATCTGCAGAAGCAGAATGATTCATTCGGTTATCTGATGAGCATGATCTATCAGTACTATACGCTGGTACCAGGCTCCACGGATGATGTGGAAAACATGTGGGATATGGTCAAGAGCATTGAGGAAATGGTGATGAAAAACTGGCGTAAGCCTGACAAGGGCATCTGGGAGATCAGAGGGCAGGCACATCATTTCCTGTCCTCAAAGGTAATGTGCTGGGTCGCTCTGGACCGTGGCGCAAAAATCGCAAGACAGTTGGGTATGGGGAGCTATGAGAGACAATGGGAACTGGAGGCCGCTGCGGTCAAAAGTGATGTCTTCCTGCATGGCTGGAACCACAGGCTCCAGGCGTTCACCCAGACTTATGATAATAATTATCTCGATTCATCAGTTCTGCTGATGGAGCCTTACGGATTTATACGGGCGGATAATCCGAAATATTATTCCACCGTCCAGGCTATAGGGAAAAGTCTTTTCAAGAACGGACTGATGTATCGTTATAATTCTCCTGATGATTTCGGCTGTCCAAAGTCGGCATTCGTTATCTGCACCTTCTGGTTTATCCGGGCTCTGTTTGTGACCGGTCAACAGGAAGAGGCCAGA
>ENA-UOOK01004660-UOOK01004660.1-fermentation-metagenome-genome-assembly--contig:-NODE-4660-length-14494-cov-6.336104_pt1 | contig 14494 bp, 15 predicted proteins | sample MGYA00245777_ERZ724023 | MGnify/ENA primary metagenome ERZ724023 (study PRJEB28704, sample SAMN03018312) | fermentation metagenome | biome: anthropogenic terrestrial biome; feature: soil; material...
CCGGCATCTTTATACAATGCGATGATCTGCTCAATATCGGCAGTTTTGACTGCTTTTATTTTGATCGTACTCACGGTTTACCCAGCGATAAAGAAGTAACGAACGATGATATCGATTGAGGCAATCAGCAAGCTGCCAATGGTAACCGGAATGCCGTAACGCATAAAGGTACCGTAACTAATATGCACGCCAGCTTTTGAAGCTATACCGACCGTTACCAGGTTTGCCGCCGCGCCGGTCAACGCGCCATTGCCACCTAAGCAGACGCTCAGTGCTAAACCCCACCACAATAAGCGGGTCATTTCAATACTTTCAGCGAAAATTGGAGTCGCGACAATAAAAGCGGAAATAATGGCGACTACAGCTGCCGTATATGAAACGTTGTTCATGAACATCGCTGCGACACCGCTGACCCACATAATGATAAGAATGATTACTAGTGGATTCCAGTCGGCCATAAAATGCAATATTTTATCAAATTCCAGCATCAGCCCGACCTCTTCAGCGCCACTGACCAGAATAAAAAGGCCGAGAAAGAAAAACAAGGTGTTCCATTCAACTTTTTCCAACATATGATCTAAATCAACTTTACAGATAACCAAACCCAATGCTGCGCCCGACATTGCCACTACTGATGGCTGAATTTCGAGCATGCCATGCAGAAGGAACCCGATGATAGTCAGAATCATCACGATGCCACCACGTTTCATGTTAACTGGATCAGTGATCGCTGCTTTTTCGTTGATTTCCATCACGCGAGCGCGCTGTTCAACTGTTACTTTCATGCGTTTGCCGTAATAGAGTACGAGCGCAATGCAGTAAAGTATCATGATAACCGTCACTACCGGAAACATATTGATCATAAAATCCATAAAGCTCAAATTTGCTGCAGAACCGATAATCAAGTTCGGCGGATCGCCAATCAGAGTGGCAGTTCCGCCAATATTTGAAGCCATGGTCTCGGCCATCAGAAATGGCATTACTGGTACGCCGAGTTCCGCCGTAACCACCAAAGTTACCGGCGCTATCAACAGAATGGTGGTGACGTTATCCAAGAAGGCCGACAGTACTGCCGTTGAAATAACCAGTAGAATTAACGTTCGTATCGGCGACCCTTTGGCGATCTTCGCACTTTTAATCGCTACATATTGAAACAGCCCCGTGCCACTTAAGATGTTTACCAAAATCATCATGCCTGCTAACGTGAAGATCACATCAAAATTCACATAGCGGGAATAAGCATCCAGCTTGGAATAGAGATTGTGTTGTTCGGCCAATTCTGGCGTCGTTATTGCATCGGTAGCGGCCACTGTCGAAGTCGTGGAGACAGTCTCAATCTGCGTTGTCGTTTTTGCGACAGACTTTGGGATTGGTGAGTGTTCTGGACCCGGCAGGATAAAAAGCAGCATTACCGAAGCTCCGAGCAACGCGGCGGCGGTTTTATTGATCTTTTCAGAAGCAATTAAAATATAAGTACCGATAAAGGTGATGGTACCAAACCAAAACATTAGATTCATTTTATCCTCTTAGAATTTTTGACATGATATCTTCGATACTGATCATGCCTTGATATTTTTTATTTTCATCAACAACCACAATGGTTTGTGCTTCGCCGCGCACTAAGCTGATCGTAAACTGTATCAACGAAGCACTTGGCAAAATTGTCTTTTTTGCCGGAGTGATATAATCTTTAACCGTTTGGGTGTATTCTTCATTGAAAATTTTATTGAATGGTTCAAAGTTACTCAGAAAATCAACATGTTTCATCATGAATAGATATTCAGGAATTGAACGGTGAATCACTTCAGCTGCTTCAATCATGCCGATAAATATGCCGTTAGCGTCAACGACAGGAAGGCGAGCTGTGCGATCGCGAACAAAACGGTCCAATGCTTCCTGAAGTGGAGTTTCTGGAGTTACTGGTTCTGTGTTGTGGGACATGATATCTTCCGCAGTGATATCCTTTTTTAAGTGGATATCGTCTTTGTCGAGATGCGCCAAGACTTCTTCAGCACTGGAGCACTTTGATATTTTTTCGAAGTTCTCCGGTATGTCTAGGTATCTGGCAAAAGCGGTCAACATCTTCAAATAAGTATCGGAAGTGTTTTCGGAAATCAGCGACATAATAACGATTCGGCAGGGAGCGGTATCATGTTCTTTTAAAGTGACTGGTTCCTTGAGAATGGCAACACTAACATAAAGATCTTCAATTTGGTGAAGTCGCAGATGCGGTAGTGCCACTCCATCATAAGGAATCATGACAGAGTCTTCGCGGTGGGACATCTGTTCCGCCAGTTCTTCCGGCTTTAACTCCAGTCCAGTTTTGGCAATCATTTTTGAGGCAATTGCTTCGTAGATAGCTTGGCGACCACCCTCAACATCAAGATTTAAAATCAGATTAGGATTCAGGATTGATGATAGTTTCATAGAAATACCCCTTGGTTACATATTTTTAATCACATTCTCTGCGAATTTTGAACACGACACTTCGGTTGCGCCGTTCATTAAGCGGGCGAAATCATAAGTCACGATTTTTTGTGAAATAGATTTTTCGATCCCTTTAATCAACAGGTCGGCAGCCTCATCCCAGCCGATATGGCGCAGTAACATCTCGCCAGAAAGCGCCAGCGAACATGGATTAACTTTGTCTTGACCAGCATATTTGGGTGCAGTGCCGTGGGTTGCTTCAAAAATGGCGTGCCCGGTCAGGTAATTGATGTTCGCTCCTGGGGCAATACCAATTCCACCGACGCAAGCAGCGAGTGCGTCAGAGACGTAATCGCCGTTTAGGTTTAAGGTGGCAATAACATCATAATCAGCTGGACGGGTCAAAATCTGCTGTAAAAATGCATCGCAAATACAATCTTTGACTAAAATTTTACCCTCTGGTGCTTTGCCACCGCAATCGTCCCAGCCGATAGCGACATCGGAAAATTCGCGACGAACCAGTTCGTAACCCCAGTTCTTGAAAGCACCTTCAGTGAATTTCATGATGTTGCCTTTATGAACGAGTGTCACACTGCTACGTTTGTTTTCAACTGCATAATTGATGGCAGCACGGATCAACCTTTCTGAACCTTCTCGAGAAACCGGTTTAATACCAATAGCAGAACTTTCGGGAAAACGAATCTTGTCTACGCCCATTTCATTCTGTAAAAAATCAATAACTTTTTGTACTTCAGGTGATCCTGCTTCCCATTCGATACCAGCATAAATATCTTCAGTGTTTTCACGGAAAATTACCATGTTGGTCTCTTCTGGATGTTTAACAGGTGAAGGCACTCCGGTGAAATATTGAATTGGACGAATGCAAGCGTAAAGGTCCAGTTGTTGGCGTAACGCGACGTTCAGCGAACGTATTCCGCCGCCGACAGGAGTAGTCAACGGGCCTTTGATCGCGATCAGGTATTCAGAAATAGCGTCGATAGTTTCGGTTGGCAGCCAAACTTGTTCGTTATAAACAGTATTGGCTTTTTCACCGGCAAAAACCTCCATCCAGGAAATTTTACGTTTTCCGCCATAGGCTTTTTTAACCGCGTAATTCCACATCTGCATGGAAGCCTTGGTAATGTCATCACCAATTCCGTCGCCTTCAATGTAAGCAACAATTGGATTGTCTGGGACTTGGAGTTTTCCATCATCTGCAATAGTGATTTTGTCGCCAGATGGTATGATAACATGCTGATATTTTTTCATTGTTTGGTTCTTTTGGGTTAAGTGTTTTGGTTCTAAAAATAAGTTTGGTAATATAGCACCATTTCTTATATTCTGCCATTGCTGGTTTTTTGTTGAGAGTTGGGAGAGAGATTTGACACGGAGACACGGAGGTTCAGAGAAAACACAAAAAGGTTGACCACGGAGAACTCTCAGAGTGCACAAAGAGAGAGTTGGGGAGTTGGATCACGAGAAATGCGAAAGACACGAAAAAAGGTAACAGGAGGGGAATTTAATAAACTTAAATTATGGGGTTGCTTGGTATTTTAGTCTTTAGGTAATTTGTATTTTCACTGCGGTTAAGTTAATTTGTTGAGTTATGATTCATGGAGGAATGATTGTATGGAAAAGATAAATATTGATAATTTTGAATTTGAAGGATACGCTATAACGACTGCTTCGGCGAAGATTCTTTTAATTAAAGGTTCATGTGGGTTTTTAGGTTGTGGTTATTTTAGTATTGAAACCGCTGACCGGCTTAATGAAGTTGTAGCGATTGTGACAGGAGTGAAAAACTTTGACGATATGTTGAATGTTGAAGTCAAACAGGTTAGTACTGCAGCTGCGGCGGCAGGTATCGCTGTTGGTATGACTGGACGCGACGCATTAAAATTTATGAGGTAAGTAATGAAGATTGTAGCCGATGATAAAATACCGTTTTTGGAAGGGATTTTGGAACCCTTTGCCGAAGTTGTCTATTTGGCCGGCGCCAAAACGACGGCTGAAGATGTTCGCGACGCCGACGCACTTATTACTCGTACCCGCACGAAATGTAATGCCGCTTTACTCAGTGGATCTAAGGTGAAGTTTGCAGCGACCGCTACTATTGGTTATGACCATTTTGATCTTGATTACATGAAGAAACACCACATCGCATGGACTAATGCTCCTGGTTGCAACTCCAGTTCAGTCGCGCAATATATAACTTCTGCGCTACTGAACTTGGCAGTCAAATACAATTTTAAGTTGTGCGACAAAACACTGGGCATCATAGGTGTTGGTAACGTCGGCTCTAAGGTTGCCAGAGTTGGACGCGCCTTGGGCATGAAAGTACTTTTAAACGACCCTCCACGCGCGGCGAATGAAGGTGAAGCCGGATTCACCGGACTTGGAACATTATTGCGCAATGCCGACATTATTACAGTGCATGTGCCCTTGGCTGATGACGGCAATTATCCGACCTATTATCTGGCGGATGATGAGTTTTTTGATAGAATGAAAACTGGAGCATTTTTCATCAATTCATCACGTGGTGAAGTCTGTGACGGCGACGCTTTGGGACGCGCAGTGGAATCTAATAAACTAGCTGGTGCGATTCTTGATGTCTGGGAAAATGAACCTGATATTGATCTGGATCTATTGAAAATATTGGATTACGCCACTCCGCATATTGCGGGCTATTCGACCGACGGCAAAGCTAACGGCACTGCCATGAGCGTTAATGCCGTAGCAAAAAATTTGGAATTACCTTTGACTGATTGGTATCCGGAAAATGTTCCGCAACCCAAAGACCCGTTAATCAAAGCCATCGACACTGGCGATTTTGAACGCGATATGTTGTCCATTGTCAATAGGTCATATAACCTAGCAGACGATAGCGAACGTCTTCATCATTCTCCCGAAACCTTCGAAAAACAACGCGGCAATTATCCGTTGCGCCGTGAATTTCATGCTTATACCGTGGAAGTGTTGTCCGAAAAACTTCGTTCCGCGCTGTCCGGTTTAGGTTTTCAATTACAGGATTAAAAAATATGTACAACGCCGTAATTTGCCGTTATCATGAAATTGCCATCAAAGGCAATAACCGGCACATGTTCGAAAACCAATTAATCGAAAATTTACGTTATCTACTTCGCGCTATCGCTGACTTGCGAATAGCCAAAGTTCGTGGCCGCATTTGGGTTGCACGCAAAGATAAGCAAGTTTTTCAGGATAATGAATTGGCTGAAATTCGACGCAAACTCAGCATTACCTTTGGGATAGAATCATTCTCAGCAGTAATTATGGGGCCAGCTAATATGGGATTTCTGCGCGATACCGTAGCAAGTGCTGCTGGAACATTTTTCACCGAGCAATTTGCCAAGCGCGAACGAGTCGCGTTCGCAGTACGAGCGCGACGTAGCGACAAAAGGTTTCCCTTGCGTTCCAAAGAGATTGAAATTGATATCGCTAAAGTCATAGATCGTGAATTTAATCGCAATAGTGGTCTTTATGTTAATTTAAACAGTCCAGACGTTACTGTTTTCTGTGAAGTTCGCGATGAGTTTTCTTTTGTCTATTTTGATAATGAAAAAGGCCCGGGTGGACTGCCAGTTGGCAGTAACTTGCCAGTGTTGGCGCTATTGTCAGGCGGTATTGACTCGCCAGTGGCCTGCAATATGTTGATGAAACGCGGTTGCAGGGTTCATTTCGTCACCTTTCACAGCTCGCCTTATACGCCGCCAGAAACTTGTACTAAAGTTAAAAAAATGGCCGATATTCTGAATGAATGGCAACGCCCCGGCAAACTTTTTCTTTGCAATCTTGCGGAATTACAAAAATCTATCCGCGATATTTGCAACCCGCGTTTCCGTACGGTTCTTTATCGTCGCATGATGTTTCGTATTGCCGAAAAATTGATGGCTCGTTGTGGTGCTCATGCGCTGTTAACTGGCGAGTCTGTTGGTCAGGTGGCAAGCCAGACTATAACCAACTTAAGTGTTATTGAAGACGCCATTTCAACACTGGTCTTACGCCCCTTGATTGGAATGGATAAAAATGAAGCTGTTAACATTGCCCGAAATATCGGCACTTTTGAATTGTCATCTGAATCAGTGCCAGACAGTTGCACCGTATTTGCCCCGGATCAGCCAGCGACAGCGGCAAGACTTGACAAAGTCGAACACGATGAGGAGCGGCTTGGCGACTATGAGGCACTACTGGATGAAATCGTAGAGAATTGTGAAATATACAGAGGAGAAAGCATACAATGAAATATATCGGAGCACATGTCAGTGCCAGTGGTGGCGTAGAAAACGCGCCACTAAATGCAGCGGCAATCGGCGCCAATGCCTTCGCGTTGTTTACCAAAAATCAACAGCGTTGGCAAGCAGCCCCGCTCAGTCAAAAAAGTATTGACGCATTCAAGAAGAACTGTGCAGAATTAAATTTTCCACCTCAATCAATTCTGCCTCATAACAGTTATCTGACCAATTTAGGACAACCAACCGCTGAGGGATTAGAGAAATCGCGACGCGCATTTGTCGATGAAATGCATCGCTGTAATCAACTCGGGTTAATTTATCTGAATTTCCATCCCGGCTCACATCTCAAGCAGATCACTGAAGATGAATGCTTAACGTTGATTTCTGAGTCAATTAATATTGCGCACGCCGAAGTCCCGAATGTTATCGCGGTAATTGAAAACACTGCTGGGCAGGGCACCAACGTCGGTTTTAAGTTCGAACATTTGGCACAGATCATTGAAAATGTCACAGACAAAGGACGTATCGGGGTTTGCCTTGATACTTGTCACTCTTTTGCCGCTGGTTATGACCTGCGGACCCTTGAAGATTGCGAACGGACTTTTGCCGAATTTGAACGTATAGTCGGGTTTAAATACTTAAAAGGAATGCATCTGAATGATTCCAAATCAGCATTCGAAAGCCGTGTTGACCGTCACCATTCATTAGGACAGGGCTTACTTGGCAAAGAAGTTTTCAAATATATTATGCCCGACCCACGCTTTGACGGTATTCCGTTAGTTTTGGAAACCATCGATCCTGATCTATGGAAACAAGAGATCGAGTGGCTGCGTTCCCTAGAAAAGTAAATTAGACCCGGAAATGGGAATCTAACCACAAAAATGTAAAGGAAATTCATTCTATGAGTTTAACAAGAGAAAAGAGAACTGAGCTTGTGTGCAACCTTGTGCCGTTGGCATTATGGTATGTTCAACGGCATCATGACCTTGATCAAGGAGATTTTTCCACATTCCAGCGACTCCTCACGGCTCAAACACCGATTTATCGATTGACTGAATTTTGGGATGGGACAAATCACCCCGCTTCAGGCTGGGAAGACGAGCGATGGAATGCTATTTGTCGTAAACTCTATGATTTGTTACAATGTCAAACTGTTGATTTCGAATCGGCAGGAGCAGGGTTATTCACTCCGACTATTCTTGCTCGCATTGATACCGATCTTCGCGCTTGGCCCTGGATTCCCTGCGGTTATTGTCCTTACAAACTACCGGATGAGAATATCTTCGGCCCTTTCGTGTATGAAAAAGCAGTTTCGTCGGAACACGCGTCAGGTGGCAGAATTAGCATTCATATTGGTAACAGTAGAATCCCGCATTCTCCGTTTGAAAACATGGAACAACTGCGGCAAGATCTATTAGCACTAGTGGAAAGTGTTATGATTCATCACCCCACAGCCAAATTTATCGGCTGTTCCAGTTGGCTCAATAGTTTTGACCCTTTCTTGACTTTGTTTCCCAAAGAATGGCCTCAACCCGAGGTTACTCCATATAAGGTCAGTTTTGGCTATAATTGGTGGGGACAATTTGTTGCCCGCACTGGCGGTTTTAATTTTCGCAATGCAAAGCAGATGCGTACTACTGGCATGTTCCCATTTCCAGCGCGCAATGGATATTGCACTATAGAGTCTCTGCACCGCCATTTGGCATAGTTGAAACGATTAAAAATCTCCATCCTCGTTTTGCTTTATCATTGAATAAAAACAATGTAAATCGAGTTTCTAATTCACGCGCGCATTATGCGCGCGCGAATTCTAGAATGAATTGCCGATGGATCTCTTTGTCTTGATAGCGGTCTGGGGCGGTCGGGATTAATTCTTCCGGCAGGTAGTTGGAGATCAGATCAACGACTTCGATTTGGCGTTGTTCTTCGCTAATCTTAAAAGACAGTTTCCAGGTGCGACAGCCGATAACGTATTGTTCTGGGGAGATCGCTTCTACTCGTTTGCGCGCGTGGTTCAGCGGATCAATGCTCAACTGGACTTTGGCGAAAGACTCCAGATCTAGACCAGATTGATTGCGCAACCACTCAATCTTGGACAAAGTTTGTTCATCAAAACTCACTTCATAGAGTTCAGGGGTATTCGGCAACCAACCCGTTGATGCTTCAGGAAAACTATCGGCATGAACAATATAGGGTTTAATATCTAAAACTGGAGTGCCATCAAGCATATCGAAATTGCGAATATGCAGTTCCAAACCTTTTATTTCAACTAGCTCAACCACGCTCATGCCGATTGGATTAGTACGGTAAGGCGAACGGGTCGCAAAAAGTCCAATTTTAACTCCGGGCGGCGCGACTGGCGGATTTACCGTTGTTTTCCAACCACTATCTTGATTGAGATGAAAACAGAAAATCACCCAAATATGAGTGAAACCGTCGAGGTCGCGCAATGCGGTTTCAAAATCACATCCGGGATTCATGCGGATAATGCCATTATTGTTCGCGAAAACGCTTTGTCGTGGCGCTTCGTAGCGGTATTTGGTAGCTGATTTTACTTGCCCGATGGGATTAAAAGTGATGCTATTCATTGAGTTATTTCTGATTTAGCGTTAGAATCGCAGGAAAATAATGTTTTATTGCTGACGCCGACAATAACCACGAGCACTAATAGCGATAGCAACAACCATACCCACCATGGGAAAATTGAATTGCTGTATTTGAAATCTGGTTCAGGCGCGGGTTTTTCTGAACTATCAAGCCACGGTGCATCGTCATTTAACGGCGATCCTGGCACCGGCGCTGGTGTAATTGTACGTAAAGTTGGGCGTGGTTTGACGGTGGCGCGACATTCTGGGCAATCTAAGTCCAAATTGATCCAAGCGTTATCAACGCCAAGTATGGCCCGACAATGTGGGCATTGATACTCAAAACTTTGACTTTGAGCGATCACTGGTGGCAAAGCTGGCGGTGGCATCGCAGGCGCAGGCGGCGCTCCACGATGAACCTGAAAATCTTCAGCTATTGCGCGGTTTGCTGTTGGCTTCGGGGTCGGTGTTTTGCTTATTGCTGGAGCTGTTGGAGCATTTTCAAAACCGTAATGCCAAGCTAAAACTGTACAAAATTCCTCTGCCGCTGCTTTTGGAACTTTCGTAACTCGACAAGCCGCGCCGTCAACACGATGCAATACGATATTATTGCTCGCTAACCCTTTTTCAAAAGTGACTTGTTTCAAACCATCTAAAATGATTTCCATTTTTTTCAGGCCGACAAACATCACTTGGTCAAGAAATAGCACTCGCCGAGTGGTTCCGGCTAACAACCATGAACGTCCGTCAAAAACGCCTTGAGCTAGCGCCAAAATGTGTTCGTCGTCATCAAGCACATCGGCAACACTGCGCAGCTCTTTGCGTTTCGCAAATCTCAACGATTGTGGTCCCAATGCGGCGATTTCAGATTTTAAATCAGTCCATATTCTCATTTTTTTCAATCAGTGTAATATTGTTTTCTGTGATCTCTATTCGGCGTGCTTTATATAACGCCCCAAGCGCTTTTTTAAAGGTTTTTTTACTCATCTTGAATACGCGTTCAATTTCAGCGGGCGGCGTTTTGGCGGTAATTTTAAGAGTTCCGCCTTGGGCTTGCAAAACCTCCAACAAAGTATCAGTAGCTTCGGGAATAGCTTCTTTGTACCCAGGTTTTTGCAAGGTCACGTCGGCACGGCCATCGGAACGTGTTCTAGTGAGGTAAACAGTTCTTTTGTCGCCCAGCTCAAGGCGTTCATAAACATCACTACGATAAAGCATACCGAGGTATTTGTCATCCATCAATAAACGCCAACCAATATGGGTAACTTCGATTACTGAACCTTCGAACTGATGACCATGCGGTAGATTGCGCGGAACCTCAACGGTTCCTTTGCGTACTTTCATGGTTGCGATAATCCGACCGCTGACTAGATCGGACTTGACCTTGACCAAAACATCTTCTCCGACTTCTAACGGCCTAAGTTGTTCTTTGTACGGAATCATCAAATCCTTATCCAATCCCCAGTCTAAAAACGCGCCGACGGGGTTAACATCTTTCACTCGTAAAACACAGATTTCGCCAGCAACTGCCAATGGTATTTGTGTCGTGGCGACCGGCCGATCTTCGGAGTCATTATAAACAAAAACTCGAATCTTTTTCCCTAACACCATTTCTGGCGTAACGAAGCGCGACGGCAAAAGGACGCGATTACCTTCTGAATCCCCGACGTAAACACCCTGAACGGTCTCTTTTTCAACCCGTAACTCTTGATATGCGCCGTTAATAATCATTATTTATATCCTCCCCGTTAATGCGATCAATTTCGTCCTGATTTTGTCGTTACCATTGATCTTTTCGTGCGTAAATTATTTCTCAATAATCTGAATTTTTATATAGTTTAAAAATACCGCTTCCAAGCTCTATTTGCAACTGTTCCGACTACTATTGGCAATATTCCAACGGATAAAAGATTGAGCGCAACATGTTTCGATTACAGGAAAATGCTTGAATTTTCATCAATAAGCTGATATTGTCATAGCATTTAAATTGCAAAATCGTAACGTCGTTCACAACACGATAAATTGACTAATGGCCGATAAAAATAGATTCAAAATTACCCCTACCGACGCTATCCTAGAAAGCATCTCTGATGGCGTATTCACGGTCGATGCCGATTGGAAAATCACCTCATTCAATCGTGCAGCGGAAAAAATCACCGGAATTGAACGCGAGGACGCCATTGGCCAACTTTGCTCTGAGGTTTTTCGTTCCAGTTTGTGCGAAGGTGCTTGTGCGTTACGACAAACTATTAAAGACGGCAAACCGCTGATCAACCGTCCTTGCTACATTGTTAATGCGGAAGGACGACGGGTTCCCATCAGTATCTCCACCGCGGTGTTGCTCGACCACGACGGCAAACCAGTTGGCGGCGCCGAAACCTTTCGCGACCTTAGCGAAGTCGAGGCTTTGCGTCAAGAACTTTCTCAACGCTGTCGGGTCGGTGACTTAGTCAGTTGTAGTTTATCGATGAGAAAAGTTTTCGATCTATTGCCGAGTGTTGCGCCAAGTGATTCCACGGTTTTAATCTATGGCGAAACTGGTACTGGTAAAGAGTTACTGGCCAAAGCTATCCACGAAATGAGCAAACGTTCTGCTAAGCCGTTTATCGCGATAAATTGCGGGGCATTGCCGGATACCTTACTGGAATCAGAACTTTTTGGTTATAAAAAAGGCGCTTTTACTGGAGCTGAACGCGACAAACCTGGGCGTTTTGCTCTTGCCGACGGTGGAACGCTGTTCCTCGATGAAATTGGAGAAATTTCACAAGCATTGCAAGTACGTTTGTTGAGAGTGCTTCAGGAACGAGTTTACGAACCCCTCGGCGCGACCAAATCGGTCACGACTGATGTTCGCATTATTGTCGCGACTCACCGTGATTTGAATCAAATGATTAAAGATGGAAATTTTCGCGAAGATCTATTTTACCGCATCAATGTAATCGCATTAGAGTTGCCACCGTTGCGTAAACGCAAAGATGATGTGCCACTTTTAGTTGATCATTTTATCGAGCGTTTTAATCGGATTCAGCACAAAACTGTGCCGGGAATGACTCCAGCCGCAATGGCGTTGTTGTTAGCACACGATTGGCCGGGCAATGTTCGCGAACTGGAAAATGTCATTGAAAGAGCTTTTGTAGTTTGCGACGGTGGCGAACTGAACGTTTCACATCTGCCGAAAGAACTTACAGGTGGAAAAAACCTGTTACCGCTATCCGGCCCGATTGAGTCCGCAGTAAAAATGGCGGAACGGCAATCAATTTTAACCGCGCTACAAAAACACAATTATAATCGTAGCGCCGCCGCTGAAGAACTCGGAATCCATCGCAGTACATTTTACCGCAAAATCAAAACGTTGGATATTATTTTCCCAGACGACGCATCCTCCTCATGAAGAATTACCGACGATAAATTAAACGAACGGAACGTCTACATTCCACAAATATATTTGTAAATACGGCTCTAAATTCACGCGCGAATTAGAGATTTGATTTACATCTTTTATTTTTATATTTTCCGTGGCTTTTATGACTTTAAAAACATACTGTCGCTATATTGCGACAGCGTGCCATTTATGCCGTGTTGTGGCTGTTAGTATTTTTATTCTCGACAGAGCAATCGGTGACAATATTGAGACAAACTATTCATGCGCAAAGGTTTACATTGTTTTTAGAATTGATTTACGACTGTCGCATTTTTGCGACAATAACCAAAAACACAACAAAACCACTGTCGCAACAACGCGACACTGGCCAAGAGAGGAAAAACTTGCAATATCTTGCCAGGCAGTTATTTACATATAAATATTAAAGTTGGCATGGCTCATGCTATAATGATTACCAACAATTAATGTTAAACCGTTTTACTAAGGATTTGATTATGAAGTTAGCTTTGACGATTTGCCGAGAACGAATCGCACCGGTCTTTGATGTATCGGGCCAAGCGTTGATCTTGGAGATCAGCGATGGACAGATCATTAACGAACTAAGTGTGGCGTTGCCGTTAGAATCGCCGGAGGCTAAGGTTGAATTTTTATTGAATTCAGGAGTTAACGAGTTGATTTGTGGCGCGATATTTTGCCAGACGCAAATGCTAGCCGAAAAGCAAGACATTAAAGTTTATGCATTTATCGCCGGAGATTATAGCGAAGTCATTAAGGCTTGGCAGGAAGAGAAGCTCGAGCTTGGTGATTTTGCCATGCCCGGTTGTCGCCGAGATCAACGCCAATGTCGCCGTCGTGGAAGACGGATGAGAAGTAATTAATAACCCTCAAAACAAGGAGATGTTATCATGCCTAGAGGAGATGGAACAGGACCAGCTGGAGCTGGACCAATGAGTGGACGGGGCGCAGGATACTGTGCTGGATTTGATGTAGCTGGCTTTGGCTGCAATCGCGGTTTCGGTAACGGTATGGGATTGGGTCGTGGACGACGCAATTTCGGAAATTCGGCCCAGATGCAACCAAGATCAGCACCACTACCAGCTGATGTGAGCAATGAATTGTTGCAACGCCAAGCAGAAGCCTTACAAAATCAACTGGACGCAATAAAAAGACGTCTGGACGAAAAGGCCTAAATTAAGGGCTCACAAAAAAAAATAACTTGGCGTTTTTGCTTGACTGTGAATCGCTACTCTTCGTTACGAAAATATTTATATAGATCGACTATGTAAACAGATTCGTGCCTTGATTAGCAATCCGCTTTCAGCGCAAAATTCACCGATTTCTTTTTAAGTGAACCCCAACAACAAAAGCGGGCCAGATTAATTTTCGCCCGCTTTGTTTTATGGAGAGAATCATGAAAATAGCAATAACGACAACAGGAAACACCTTAGAAGCGGCCATTGATCCGCGCTTTGGTCGTGCCGCCAATTTTTTAATTTTTGACACCGAAAATAAAACTTTCGCCACCGTTGATAATGTTCAAAATCTGAACGCAGCCCAAGGTGCTGGCATTCAATCAGCGATGACCGTTATCAATAGCGGAGCGGAAGCACTTATTTCAGGACATTGTGGCCCAAAGGCTTTCCGAGTATTGAATGAAGCCAAAATCAAAATTTATACGACTGAAGCAAAAACAGTGAAAGAAGCTCTTACGCTTTATGAAGAGGGCAAATTGAGCGTAGCTAAAGATGCTGACGTTGAAGGGCATTGGATGTAAGAAGTTATAATTTAACAATTACCTGAATCCGTGAATGAATTTTCGAATTCCTTTTTTTGTTAACCGACATGCCGAT
>ENA-UOOK01004662-UOOK01004662.1-fermentation-metagenome-genome-assembly--contig:-NODE-4662-length-14489-cov-3.843910_pt1 | contig 14489 bp, 13 predicted proteins | sample MGYA00245777_ERZ724023 | MGnify/ENA primary metagenome ERZ724023 (study PRJEB28704, sample SAMN03018312) | fermentation metagenome | biome: anthropogenic terrestrial biome; feature: soil; material...
CTTGATTGCGGCGGTGGTTTTCAAGTCCCTTCTTTGAGATATCCTGGCCTTCAAAATAAACGGAGCCGCAGGCACTTACTTTTTTCGGTGATCTAACAGGATACGGATCAGCAGTGCAAGTATCAGCACTCCGGATATAGAATAACCCAGAAAACTGATCCAGGGTATGCCAAACCAGTGGGGAATTGCATCAATCCCTGCAGTAAGTCCGGAGCCGATAAATAGTGCGGCAGCGATAAAACTTAAGATAAACCGGTTGGCAGTTCTTTGCATATCTTTACGGACTTCCTCGGAATCGGACAGCTGCAGATTGAGCTGTGCCTGCCCGTTCTTAGTGATGTTCAACAAGTCTGAAAGCTGGGAGGGTATATCCATGGACTTGTCCAGGGAAGCATATAATTTGCGGCCCTTATGTTTCAATAGTCTTTTTACATCCAGTTCCTTCAGCATATCATAAGCCCAATCCCGCTTGTTCAGGTCCAGCATGCAGGTCAGGGAAGCGTCGGAGTAATCCGTGATCCCCGACCGGCCGGTCAGGCGGTAGGAGATGTAATCCTTGGTGTTGATAAAATACCGGGTCTTCCGGTAGATATCCGGATAATGCTTCTTCATCCACAGAACCTTTGGGAGAGAATAGTGGGGATCCAACCGGTTGCCGGTGATCCGGTAAAAGGAATCAAAATCGATGTGCTCCCGTATCTGTTCGCATTGTGCCCGGGTCCTGCAGTCGGAATGGATGATATTGTTGTACAGCACCTTTCCTTCCGCATCCACCGGAATACAACCGTTCATATGGCCGGAAATGCCGATCACCGCAATGGCTTTCGGGTCCAGTCCGAAATGGCCGATGAGTTCTTTTGTACCGGTCACAGCGCTTTGCCATAGGACATCGGGATCCTGCTCCGACCAGCCCGGCTTGGGATAAATGGTGCCATAGGGCACAGTACTTGCCATCACTTCCCGTCCCCGGCTGTCAAAAACCGTACATTTATTGCCGGTCGTCCCGATATCATACGTCAGGATAAGGTCGTCCTTCATCATGATCCCCCTTTACAGAAATAATGCCCTGTACATAGTCTGGCCCGGTCTGTATCTGCCTCCCCGGTTCTTCCCCATGAGTTCCCGGAAAGGAGATAAAATCATAACAATCCTATTATATCACAAGACCGGTGACATTTTCAGTAAAGAGCAAATTTGAAGCATGGTCTGAATGGACATACCCGCCTTTCCCCGTTCGATGTCAGCACAAAATCTCGAAACACGACCGATGCGCTCTGCAAATTCATCCTGGGATAATCCAAGTGCCTTTCTTTGTAAGCGTATGCGTTCACCGGCGGCGATTTTATTATAATCGTTCATAGTATTCCTCCTCCATAATTTTCGAGTTTTACAACTACCATTATGAAGGAGTTCACAATTGGCTTTAATGAGCTATAAACGTATAATTTTTATGAGTTTTTAACTCAATTCAACAAAATGGCTTCAAGAAATTTTTGAATTACCGATTTCATTCGGATAGAGCGTTAGGGGGTTATTCTGTGAACCAAAAGGATGCTTTATGAACAATTGGAGAAAGAAAAGCAGAAGTTGATGGATCTAATTGAAAAAGCTATAAAAAACGGCATTTCCCTGTCACAAGATAAGGATGTCATGGCCCAAAATCTCATAGTTGACACATTGGTGGTTCAGATCCAAAAAGCTTATGAGTTCCAACCCAGGAAAAGAAACCACCAAGAACATTGACAAGATCCATTTTTCACGATGCATACGGAATCCTGCATATTATGCAAGCTATCTCTCGCCGGTCTGATTGCAGGTATACGAGTCACAAATTCTGATCCTGGTCGGTTACCCGGAAAAGGCTATATCTGTACTTGCACAGAGCTTGCTTTGTCAGCCAACCGTATGAATTTTCTTATACTCCCTGGGGGTCATCTTCAAGTGTTTTCGAAAAACCTTATGAAAGAATTTGACGTCATTATAGCCCACAAGAGCGGCGATTTCCGTTATTTTCTTATCCGTATTGGAAATCAGCCTGCAGCTTTGCTCCATACGTTTTTTCTGCAGATATTCGCTGAAGGGCATGCTCATATCATCCTTAAACCGTTTGCTAATGTAAGGCAGGCTGTAATTCAATTCTTTACAGATTGCAGTGAGTGTTATCGGTTTCATGTAATTTTCTTCTACATAGTTTATGATATACCTGCTGTAATCATTGTCCAAAGCAGCAGAGGCATTCTCCTTTGTGATCCGTCTCATGGTAAATATGATGATCTCGATCAGATAACAGCGCATGACCTCAAGATATCCGGGGCTTTTTTTACTGAATTCCCTTTGGAGCTTTTCAATCAGGGAATAGATGGATTTGTCCTCATCGTGATAGATCACATTTGTGGGAACAACCTTCAGAGTCATATAATTGAATCGTATCAGGTAGTTGTTGATCAGGTCCTGAAAACTCCGGCAGTTGACCAGCGTCTTGTCAATGATTTCAGGTTTGAACAGGATGTTTATGATCTCAAACGGAACGCCGTCCGTTACGCTGTATTTGTGATAGGCATTGTAGTCTATGATAAAATAATCCCCCATCTCAACCGTGGTTTCCTTCTCATTGAGGGTGTGCAGCGCCCTGCCCTTCGTTACATACACCATTTCCAGAAAATCATGCTTGTGCAGCTTTACATCCTCCTGCCGGCGCGCCATAAGCGCAATACTCTCTTTCCCCGCAAAGTAATTCCCCATGTTAAATTCACCCCCCAAACAGAAAAAAGACTCTGTTGTTTTATTGTAGCCATTTCACTACAATAAAGTCAAGGACAAAGAAGGCAAAAAGGCTAAGAAGTAAAGTAAAACGAAAAACAAATCGTATGGAGGCGGTCGGATGCTGTATCAGAAAAACAGTAGCAGAACATTGGATAAGAGTTTGTTTCAAAACCCGACAAGCGAGTACAGAGGGACTCCTTTCTGGGCCTGGAACTGCAAACTGGACAAAGAGCGGTTGGAAAGGCAGATCGGGTATTTCAAGGAAATGGGACTGGGCGGATTTCACATGCATTCCAGAACGGGAATGGCCACGGAATACCTGAGCGACGAATTTATGGATGCCGTCAGGGCATGCGTGGAGAAGGCGAAGAAGGAACAAATGCTGGCGTGGCTCTATGACGAGGACAGATGGCCCTCCGGCGCCGCAGGAGGGTTGGTGACCAGAAACCCCGGATACCGAGTCCGGAAGCTGATTTTTACCCCTGAAAAGAGAACGGACTGCGTGTCAAAGGAAATCGGGATCGAAACGGGAAAGCCCTATTTTGTTGCTTCCTATGACATTGTCTTGAATGAAAAGGGAGAACTCTCCGATTATCAAAGGATCCCCGGGGAGGACGATACCAATGGGAGCACTGCCAAAGTGGACAATGCCGAAAAAGGCAATGCCGGAGGCGACAGGTGGTATGCCTACGTAACCACAAACGACCCAAACCCATGGTTCAACAACCAAACCTATGCGGACACATTAAACAAGGAAGCCATTGACAGGTTCATCGAAGTAACCTATGAGAGATACAAGGGCGCGGTCGGGGATAAATTCGGCAGCATCGTGCCCGCCATCTTCACCGACGAACCGCAATTCGAAAGGAAGACGACCCTGGATTTCGCCACGGACAAAACGCAGGTCAGGCTTCCCTGGACGAATGATGTCGCCGATACCTTTCAGAGGGAGTATGGCTTTGACCTCCTGGACTACCTGCCCGAACTGGTTTGGGAGCTCCCGGATCAGCAGGTGTCCAAAGCCCGATACCTATATCATGATCATATTGCGGAGAGATTTGCAAGTGCCTTTGCGGACAATTGCGGCAAATGGTGCGGGGAAAACGGCATCCTGTTTACAGGACATATGATGGCGGAGGAAACCCTCGAAAGCCAGACATCCATGCTGGGGGAAGCCATGCGTTCCTATCGTTCCTTTCAGCTTCCCGGCATCGATATGCTCTGCAACAGGGTTGAACTGACGACCGCAAAGCAGGCGCAGTCCGCCAGCCATCAGTACGGCAGGGAAGGCGTTTTGTCGGAGCTCTACGGTGTCACAAACTGGGACTTTGATTTCCGGGGCCATAAATTCCAGGGTGACTGGCAGGCGGCTTTGGGCATTACCGTTCGGGTGCAGCATTTGGCATGGGTATCCATGGCGGGAGAAGCCAAGCGTGATTATCCCGCTTCCATCAGTTATCAATCCCCATGGTATAAGGAATATTCTTACGTGGAAGATCATTTTGCACGGCTGAATACCGTATTGACAAGAGGAAAACCGGTTGTCCGGGTAGGTGTCATCCACCCCGTCGAGAGCTATTGGCTTCACTGGGGTCCGAAAAACAGTACCGCCACGATCCGCGAACAGTTGAATACCAATTTCGTGAACATTACAAGCTGGCTGCTTCAAGGTCAGGTGGACTTTGACTTCATCAGCGAATCCCTGCTGCCGGATTTATGCCCCGCGCCTTCCAATCCCCTGAAGGTTGGGAAAATGGAATACGGAATCATTCTTGTAGCCGGTTGTGAAACCCTGCGGAAATCAACGGTAGACCGGCTCTGTCAATTCCGAAAGAATGGCGGAAGACTGCTCTTTGTCGGGGAATGTCCAAAGTATGTCGATGCGGTGAAGTGCGCCGATGTCGAAAACCTTTATAAACTTTCCGAAAAAATACCTTTTGACCATGCGAGTGCATTGCATGCACTGGAGGAAGAAAAGGTGATCGATATCCGAAATTCCAACGGGACGCTGACGAACAATCTGATATACAATATGCGCCGGGACAATGACTGCAAGTGGTTATTCATTGCCCATAGCGTCAACCCCCTTCATGTGGACGCGGTCTCACCCCAGAAGATTGTCCTGACGGTTTTCGGAGAATATACGCCCAGGCTTTACCAGACAATCGACGGTACCGTATCGGATGTGGATTTCAGGCTGGAAAATGGCAATACCATCATTCCTATGGAGATAAATTGCCACGACAGTATCTTACTGAGGCTGGGGGAAAAGACCAGTGCCAACCATGTCGTCCGAAAACCGGAAAGGCAGAAAATCAGGGAAATCGACTTCAAAAGGAAGGTCTCCTATACCCGCTCCGAAGCCAATGTACTGCTCCTGGATACCGCTCAATACGCTTTTGACGACGGACCTTTCCATGACACGGAAGAAATATTGCGAATCGACAATGCCTTCCGGGCAAAGCTGGGCTATCCGTCCAGAGAGGCCAGGACCGCACAGCCATGGGTTTTGGAGCCGGAGGCGGCAAAGCACCATGTGACTCTGAAGTTTGCGATTGCCAGTGAAATCGCGGTGGAGAAGCCGTTCCTGGCAATCGAAGACGCCGAAAAGCTTGCCGTCACGCTGAACGATACGGCGGTGGAACCCAGAATCACAGGGTATTATGTGGATGAAGCCATAAAAACCATAGAATTGCCGGCAATCCGGCCGGGTAAGAACACCCTGACCGTCCGGATCCCCTTCTCCAAGGCGGCCAATGTGGAATACTGCTATATCCTGGGGGATTTCAATGTAAAGGTCGAGGGCTGTGAAAAGACCGTTACCGCCCCGACGGATAGGATAGGCTTTTCCTCCATAACGAATCAGGGATTGCCCTTCTATGGGGGAAACATCACCTATCAGGCAGAGTTTGAGGTAGAGCCGGAAGATTGCACGATTACCGTTAAGGCGAATAATTATCGCGGATCTCTCATTCGGGTCGCTTTGGACGGAGAGCCCGCGGGGATCATCGCATATGCGCCCTATCAGCTGACGATCGAAGGGGTCAAATCCGGCAGGCACACTGTAGCCTTTACCTTGTTCGGCAATCGTTACAACACTTTTGCCGCCCTCCACAATGCGGACACGGCCAACACATGGCATGGCCCGAATGCCTGGAGGTCCAAAGGAGATGCGTGGTGCTACGAGTATAAGCTGAAGGATACCGGCATTCTGGCAAGCCCGGTCATCGAAGTATTCAAATAGGTTAATTATGATTGTGCTGCAAAAACTCATCCGCCGAAGCCGCGAAAGCAAATCAGCAGCGACTAAGGCTAAGGCATTCTTTGTTATTTTGCAGCAATATGACTTGTTGCAGTGGAATCAAGCTTTAGCTTTATGCTATTATTACAGAATTCGAAAAACAGCCAGAGCCGTCTGAAAAAAGGCGGGCCTGGCTGTTTGTTCCATGTAAATCCAGCCGGTAATATCCGGTATTTTTCACTTCCCCTACTCAACCAACATGCGGAAAGCTGCCATTGATTGCCGATGAAGGCTGGGCGCTTATCTCCAATACCATGCTGAGTTTGTCGACGTATTTAATCGGCTTGGCTTTTCGTATGACCTTTATACGAAAACCTCTGATGCAAGGCATATCGGGTTTGTCCGTGAGTTTCACAGAAAAATGTATGAAGGCGACTATATACAGGAAAGAACTGTTAAGCAAGCGTTCTGTCCATCCTGCAATAAGGTTCTGACTGACCGCTTGATTGTCGGTAAGTGTCCCTCCTGCGGTGCGCCGACGCGAGGCGACCAGTGCGATGCCTGCGGCGAAGTGCTTGACGCCGACACGGTTGTCGACACGAAGTGTGCGGAATGCGGCTCTGCTTTGAGCTTTGGAGAAACGACACAGCTTTATCTGCTGATTTCAAAGCTCGCGCCTGAGCTTACAGCTTTTCTGAATGCCCATAAAAGCTGGCGTAAAAACGCAATCGCCTTTACCAAGCGCTATATTGACGAGGGGTTACGGGATCGCGCGATTACCCGTGACCTTGATTGGGGCATCGACGTACCCAGGGCTGGTTATGAGGATAAAAAGATATATATCTGGGCTGAGAACGTCCTCGGGTACCTTTCGGCAAGCGCGGTTGTCTGCCGTGAACGGGGCATTTCATTCTCTGACCTTTTTGGCGAGAATGCACGACACTATTATGTTCACGGCATAGAACGAAGTGGCATGTGCCGGAACCATATATAACTGTATACAGCTCATTGCAAATCTCGCCGTTCTGCTTGAGCCGTTTCTGCCGTTTTCATCTGAAAAAATCCGAGGATGGCTGCGCGTTGACGGAGTATGGGGCATCAAGTCAATCCCCGCTGGGCTTCGGATACCCGAACCCGAGATTCTATTTGAACGTATAAATAAAAAGGTTGTCGATGAAGAAGTTGTGAAATTGTTGGGCAAATGACCAACCGCTGAGCAAAAATGAAAAACCGCACTTTTGGAATCTCAACTTTCCAAAGTGCGGTATGCTCACCTTATAACAATTTACAAAAACTCAATTCTTTATGGTAACTTTTCAAAAATCCTGCTGCTGAGAGTATCTTATTTCTTTTGCCCGGCAGCAGGCTTTGATATCGTCTGCCGTTTGCCGGAACCATTCGATATACCGGCCTTCCGTGGAAATCACGACCTCGTCGATTTCCGCTTTCAGGGACAGGGCATGCTCCGTCTTGTACTTTCTTGTTTCGGCAATCACGCCTTTCAGCTCCTCCCCGAAGCGGAGGATTTCCCCGTCGACCGGCTTTTCCTCTTCCCAGTTCAGCCGGTGCAGGGAGACACTTTTTTCGTGCTGTCGGAAAAAGTCCTGATAAATATACTCGGTGATATGCGGAACATAGACCGCATACAGCTTGAGGAGGTTCAGCATGCAATCGTACAAGGCGCGCTGGGCTGACCGGCGCTCTTTGTACCCCCGTATTTCAGGCTGATACAGGCGTTCTTTCGCAATCTCCAGATAATAATCGCAAAAATCCCTCCAGAAGAAGTCGTCTATCTTATGCCTTGCGGACCCGATTTCATATTGTTCCAGGAGCATTCGGGCGTCCCGCATCGTTTGTCTGCATCGTTCCGTGATCCACCGGTCCACCGGCATCTCCTCCGCATCATTATAGGGTTCATAAGGTTCCCTGTCCTGCAGATGGGTTATGGAAAACCTGGAAGCATTCCACAACTTGATGAGAAATCGTTTTGCCGCGCTCAGCTCGTCTGTCGAGAAAAAGGTATCGGTCCCGAGTTTGGCATCGGCGGCCCAATACCGGATCGCATCCGCGGAGTAGGTTCCGATCAGTTTTTTCGGCGATAGTCCGGAATTGCTTTTGGATTTGCTGAGTTTCTCCCCTTTTTTCGCAAGGACAAAACCACAGACCATAATATCCTTCCAGGGAATTTGGCCCGTATGGTAAAGGCTTTTCACGATCGTATAAAATGCCCATGTGCGTATGATTTCATGAGCCTGGGTCCGTAAGCTCATCGGCAGAAGCCTGTCTGTAAGCTCCTTTTTCTCTCCCCACCTTGCATTGATCAGGGGGGTGACCGACGAGGTGGCCCAGGTATCCAGAACGGCACGCTCGGGCAAAAATTCGCGGCATCCGCAGGAACAAGGCTCGCCAGGCTGTGTTTCAAGAGGATTGACAGGCAGCATTTCCTCGCTTGCAGCCATGACCCTGCCGCAATCTTTGCAGTACCATATGGGAAAGGGAACGCCAAAATAACGCTGACGGGAAATACACCAGTCCCATTTCAGGTTTTTCACCCATGACACATATCTGTTTTTCATATATTCCGGATACCAGTTGATTTGATCGGCGGCCCTCAGAAACAGTTCTTTGTCGGTAAGAATATCGATATACCACTGTCGGGAAGGGATGATTTCCGTTTCCTTCCCGCAACGTTCATGCACCGCAACGGTATGCGTGATATTCCTTGACTCCACCAGAATCCCCTTTTCGGAAAGCAGCGCGACCATTCGCTTCCGGGCTTCCGGAACCTTTAAACCCCCGAGGAACGGAACTCCTTCGTCTATCGTCCCATCCGGCAGGATCACTTTCCGGTAAGGCAATTGATGCGACGCATACCACTCCGCATCCGTGCTGTCGCCAAAGGTAGCGCACATTACCACGCCGGTCCCCTTTTCCCTGTCCGCTTTGGCATCCGCCAATATGGGGATCTCATACCCGTACAAAGGCACGGTGGCCTTTTTCCCGATAAACCACTGATATCGGTCATCTTCCGGATTGACGAACAGGCAGACGCATCCATAAAGCAGTTCCGGCCTCGTGGTCGCGACGAGGATGTCTTCCCCGCATACCCCGAACTTTATGAAATGAAAGGCAGTTTCCTTTTCAACGGTTTCCAGCTCCGCCTGTGCTATGGAAGTCCGGCATTCCGTACACCACAGGACCGGAGACTCTTTCCGGTATGCCTTTCCGTCTTTCCAGAGCCGAAGAAAGGATTTCTGGGATATCCGCTGCGCCATAGGGTCAATGGTCTCATATTGAAGGGACCAGTCCACCGAGAAGCCCAGAGACTTCCACAGATCCTTAAACTCCTTTACATATTTTGAGGAAGTCGCAATGCATTTTTGGGTAAACTCACTTCTCGGAAAATTTTTGGCAAGGATCCCCTCCTCCTTCTCCACAAGCCTTTCCGTAGGCAGACCGTTATCGTCAAAGCCGAACGGATAGAAAACGTTATAACCCTGCATACGTTTGAAACGCGCAATCATTTCCGCCTGCGTATAGGAAAAGATGTGTCCGATATGCAGACTGCCGCTGACCGTCGGCGGCGGGGTATCAATCGAATAGATTTCTTTCGGACTTTCCGGCTCAAAGCGGTAGACGGAATTTTCTTCCCAAAAGTTCTGCATCTCTTTTTCCGCTTGCCGAAAGTCATAGTTTTTCTTCATGGCAATCCCTCCCTGGATTTTACGAACACAAAACAAAAATTCGCCGTAAGCTTTCTTTCCTTTGCTTAGGGCGAACCGTATGCGTCCGTGGTACCACCTAAATTCAGACAGGATTGTCTCCGCTGTCTGCACTCTGCCAATACGGGATCATGCCGTTGCATCATCCGATATTGCTTTCCCTTTTAACGGTGGAAATCTCCGTTGAAGCCTACTGAGATCACTGGAATCCCTGCTCGTTTGATCCGTTCGGTTCACAGCTCAAAGGCTACTTCCATCCTTCCGTCACGAAGATTCTCACCGGCCATCTTCTCTCTGTGCTTCGGGTCAGAATGTACTCCTCCTTGTCAACGCCATTTTGTTTGTGCTCGCTATTTGTTTCCCTTATGATAGTTCATTATACCCGGAAAGTCAATGATTATGTTTCTGAATCGACTTTTGGGATCGTTCAGCAACCCCTAAGTATGTCTGTTTAACCTGTATAAAAAAGGACGTCCCGATTGCCGAAAAGACAACCGAAACATCCATTGACAGCTCTCGTTTTCCCATTCCGCCCCTGAATTCCAATTTTATAAAGTAGTTTGGTATGTTCCGTTGGGTATCGAATGGGATGGCATGTGTCAACTCTATATTAAGAACGAAAAGCATCTAATTCGTTTCGGAAGGTTACTTGAAACCAAAATCATCCCCGAATAAAGATAGGGCAAGGTCTAAGGCCTTTTCACGGGAATCCGACGGTGCAGATATTACTGCTTGTTGCTTATCGTCATCAAAGCTATCTTCCGAAAGCAAAATAACGATTTCAGCAAACAGGTTTTTCTCTGATATTAATCCCAGTACCTGACTGTCCTGTGGTTCGGAATACTTACTATACCACATGGATCCTGTGTTATGTGGTAACGTAAAATAGATTTTCTGAAGCGTATACGTAATAGTATAGGCTATCCCGGAGATATTGATGCTTCCTGAAAAATAGTTGTCTCTGAATATTGGAATCAAGTATTTTTTATAAGTTCCATTTATGGTAATTACTTTATCCTCCGAATAATCAGGATTACCTTCCAGCCATTGGATTCCGTCGAGAGTTTTTTCTATTTTATGCGGAATTGGGAGAAAGCAGCCAACAATAAACAGAAGAAATATTACTACAAAACACGATAGAAAAATTCTGCGAACGGAATACTTTCCCACTAGAAATTCTCCCGATGAGTAATGATTAATCTATCCCCATAATAAAACTCATCATCACCTGTCAAGTCATATCTGCAAGGACTTCCACTCGAAAACGCAATTGCAGCCTGAGTTTTTCTCCAAGTGTAATCGTAATAATTGGGGGAATCCGTCTCCTCAAATGATTTATCACGAGGAACTGGCTCCATAGAGTTAAGATTTTTATCATAATACATGCCAGACATATACGATGTTGATCTCGCATATTCTACACTAGAACAAAAGGACCATGCTTGATCATAGGTACTATATACCTGTGTATACACTCTTGTCCAGTTAGTTCCAGCATTGAAAGTCATTGTTGATCGTGAGTTTTCACCAAAATCTGAGATACTAAGACCACAAATTGATGCAACCGTTCCAAGAGGAGCCCATATTTCCGAAATATATGCGCTGATTGCAGTATCTAGGCAGTTTCTAATCACGGATAGGACGTTAGAATCGAGTACATCATATGTAGATGCCTGTGCATATCTGGGGTCAGCTTCATCATCATCAGCGGTAACAGTAAAATATCTCATTAGATATGAAGTTCCATTGTAAGTATATGTAAATGAGGAGCTAGGACTACCATTTATAACATTTTCAGATTTTTCACCGCTTAGAATCACAAGATATGAGTGGCTAGGATCTAGCCCTATTTTACTTAAGTCCGTATTTAACTCTGTTTTTGCAGAATTAAAATTATTGGGGTTTATTCTAAATACTTCATACCCAGCATCAATAAGCGCTTGGGCACGAGCATCTCTGAGAGTGGCCTTAAGTTGTCCTTTTTTAACATCGGTAATATCTGTTCGCAGGTTAATGTCAGCCATTCTTTCATGATAAGAAGAAAGAATGGTATCAACGTATGAGGTTTCTGATTTAGAGGAGTCTGTGTTGCTATCATCAGCCGATGAAGCACTAGAGGTTGTGCTATACAAGAAGCACATGGTTAACACAAGAAATAATGCAGTAATTTTCTTTTTCATAGAGAATCTCCTTTCTAGTTCCAAGATAACATCAGGTTATTACAATACAAAACAAAGAAAGTCTTTAACCCATTGGGAGTCACCATCCTTTCTTCGGCAGGGCTTACCCTACTTAACCTTTGCTGCAAAACCTATTTCATTAACTGATAAAAAGGATATTGTTATTATATTATTACTATTTGATTTACAATTGATTCACAAAATACTGTGCCCCTACCTTATTTTCTTCCATAAAAGAACTCTCCTTTTTTATTTTTACTGTATCACTTTATTTTATCTATGTAAACTATTTATTTACGAATTTTCTAAATTATTTCTACTTTAAAATTTCTTTGTCCTGAAGAACAAGCTTGGTAAGAGGCATTTTTTTATCCGTATTAACTTTACAGTTTATAAATCATCACGTGCCGGCGGGTCCCCGCCATATGCGTGTAAACAAAACCGGATTTATTGAATGATTCAACAAAGCCCATATGTCTGTAACTCGGCGAGTCAGGATCAACGGGAAACGCCTCGAGGTACGCCGCACCATTTTCACGGGCGTATATTTTGGCTTCCTCAATGAGGCGGCGGACAAGGCCTTTTCCCCGGAATTCCTTTTTGATGAAAAAACAGACGATCGACCAAACATTCTTAAGTGCCGCGTCTCCGCCCAGATTCCTGTAAGTCTCCCTCAGCGCGACGGAACACCAGGCGATGGGTGTGCCCTCCGAATAAGCGAGTAAGCCAACCGGCTTACCCGATAGGATAAGTCGGCGCATGTATTCTTTTTTCATGACCGAATCGGCAGCACCCAGTTCCTTGCCGTTCATACGCCAAGTCGCGCACCAGCAATAGCTTGGGGCTCCTTTTGATTGGAATAGTGCTTCAAAATCGACCCATATATCTTGATTTACCGGCTTAATAGCGATATCCTCCATCGCCGCCACTCCTAATCCAATTTTTATAATGAAATAATTAATTATAAACCAAATCTCAATCATGTAACAGTACCCACAGCGGTACATCCCTGTTCCGGCTCCGTTACCCTATATATCGAGCATATCCAGGGACTTGTCTTTTAGCCTTATAGCATGAAAATGCTTGGCGAAAGTGTCCGCCAAGGTTTCCTGTGAACTGTCGATGCAGATTTCAGGGTCTGTCTTCAAATTCAAACTGTTTGTCTATGGTCAGACCACCTTTAGCAATGAAAGCGGCGATTTCCTCCGGCATGTCGGGACTATAATCCGCCGATTACCATAATCAATCTCAGTTTGCTGATTCTTATCGCTGCCGGATATGCCTGATATGCTAATGACAAAAGGCTTTTTACAACTTCCTCGCTTTCACAATCAATGACAGCGGAAACTTCTTTGCTTTGCAGGGCGCGTAATACTTGCTCGAAAACTCGCAGTCGCGCGCCATTGTTTCTTTATCCGTTTCCTCCACCACACGTAAGGCGACCAGTCCCGCACTCGCAAGCGTATTAATGTAGTCGGACAAACGGCGATTATACAGCGTAAGCGAGTTACCACCCTCTTCATAGGCAGCGGGGCCTCGTCCCGCTCCTTTTCCTCCACCGGTTCGCGTAAAGGTAAACGGCTCCTGCTCAAAATAACTGCCGGAGAAAATCAACTTCTCATCCTGCACGTCTACGCAGTGCATGAATGGGTGATCCCAACTGAAGATGAACACACCGCCCGGCTTGAGGTAGGTCGAAATCAAGTCAAAGGTCTTTTGCAAGTCCACCATCCAGCCGATGGCGTAAATGGAGTAGACCACATCGAAATAACCTGTCGGCAATCCGGGGTTTTCCTCCATCGGCGAGCAGAACAATTTAGGCGCATAGCCATTTTCAGCAAGGAATTTCTGCGCATTTTCAAGTTGCCGCTCGGAAATATCCAACCCCCAAAGCTCGGCTGCTCCATGGTCTTTACACCATTTCAACGAATGCCCGCTGCCGCAGCCAATGTCCAGAACTTTTTTGTTGGGCAGATCAGGGAACAGGTGCAGTTCATCCTCAGTGGGGCAAAGGCAGCCATAGACCGGCAGTGCGGTCACTCCGAAAAAGGAATCTGCTATCGCGTTCCATGAGGTCTTGTTTTGGGCAAGAATGTCGTTGTTCATGTTTTTGTTTCCTCCAAGCTCTTTTCAAGTTCAATGCCACCATAAAGTGATGGAGTAAAGTCATACCATATTATTATATATTTTATTTATCGTTGTCAACAGAGTATACTGTAAATAAACGGAAGCATGAAATCTTCTGAAGCGTATACGAAGTCGCCGACTTTCTTTTCTTATGTGACCAATTCTGATAGGAACATAAAATTCTTGCTCCTCTCATTTTTTACTCGAACTCACCTGCTGTTTTACCCAATCTGCTGTTTTCACCCGATTTGACATCATTCAATCTGAGTTGTATAATAATTTTATCTTGAACGAAAGGTGGTGAGAGGTATGAATATTTTTGCTTTTTGCAGTAGCGGCGATGTGTATGTGAATTGCGGATGCATAAAAGGCTACGCATTCAAAAATGCGGTGTCAGGGGTGAAGTCTGCCCTTTTACCCGTTATTTGCGCAAATAACGGGTAAAAGGGCAGACTT
>ENA-UOOK01004663-UOOK01004663.1-fermentation-metagenome-genome-assembly--contig:-NODE-4663-length-14483-cov-9.198988_pt1 | contig 14483 bp, 13 predicted proteins | sample MGYA00245777_ERZ724023 | MGnify/ENA primary metagenome ERZ724023 (study PRJEB28704, sample SAMN03018312) | fermentation metagenome | biome: anthropogenic terrestrial biome; feature: soil; material...
TGTCAAGGCTCTCCCGAAGAACTACACCAGACCGGAGGTTGGAGAACAGGAATTAGCGATGGCAAAAACTCTCATAGATTCTATGGATACTCCCTTTAATCCATCTCAGTACCAGGATGAATATCAGATAAAATTGAAGGAACTGATTGAAAAGAAAATCAGCGGGAAAGAAATTGTCGCGTCAAAGCCGGACGAACAATCGGGCAATGTCATTGACCTGATGGACGCCCTGAAGAAGAGTGTTGAGCAAAATCAAAAGACAAAGAGACCGTCAGGCCGGAGAAAATCGAAGAAACAAGGTGCATAGCATGGATATCTTCTCCAACCTAAGTGCCAGCCCCATGCTGATTGCAGAAATACGTGAACCGTTCGATTCATCCGACTTTTTGTATGAATTAAAGCTCGACGGTGAACGCTGCCTGGCTTACCTTGACCAAAAGGAAACTGTTCTTCAAAATAAAAAGAAATTGATTTTAAACACACGGTACCCGGAATTAACCAAGATTCATGAATTAGTATCTGATAAATGTATCCTTGACGGGGAACTGGCCGTACTCGTGGATGGAAAACCAAAATTCTCAGAGGTTCAGCGCCGGTCACTGCTAGCGAACCGGTTTAAAATTCAACTGGCCGCCGACCAATATCCGGCCTGCTTTACTGCTTTTGACATTTTGTATTGGAAAGACCGGCCCGTAGTGGATTTACCGTTAACAAAACGGAAAGAACTGCTGCAGCAAGCTGTGAAAACGGAAAATTCCCGATTTGCCCTTTCCCGTATCGTCGAGGGAAAGGGTGTTGCTTTCTATAATCTTGCCGCTCAGCAGGGACTTGAAGGAATTGTTGCAAAACGAAAAGGCAGCCTGTATTATATGGGTAAACGCACCAAAGACTGGATCAAGTTTAAAAACCTGCAGGATGATGATTATGTTGTATTAGGATATATTCCAAAAGAAAACCATGTTGCCAGTATAATCTTAGGCCAGTACCGGGGAGATCAGATTGTTGAAAAGGGGCATGTTACCCTCGGTGTTTCAGGGGATGATTTTCAGGCAATCAGGAAAATGCCCAAAACGGAAGCTCCCTTCTCTGCTCAGAAAAACTTACATTCTGCCGTTTGGATTAAGCCCGGACTTGTCTGCACCGTAAAGTATATGGAGAAAACCACGGGAGGCGGATTACGTCAACCCGTATTTAAGGGCTTGAGGGATGATAAAGAGCCAAAAGAATGTATTGAGAGTTAATTCAGAAAGGTGATTGTGATGTGTGGAAGATACAGCCTATATCAGGAAGATAACGATGAAATCCGCGAAATACTGGAGCGGACGGAGGGAGATGTTAAAACCGGCGAGATTTTTCCAACCGATAAAGCACTGGTGCTGATTCGAAGGCAAAACGATATCTGCCCGGAGGCAGTCAAATGGGGATTCCCCGGATTCCGGAATAAAGGGTTAATTATTAACGCCCGTGCCGAAACAATCCAGGAAAAAACGATGTTCCGTAAATGTCTGCCATCCGGGCGCTGTATTATTCCATCAACCGGCTTTTTCGAATGGTCTCATGATAAAAACAAACAGAAGTACCTCTTTAATCTGCCTGGAACGGGAGCGCTGTATATGGCTGGGTTATTTAACAATTATAGCGGAGAGACAAATTTTGTCATCATCACAACCGACGCAAACGAATCCATGGCAGATATTCATAACCGGATGCCGGTTGTACTAAATAAGGATGAATTGACACTTTGGCTGGGCAGCTTAGAACAATCGCTGAATATTCTAAAGGAAAAGCGCCCGATGCTCCTGAAGCAGTTATATGGTTGAGTATGACTACGCCGTCAACGTCGGCTGATTTTAAACTTGCCGGATACGAAACCATCAGACCTACTTGTTCCAAGAAGAAAACAAATGGTTTGTGGAAGCAAAACAGCCGTGCTGAGCGGCAGAAAACTGCGGAAGGGAAAATGATTCTCTTCCGCAGTCCGCTTATTCTCCCAATAATGAAGGCGCAAAATTACAAATTATTGCTGAATTTTGCATTTTTCCTTGATCATTTGCTGCTTCGGGATTATAATTCATTTAGTGTTTTCGGTATAGGATAATTAAGGCTTATGCCCCGCCTTTGGGCAAGTACGTGGAATAGCAATTATATATGAATATACGAAGTTGAGGGCGGCTGGTCTTACTTTATCCCTAAATCCATGGATTTTAGCAATTTTGATTTAAATTACTGAATATGTGCTTTAATATTATTAAATATTAGCTGATATAGGTGAGAATATGTTTACGAAATTGCAGATTGAGAATTTTAAATGTTGGAAAGATACCGAATCAATTAGGCTTTCTCCATTAAAATAGGGATGAGGAAAAAGGAACAAAATTCAAGTGCAAAACGCAGTTATTCACTAATTAGTGAAAATTACGAGTTAACTAGGCAGCAGTAAGGACCGAACGAATTTCGTATAATGTTTAAACATATCTGGAGGATTTATGTACTCGCTTTTGCTTGTGATCATATACATCGCTTTTATCAGTCTCGGCCTTCCAGATTCGCTTCTCGGCTCCGCATGGCCTGTTATGTACAAACAGTTCGGCGTGCCACTATCCTATGTCGGTATTGTGACAATGATTATATCCGGTGGTACAATTGTATCTAGTCTTATATCAGACAAACTAACAAGGAAACTCGGCGCAGGACTTGTAACTGCAATCAGCGTCATGATGACGGCAGTTGCACTGTTTGGTTTCTCTATTTCCAACTCTTTAATCTTTCTTTGTTTGTGGGCAATTCCGTATGGGCTCGGTGCAGGCGCAGTTGATGCTGCTCTGAACAATTATGTAGCGCTGCACTATGCTTCCCGGCACATGAGCTGGCTGCATTGCTTTTGGGGTGTCGGTGCGGCGATAAGTCCTTTTATCATGAGCTATTGCCTGATAAGGGGGTGGGGGTGGAGCATCGGCTTTCGTTCGGTGGCTGGTATTCAGATTGTACTGACCTCAATATTATTTATCAGTCTTCCACTTTGGAAAAGAAGAAACATTTCTATTAACAGCGATGAGGCACCTACAGCTATACAAAGTCCATTACAGGCTTTAAAAATCGATGGAGTCAAATTTGTCCTTGTTGCTTTTTTCGGCTACTGCGCTCTTGAAACAACAACGGGACTTTGGGCAAGCAGTTATCTTGTCCGATACCGTGGAATAAATTCTGATACTGCTGCGAGATTTGCATCACTGTTTTACCTCGGCATAACTTTTGGACGGTTTCTTTGCGGTTTTATAGCCGAAAAAGCAGGCGATAAACTGCTTATTCGCTTTGGAATAATAACCACAATAATTGGCATCGTCTTGGTTGGACTCCCTGCCAAAATTAACACCTTGGCTCTACTGGGGCTTATCGTCATCGGTCTGGGCTGTGCTCCAGTATATCCCTCTCTTATCCACTCAACACCTTCAAATTTCGGAAAGAAAAACTCTCAGGCGATTATTGGCATACAAATGGCAAGTGCTTACATAGGCAACACTTTTATGCCTCCTCTTTTTGGTTTGATTGCTAATTATATTAACATCGGTATGTATCCGTTATATTTAATATTCTTCGCAATTCTTATGTTCATAATGCTTGAACAACTCAACAGAGTAATTACAAAGAACGAACACCAAGATTGAGGCTGAACATAAACGAATAGTCTATGTATGTTTTCCTTGATTTCATCGGCCCTTGGAAGGCTCTCAACAAAGCTATTGAGGTCCTGATGGTCTGGCCGATCAAGGTCTTCACGTGCTGCGCGCTCTGCATCTGTAACCAAAAACACGACGCGGCCAGATGGACATACCTCATATACAATACAAAGAAATATTGCACAGTCTGCCGCAACTGGCTTTACGGCGGAAAGACGAATCGCCTCAAGAAGCATTAAAGGCGCTTGTTCTTCAGAAATACGCATAAACCACAGTTGAAATGGATCAAAATTACGATGCCACGAAACACGCAATCACAAAAGCAGAAACCGATGGTACAGTTTGAGCACAACGGCCAGCTCAGAGCATTCTCCGAGCTTCGCATTATGATTATTATACGATATCAGACTAATCCAGATATACAAATCGTTCGATAGAAATTTGATGGCAGTAAGATAAAACACCGGGGAAATGGCAAACTCCATTCGAATGCCTGTTGTTCTCTAGAAGGATGAATTGACCTTTTGGCTGGGGAGTCTGGAACAATTGTGAACAAAAAAGTAGCGGAAGCGCAGAGAGAATATCCCCTGCGCTTCCGCTTTTTTGATCTTTACTGCCTAAATTGCCATCTCAAGCTGTTTTGTCCTGGAATTCACCCGCGGCCGTTCCGGCTCCCGGATTTCCGGCAGCTTCCCTTCCAGATTTCTTCGGTAATTCTTCAGGACGTCATTCCAGTCGTCCATATAGGGCTGATGGACGGTGATGTGATAATCTTTTCCGTAAGCCTTCAGGATCTTTTTAATTCCGTTCCGCCCGGCGTCAATCTTATGGCCAAACTCTTTCTTGTCGTTATTGAGCCCCAGAACAATGCTGCTGATCTGCTGGTGTTCCCGGAGGAACCGGTCAAGGGCCTGCCGGGCGGCAGCGCCGCCCAGGGAAATCATGTGGCTGTCAATCCGGCTGCTGCCCGTAATTTTACACAGGGTCCAGTAACTCATAGCTTCAATCGGGCTTTCAAACACGCAGACCGTATGCGTGCCGGAATTGCCTTCTATAACGAACGGGTAGCTTTTATCCGACCCGGCAGCGTCGATCTTAAAGGCTTTGGTGTATGAGTTGGTGGAGCGGAGGGAAGCGTAACGCGCTTTCCCTTCGCTGTCATAGCCAACCATGACAAGATTATTGTGGTTTCTGCTCTGGTAGATTTTGTTTTCCCGGACAAGCCTTCGCACAAGGTCTCCGTCCACGCCGCGCTCTTTAATGAGATAGGCAAAAATATTCTTGAAACTATCCGCTTTTTCCGGAAGGATAAATTCGCGTTTTTCGTCTGCCGGCGGCAGCTTCGCTGTCATAACCGGACCCACCGGAGCCGGCCGGTCGATTGTGCCGGCCAGAATACAGACGGCCTCCTGGTACGTGCGGTTTTCATATCCCTGGATGAAATCAAGCGCCCTTCCGTGCAGGCCCTGGGAATTCCAGTACCATCGGCCGTCCAGCTTAAAGACCATGCTGTCATGCTCTTTCAGGTGGTATTCGCTGCCGCACTTCACCAGGTGGTATCCCCGGGACAGGGCATACTGGAGCGCATTGTTGTTTTGGAGCGCCCGCTCCTTTTCTTCGTCGGTATAGTAGGTCTTGCCCGTCATTCTGCTGACTGACACGGCTAATCATCCCCTTTGGAAAGATAGGGCGGAACAGCTTTAGACTGCTCCGCCTTATCCGATTTAGAAAGAAGATACCGGATCAGGCGCGACCGGATCCGCTCCCGGAAACTTTTCTTTGCCGGAATCAGCCTGTTCAGGTCAATCATCTGCGTCTGGGTGATAAACTTGTAAAACGCTTCATCGCGGCTGCTGTAAATCGTACTGTGTACTTCGCCGGTTTCATCGTCACGGATATAAGTGGCATATTGAACCTCCATGGCCTTTTGGCTGAAAAAGGCTGTCAGCCGGTGCCCGCAGTAATTGAGCTGCACATATTCGCCTTTTCCAATGCTCTGGTTGTTCTGATTTTTGCGGACGAACTCAATCATCTTTTTAAGGACTTCCTGCCCTTCTGCATCCGTAACCAGCTTGACGGAAAGGTCGGAGAGAATGAAGCCGACCGGCCGGCCGTCCCGGAAAACGACGAGATATTTTTCAATTCTCCCCTGTTCCTCGACGGTATATCCAATATTTTTCAGGTACGCTGCAATCTGCTCCAGCATTTATGCCATCTCCCTTTCCTTATTTTTCGCGGGCTCAGCGGCTTTCTTCCCGTTTTGCAGATCGGCCACACGCTGCGACGCCTGAATCTTTTCTTTCAGGGACCCGGATTCCCGGAACTTGCCCTCCTGAAGGAGCGCCTGAAAAGCCTTTGGATCAGCTGTCCCGAACAAAGCGTTCATCTGGTTTTGAATATCCTTGTATTTTTCCTCATTGAAACCGGAAAATGTCTGGGCAAGCTGGTAATACCGGTTGAATTCCTGCTTTGCTGTTTTTTCGGACTCGTTCAGGACGCGCGGCTTTTCCTCTTCCTGCGTTTTTTCCGGTGCTGCCTGTCCGCGGCTTTCCTGTTTTGCCTTTTCTGCTGCCTGTTCCAGGTTCCCCTTCTGCTTTTCCAGTTCTGTGTTCAGGCGGGAAACAAACTCCTTATTGGACAGCAAGACACCGAAAAAGGTGCTTTCCAGTTCCGGATTTTCCAGAATCCCTTCGGCAAAGCGCCGGGCGTCTTCTTTGGAAACAGCCGGGGCTTTGGATTCTGGTTCGCGGCTTTCTGCTTTTTCTGCCGCCGGGGTTTCCTTTTCCATATTTTCGCGGCGGATTTCATCAACCAGCAAGTCGATTTTTGCCATCTCTTCCCTTGTGGCCCGGTCATTATAGGTGACTTCATGCTTCTGTCCGCTGACAGTCGCAATTTCCTGCTGCTGTTGGTTGCGGATGGCATAATGGCGGCCCGAATGGGTGAAAACGACTTTCAGGGTCATTCCGATCTTTTTCAGGCCGTTTTTCAGCTTTTCAAAGAATGAAGGAAGGGCAGTCCTGTTGGGGACGGTGTCAAGATAGGCGTTGGTAAGGGCGCGCTTGATTTTTTTGTTTTCCGCCGTAATGGTCACACGGTTGTCTTTCCCAATGAAACCGACTGTGCGGCCTTCCTGATCGGTAATATCATAAGCGCGGTTTGCTTCGTCACGGGCTTCTTTCAGCTGGTATCCCATTTGCCGGATTGCTTCCGCAAACTGCCGGATACGCCCGGAATTCCGTTCAGGGGCCGGAATTTCAGACGGGACAAGCCCGGAACGGGAAGCATAATCCTTTGTGGCTTCGGTTTTATTATTCATGGAGTTCAGGAGGACAAGGCTTCCATCCTCTTGCCGGGAATAGATGTTGTATACCGGCTGATAATCATCAAAATCGAAGGATGAGGTCAGCAGCACGTCCCGGTATTGGGACAGTTTGTATTCATCTTCGACCCTGTCCAGCCCCTGGTTGTCCGCAGCGAACGACAGCACACTTTCAATGTGGCTGCGCTCCGGTTCCCTGTCCGGCAAAAGGCGGACGGAGAGGTCACCCATGAGGAACCCGATCGGTTCATCCCCTTTCCGCAGGGTGCAGGGAAGAATATCATCCCCGATTCCCGCCGCCTCATAACCGGCTTTTGCCAGCATATCCAGTACTGTATCCATTGTAAATTACCCCTTTCCTATATTTGAGGGGCGGAGCCGGTATCGGTTCCGCCCTTCCCATCGGTTTTTATCAGTGACATCAGGCTGCCGTAATCTTTGTCCTGAATTGCGGAAATGATCTTTTTGACGTCAAACCCTTTCGCGGACAGGGAATTGACCTGATCCATAAGTTCGGCCTGCTCCATCTCCTGGATTTTTGCTTCCCGGTCTTTAATCTTTTCCTGCAGCTTTCGAACACGCTGCCGGTCTTTGTTGTTTGACTGTTTCATTGCTTCAATTTTTTCATTCATGCTTTTTACCTCCAGACAAAAAAGCAGGAAAAGGCAAAACCTTTTCCTGTAATTGCTTTTATTACGAAAAAATACGGCTTGGTCAGTCTGAGCCGGGATCGCCCTCCTTTCCATAAAGGTCATAACAGACAGCGCGCCATCCCTTTTCATCAGGCTCTGAAATCTGAAAATTGTGATTACGGTAGAAGTGAAGCAGGCGCTCTTTGTGAGATTGTAAATCAAAAGGGGAAAGGAAACCGGCGATTTTCTGTTTTCCGCGCGCTTTCGCATACCGTTTCAGGTATGCCATCAGAATAGACCCGAAACCGCAGTTTACAGGAGAAACAAGGAAATCGTTTATATGGACAACGGATTCATCCTCAATGATCTGCATCTGAGCATTATAAGGCAGGACAGCCTTCTTTTCCCGGCTGATTCGGTACAGCTCGATATTGCTGCGTTCATAGCACCATTCAGGATTGATTTGGTATGTGATGGCAATAACATCGGTACTGTCCTTATGGGGCTGTAATTCCATTACATGGGTTCTTTGGCTGAGCTTTTCCATCAGGAAACGAATTACCGACCGGTCTGCTTCCAGTCTGCTGTTCTCTTCCAGCAGTTTCAGATTGGATTCCCGATCTTTGAGGATCAGGGATTTATAAAAGGCCAGTTCCCTTTGACGGCGGTAAAACGGGTTGAACTTTTGAAAAAACATATTCTGTCCCTCACAATATTCGAAGAGCTGTGACATCCGGATTTCTTTTTGTATATCGTCCAGCTTTGAAAAATCCTTGAGAATCCGGCCAAAACAATCTTCGCCGGATTTGCCTTCCGCGCGGAGCTTCGTCAGTTCCGCCTGGCTGTAGCGAATATCGGAAAGACGGACGGACAGGCTTAAATCGAACACCGAAATGCGGCCGGAAAGAATCAGGCGGCAGATCTGGCCGGCTGCCAACCTGTGAGGGCTCAATGTCCTGCCTCATTTCCGGAAGCATCTGTCCCGGAAAATGGCATTTTGTAATCCACATACACATAGAGAAGACCCGCCTTGCGGGAATCTTCTTTCACCCGGTCAATATCTTCTCTCATTTTTCTCAGGGTTTCCCGGTAACGCTCCGGGAAATAGCGGGTTTTCCGGAATTCCGCCACGTACATTCCGGGAAAACGAGTGCGGAATTGATAATCCAGATCAAAGACAGTGATCTTGTCGGACAAAATCAGATTAAAAAGCTCCTCTTCCAGATCTGCCGCGTTTGAATGAACCGGTAAATTCATTTTCTAACCATTCCTTTCAAATATGGCGCCGGATTGACGTGAGTCCCGTTAATGCGGAACTCGAAATGGCAGTGCGGGCCGGTGGCGCGCCCTGTCTGGCCGACTTTGGCAATGGCCTGTCCCTGCTTAACCGTATCCCCTTTCTTTACCAGCAGAGCGCTGTTATGGCCATAAAGCGTTTGAATTCCATTTGCGTGCTGAAGGATGACACAGCTGCCGTATCCTCCGTATGCCCGTGCCAGGATTACTTTTCCGTCTGCGGATGCAAGAACCGGCGTTCCCGTTGGAGCCGGGATATCAATGCCGGGATGGAACGAACCGGCCTTTCCGGTAATGGGATCGGTCCGTGTCCCGTACCCGGACGATATGCAGGTATGCCCCGGCAGAGGCCAGATAAAATTCCCGTTTTCCGCAGACTGCATTTCGTGATAGTACCGCAGGACATGGCTGACATAATCAACGTCGCCGTACCCGGAGCGCCCTGTCTTTTTGGCTTCCATCTGTGAAAATTCCGCTGCGTCTGCCTGCGTATAACCTCCCCGTTTAAGCGCCCAGGTGATGTATCCATTGCCGAAATTGTACCCCTGAAGGGCCAGGCTGATGCCCGGAGTGTCACCGGGGGACTTGCATTTCGCCGCCCGGAGGCATCCGGCAAGTTCCTGGACGCCGCACTGGATGGAATAAGCCGGGTCGGTGATGCTGTTGGGTGCGTGCGGAAAACGGGTATTGCAGGGACCTTCGGAACACTGCATGGGATCCCCGCCGGTACCGCCGCTTTCCTGCTGCATAACGGCAAGGGCAAGGTCGGTATATTGGGGGATCCCATATTTTGCGCAATTCTGGCTGACCAGGGACTGATAGGCCAGAACGCTCCCTGACACAGAGCCTCCGCCGGAAATTCCGGTGCCTTCGGCAATCTGGCGCAGATCATCCAGCATTTCAAGGACGTGGCTTTTTTCCGCCTGGGTAAACCCGAACGAATCTATTTTTTCTTCCGCCGTGCAGGTATGCACAATGATTTTAGCGTAATGGACAACCTTTTTCGACTTGCCGTCATTGACCGTTTCGTCGTGGCAGGAAACTGTGTAAAAATTGAGGACAGCGTAATCCTGTTCCATTTTGGCTTTATTTTCCGGTGACAGGTCAATATCCGTCCAGTCTTTGGTGGCCAGAATGGCCAGGGCATTCGGATCGGCAGCAACGCTTTCGTCCCCCTCAACAGAGACCTGATACTTTTTCTTTTCATAGGATGCCTTGACAGAATCAAGTTTTTCGAGGAAATTTTCATCCAGCTGCTGGACATACGCGGTTAATTCCGGATGCTCCGTTGTGCTGCCGATAATGCTTCCCAGTATAGAACCGGCGGCCTGCGTCATCAGGACAATCAAAAGGATAACGGCTGCAATGGTAAGGACTATCTTCAGAATGAACGGGTTTTTCAGCAGGCTTCTGGGCTTTCCCTTTTTCCCGAATTTTATCCGCTTCCGTACCTGACCTGCGCCGGTTTGGACGCACCGGGCCGCCTGGAATTCCTTTCCGGCTGTCTTCAGGCCGATTTCATCACTCTCCTTCAGGTTTTTTTCGGTCCCGATCTCTGCTTCGCGCAGCAGCCGCCGGCCGGAGCCTGAACGGATGTTCTTGCTCCACAGGGACTGTGCCCCGCTTTTAAAATGCCGCGCGGTGCGGAACCCCTGCCCGGCCACCCGCAGGCCGATCTCATCACTTCCTTTCAGTTTGTCTTCCGCATGGATTTGCGCGCTGTGGAAAATACGCTGCCCGGCGGAGAAATTCGGTTTTTGCCGGCCGGCGCGCCCCGGATAACCACGCCTTTCCTCCGTATCTGCTGCCTGACGGTCTCCGGCCTGCGCCTGGCTTTCAGCTGCTTTACCGTTCTGATTTTCTGTTGCGCAGCCGCTTGGCAGGCTGTCCCTGAACCCGTTGTGCTGCGGCCGGTAAGAATGGATTTCGCGGGCCGGAAAGACCGTTTCGGGCTGTTCCGGAGGCAGCCGGCCGTCCGGCATTTTTTCATGTACCGCTTTTTCGGTTTCGGTTTCGGCTGGTTTACCGGCTCTCCGGACCGGCCGGACAAGAGGATGAGAGGAATTGCTGCTTTGACCGTGCCGATTCTGGTATACGCTTTCTTCTTTCCTGGTTCGGAACCGTTTTTCGCGGCCAAACTCGCTTTGGACGAGCATTTTCGTTTCACCGGTCAAAAGGTCTTTCTCCACAAGGCCGTCCCGGGTGAACTTAACCACTTTCTTGTCAAGCAAGCGCCGTCACCCGGCTTTCCTGCTGTCTTTTTGAGCGGCTTTTTCGCCCACATCGGTTTTCACAATATCGAACAGCTTGGTATTTGTATCAATCCGGTTATCAAATTCTACAATGCCGTTTCCAATCTTAAAAAGCCCGGTCCCCTGGTCGCAGGTCAGCAGGGTGTCGATCTGGTCGTCGGAAAGGTCAACGACCTGAGACAGGTCTGCAATCATGGAATTTTTCTGGCGGAACAGCATGATGAACTCCGAATTGGAGATCAGGGATTTTGCTTCGTCATTCCGCAGGACATCGTGGACTTCCTGCGTCATCCCTGTTGCAACAAGGCCGTATTTGCGGCCGCGTTTCCAGCAGTTGCTCAGCCAGTCGGCCGTGCTGGGGGATTTCAGGCTGTGGTGGATTTCATCATTCCACAGCCACGTGTTTTTGTTTTCAGCCTGGTTTTTGGAGATCCGGTTCCAGCAGAAATCCTGAATGACCGTCATGGCCATCACCGTCAGCTGCTTCCCGAGATTCCTGGTGTTGAAGCAGATCAGCCGGTTGTTAATATTTACATTGGATTTACTGGCAAAGATGTTCAGGCTTCCTTCGGTGTAAATTTCCAGGGCGCTCGTCAGGTACTTGGCCGCGGGCTCCTTCTGCTGTTTCAGGAGATTGTAGAAATCCATAAACGTAGGGATGTTTTCTTCACAGGGATGCTGTTTGTATTTTTGATAGACTCCCCGGACGCAGCGGTCGATAATGGACTTCATGGACAGGTCAAGCCCGTCCCGGTTTCCCATGGTGACTTCGATCAGGGAAATAATAAAATCCGACTTAAACCGGACGGGATCCGGCTCGTCGTCGCCTCCGTAGAATTCGTTAATATCAAACGGGTTGAAGCGGGTTTTAGAGGAATTGGAAATTTCAATAATCTGCCCTCCGAGAAGCCGGACTAGTTTGGTAAACTCCCCTTCGGGGTCGATAATAATCATATCGTCGTTCGTCCGGAAAAAGCATTCCCAGATCTCCAGCTTGGCGGCAACGGATTTGCCGGAACCGGAACCCCCAAAGAGAAATTCATGCGGGTTTTCAAACCTCTTGCGGTTCAGGAGAATGACATTGTTGGAAAGTTTGTTTTTCCCGTAGAAAAGCCCTTCCGGATGGACGACTTCAACGACGTTGAACGGGATGAACCCGGCAATGGAAGACGTCATCATGGTCTGCCGTACAAACGTGTCGTTCCGGCCGAGCGGGACAACGGAATTCAGCCCGTCTTCCTGGGCAAACGTAAAGGGCTTTACGGCGCATCCGTCCTGGGCGACAACATCCTGTATTTTGTCAACGGCGGCGTCCAGTTCGGCCGGCGATTCGGCACTGATGAAAATCAGGGCGTTAAACAGGAACATTTTTTCATTGCGCGCCTGTAAATCCCGATAAACTTCCTCGGCGCTTTCTATTGCTTTGCTCAGGTCACGCGGCGGCTCCGGGAAAGCAATGCCCTGCTTTACCTGGCGGGAACGGTCGTTCTCTTTTTCGCAGTCGAGCTGGCGCAGCCGCTTTCCCACTTCTTTAATGGCCAGACGCGGATTCTGCGGCACGGCGTTGATCGTAAGCAGGATCCGGCTGTTGAGTGTTGTAAGGTCATAGACAAACCGGTCGTACATCTGATGCGGAAAATCATACAGGAACAGTGTCTGCGTATACCGGCTGCCGAGTTTGATGTAATCGTCATGGCTGGTGTCAATGGAATACGGCGCGATAATGTCCTTGTCATAAATCCCCGTCCGGGCCATTTCCTTATAGCTGATTTCGGACGTATCGTCCGGCCGGTAAATCTCGCGGAGCAGGGAAAGGCGCTGGATTTTGTCCAGCATTTTGACCGTGGGCGCGATTTTTCGGAGGAGCGCGAATTTATCGCTGTCAATCCGCATGAAACGCCTCCGCGCGGCATCATAGCTGCCGTCCTTTATGGTGACGGTGATGTATTTTTCCTGTATGTAGGCGTCACTTTCAAAGAACTGCTTCCGCTTCATTTCATTGGACTCCCGAATGCACTGTTTCAGGTCTTCGGAAGCATTGTCCGGGACGGGAATTGCCAGGCTGATATGGGCCTGCGTGAGCTTTTTTGTGGAAATGTGGATTTGAAACCGTTCCGTTTCATCAAAGGAATTCAGAAAATGGCAGTATTTTTCAACGATGACCTGCTGGCTGCTTTCGTCCGTTTTCTGGTAATTAATATCCTCAAACCTCCAGGTTGCGCTGTACTGGCCGTTTCCCAGAGAACAGATCCCGTCGTCGTACATTTTTTCAAACGGGATGCTGCTTTGAGCGGTTTTTCTTTTTGTCCATGGGATGCAGATATTTGGCAAAACCCTGTTTCTTCTCTTTCTGTTCCCGTTCTGCAAGTTCTTCATTTTTCAGGTCGTACTCCTTTTGGCTGGATTCAATGGTTTCGTACAGGTTTGACATGACAAATTTCCGCTTCTGCGGATAGATAAATTTTTGCTGGATTTTATATTTCAGCACCTGTTCCGGCGGCTGCCCGTCTTTTTCTTGAAAGCCGCAGAAAAATATCGGCATACCGGTAAAAAGAGAAATGGCGGAGGACGCGTCCGGGCTGCCGGTTCTCTGATAAAGGGCCAGAAAGAGCGGAATAACGACCGCAATCGCTATTCCGGTACAGACAAGCTGCCGCTTTGTAAAATTGCCTGCCGCTTTATGTTTATAGCCGTAAATATCATCCGGAATTTCAAAGACCATTTATTTTTCCCCCTTCCGTCAGAATGTTCCGAGAATCCGCTTTGACAGGGAACCGGAAACAGCCAGGGTGGCGGCCAGCACGGCCGAATACCCCAGCATGGTGAATGCGCCGCCGATCGACGGCTCTATGACCGCTTTTTTAACCAGGCAGACATACAGGGCCGCGCAGAGAAGCATCACCGCCCCCTGAAGCATGGCGGCGCAAAACAATTTGATGAAGTTTTTCCCGATTCGGCCGATATCGTCGCTGGCCAGCGTTGCCAGCGGAATCGGAGAAAAAATCCAGAGGATTATAATTTCAAACAGGCGGCCGTAGATAATCACAATAATGATAACGGACAGCAGTTTCACGGCCACCCACAACGGCCATATCTCCAGCAGGCTTCCTATTTTGTCGAAGAAACTCAGTCCCTGAAGCTGCTTGTCCAGGGCACTTGTGTCAATCGCATTGATTCCTCCGATTGTGAGGCTGGAATAAATCGTTGTAATCAGGCTGTTAAACATCCTGTAGATCCACTGGATCAGGTCGTATGATTTTATGACGATAAAATACGGCAGGATAAATTTGACGAAGGTCGTACA
>ENA-UOOK01004664-UOOK01004664.1-fermentation-metagenome-genome-assembly--contig:-NODE-4664-length-14477-cov-14.671751_pt1 | contig 14477 bp, 11 predicted proteins | sample MGYA00245777_ERZ724023 | MGnify/ENA primary metagenome ERZ724023 (study PRJEB28704, sample SAMN03018312) | fermentation metagenome | biome: anthropogenic terrestrial biome; feature: soil...
AAGGCACTAGTTTTTGGTACTAGTATGCGCTGGTTCGAATCCAGCTAACCCAATTAAATAAATTAGCTTTAGCGTTAATGCTGGTAGACATTGATGTTAAGGCTTTTTTGTTACCTTTAAATATAATTATTGAGGAAAAACAAAATGAATAAAAAATTTGCCATATTATTCCCAGGCTCTGGGGTACAAGTAAAGGGTATGGGCAGGGATATTTATAATAAATTTAGTACTGCTAAAGATATTTACGATCAAGCTGAAGAAATTACACCGTTTGATACTAAGAAAATATCATTTTCTGATTATCAAGGTGGATTAGAAAAAATTGAAAGTTTTCAAACTGTATCTGTTGTGTTTGATTTAGCAATTTTTAAGACGTTAGAATCTAATGGCCTAACACCAACAGTTGTTTCAGGTTTGAGTTTGGGTCAGTTTGCTGGGATATATGCTTCTAAAATGTTGAACCTTAAAGATATTTTGGATTTGGTAATGTTTTTCAGTAAAAGCATAGCTACTATTCTTAATAGATCAAAGGGAAGAATTTACATCACAAGAAAAGTCCCATTAAAGTTATTGAACAAATTGTTGCAAGCAAGTAACGGTAAGGCAAGCCTAATCAGCGAAAACTCAACTACTTCAATGGTTTATGGTGGAGATGCGCAAATTTCTGAACAGATAAAAAATAAATTAAATAGTTTAGGTTACGCAGAAATTATAGAGATCCTCAATATTCCACCGGTTCACACTAAAATGGCTAACAGTTTAGCAAACGGAATGTCCAATTATTTAGATACTTTAAATTGGCATAACAATCAAATTCCATTGATTTCTGATACTGATGCAATTTTTATTAATAAAAATAATGTTAAACAAGCAATCTTAAAGCAATTGGTTTCTGGTACTCATTTTATTAATAGTATAAAAAAGATTTTGAGTATGGGAATAACAAATTTAGTATGTATTGGCCCAGGTGTTACTATTCCTACATTTGTAAAGGATATAGCGGATAATTTGGGACTTGCAATCAATCTTTATAATGTAGTTAATTTTGATGATCTTTTGCAGATTATAACCGATTTGACATCTAAGTAAAACGGTTAGAAAATAAATGAATTTCTAGCTTTGGAAACGCCCAAAATAAAATTTGTAAAATTGGTTGCAAAACGTTTAAAAATATCAAAAATTAGTCTATTATATCATTTGTATCTGAAAGAGAATCAGATCATTTGTGAAGTAAGATACAGTAATTTTACAACTTGAAAGGGATATTAAACTATAAAAATTATGGATAATAAAAATACTAAAGCGATTGTTTTTGGTCACCGTGGATACCCAGCGAAATTTGCTGAAAATTCCTTAGAAGGTTTTCGTTACGCAGCAACTCATGGTGCAGAAGGTATCGAGTTTGATGTGCAGTTAACCAAAGATGGGGTTCCGATAGTTATGCATGATGAAAAAGTTGACCGTACAACCGATGGCACCGGTTGGGTCAAAGATTTCACCTTCAGTGAAATTAGGAAGTTGCATTTAGCAAATGGTGAACCTGTTCCAGAATTGAAAGAAGTATTAGCAATCCTTCAGGATCGTAATCTTTATATCAATTTGGAATTCAAAACTAGTACGGTTCATTATCCAGGCATTGAAAAGAAGGTATTAGACTTAACTAAGCAATATCACTTTATTCATCCTATTATCTTTTCTTCATTTGATTATGTTACTTTGAAGAATTGTCAGGAGATTGATCCTCATCAAATATATTGTTATTTGACTGACCAGGATGTAACTAATTCTGATAAGTTGATTAAGGATAATAACTTTGCTGGGATTCACCCAGGCAGTTACCAAAATTCTAAGGGAACAATTACTCAAAGAATTTGGACTGTTAATGATCCGCAGAAGGCTAAGAAGTACTTTGAAGCCCATGTTTCAGGTATTTTTACTGATAACTATCCGGTTATGAATAAACTGCGTGATAGTATTCAAAGCCCAGCTAAAGTGCAAGTTAACTAATTAAATTTACTTAAGAAACATTATTTATTTTGATAATGTTTCTTTTCTACTATAAGTCAAGCTATATCAGTAACTTGGCTTATTATTTTTACCTTGATGAATCATAAATTATAATCATAAGGGATAAAAAGAATATTTTAGAGTATAACAAATACAACCTAGCTATTTTTTTATCTAAAAAAAGAAATTAATTTGTAATTGACAATGTAGCCGATAGTTTGTAGTATAAAGGTACAAAGCCAATCCCTCCGTTTCGCATTTTGCGCAGGTAAGTCCTGATGACGGAGGTTTTTTGTTATCAAATTTAAAAAATAGAAGGAATAAAATATTGAATAGACCTCGTTCGTTGTCTCCAAGAAAGCAAAGACAATTGATGGAAAAAAGAGGAATTATTTTTCCAAAAAATACTCATAAACAAGACGCAGAAAAAATTCAAGAAATTGGATATTATAAATTAAAGGAATTTGCAATTCCATTTTCTGTTAAAAAGGGCAAAAGGCTTAGATATAAGAACTTAACTTTTGCCAATTTACTAAAAAGGTATTATCAAGATAAAAATTTAAGAATATATCTTCTTCATGCTATTGAAAATGTTGAAGTTTATCTGAACAACTTAATTGCAACGTTATTAGGTGATAAATACGGTGCATTTGGATACCTAGAATTTAAAGAGTGGTGTGATCGTAGTATTCCCAAATTTGAGATTGAAGAAAAGCAGTTTTATTTTAAGAATAATCTTTTAAAAGAAATGAAACGATCAAATTTGCCAGATATTAAGGCTCCCAATAATCAAAATGAAGATGGTTTTCCGTCTGTTTGGACGATGGTAGATTGTCTTACTTTTGGTGAATCTATTTTTTTATTTTCTATTATGTCTAAAAAGAATAAAGAAAAAATTTCTAACGTATTTGACCTGACTCCGCGTGAATTATATTCATGCCTAAAGTGCCTGAATATGATTAGAATCGTGTGTTGTCATAATTCTAATCTGATTGATATTTCGATTAGGACACGTTCATCAATGCCACATAAATATAAAAATGTTTTGTTTAAGGTTAATGGCAATTACACCAATAGGGTAGCGTTAGTAATAACGCTGGTTAAATATTTCTTGAATAAAATTAATCCTAAATATAATTTTAATAATATTTATTATGCCCTGCAGAGTCTGATCGATAATGATGATAATGAGGCACATAGGTTAGGCTTTAAAAATAAGAACGCAATTAAATTTTTATAATAAAAAAGAAAGTTATGGTTAAACACGATGGTTGATTTAGAGAAACATATGAAAAAAGGGTTGGTTGAAACACCGACAGGTGCTATTTTGGCGTTTGCTGATTACACTAGTAAAATGCCTAACATGATTAAATTCACGGTTGGGGAACCTGATTTTAATACTCCGGAACATATTAAAAAAGCTGCCGAAAAGAGCATTGAAGATAATCATTCTCATTATGCCCCATCCAATGGTACGTTGGGGTTAAGGAAAGCAGCTAGTAATTTTCTGGCTAAGAAATATGACCAGCATTATGATCCAGAAACAGAAATTGTAGCAACTAATGGTGTGACGGAATCAATTTATGATATGTTGACGGCAGTTTTGAATCCCGGCGACGTTATGGTAATCCCAACACCAATTTTTCCAGTGTATATTGGGGATGCAAAGTCGATCGGTGCAAAAGTTGTTGAAATTGATACCTCTAAAGATGGATTTAAGTTAAAACCGAAGAAATTGCAGCGCGTTATAGATAAGTATGGCGATCGGGTTCGAGTATTAGTTATGACGTACCCAACTAATCCAACTGGCGTTATGTATAGCCAAGATGAATTGAATGCAATTGCAGATGTGATTCGTGATAAGCCAATTTTTGCGTTATGTGATGAAATTTATAGCGAATTAAATTATGATCAACCGCACGCCTCAATGGAACATAGTTTGCATGACCAAGTCGTTTTGATGAATGGTGTTTCGAAAGCATGGGCCATGACAGGGTATCGAATTGGTATTATGTGTGCTCCTAAAAAGATTACTGAGCAACTTGCGAAGGTGCACCAATCTATTACTACAACTGAGCCAACGCCAATGCAGGACGCAGCTGAAGAAGCATTTAAGAATGGTATGAATGACGCTATTCCGATGAAGAAAGAATTTCAGAAGCGCCGTGACTTGTTATACGATGGTTTAGCCAAGTTAGGCTTTAAATGTGTTAAACCACAAGGTGCTTTTTATATCTTTGCTAAAATTCCAGATGGTTTAGAGCAGGATGATACTAAATTCAACTATGATTTAGCTGAAAAAGCACACGTTGCAGTGACTGCAGGTTCATGTTTTGCTCAAGGTGGGCAAGGTTATATCAGATTGTCTTATGCCATTTCAATGGACCAGATTAAAGAAGGGCTTAAGCGGATAAAAAAGTACATTGAAGAAAATAAAAATAAATAGTTTATTAATTTAGACTTGCATTTACGCACGTTTTTCGTTAATATAATTAACGTGCGTTACGGAGGAGTAGCGAAGTGGCTAAACGCGGCGGTCTGTAAAACCGCTCTCTCTGAGTTCGGCGGTTCGAATCCACCCTCCTCCATTAATAGGGATATCGTATAATGGTAGTACATTGGTCTCCAAAACCACTGATGTGGGTTCAATTCCTACTATCCCTGTTTACTCTTCATGGCGGAATTGGTGAAGGGGTTAACACACCGGTTTGTGGATCCGGCATGCGTGGGTTCGAATCCCACATTCCGCCCTAGCATTGGGATATAGCCAAGCGGTAAGGCATTAGACTTTGACTCTAACATGCGCTGGTTCGAATCCAGCTATCCCAATCTATTAATAAAATAAAACTTATGGCGGTGTAGCCAAGTGGTAAGGCAGAGGTCTGCAAAACCTTAATCGTCGGTTCGAGTCCGACCCCCGCCTTCAAATGGCTCAGTCATTGGTTCTGTTAATTAAATATGGCGGTGTGGCGGAATTGGCAGACGCGTCAGACTCAAAATCTGGTGTCCGTTTAGGACGTATCGGTTCGACCCCGATCACCGCTATTTGTTTAGACAACTCATTTATGTGAGTTGTCTTTTTTTATAAGTTTTATTTTAAAAATTGCACATATAATTTGGAATCTTTATAATACCAATATATGGAGGTATTTAGATGAATATTGGTCTTTTCACCGATACATATTTCCCGCAAATCAGTGGTGTAGCCACGTCGATTAAGACGTTAAAAAATGCACTTGAAAAGCAGGGTCATAATGTATTTATTTTTACTACTACCGATCCTCATATAAAAAAGGGGACGGTTGAACCGAATGTCTTTCGGTTTAGCAGCATACCCTTCATTTCGTTTACTGATCGAAGGATTGCTTTTCGTGGCTTTTTCGAAGCAGCAAAAGTAGCAAAGGAAGTTAAACTGGATATTGTTCATACTCAAACCGAGTTTGCTTTGGGAATGATGGGTAAATATGTTGCTCATCGGCTTAAAATCCCCGCAATTCATACTTATCACACCATGTATGAAGATTATTTGCATTATGTTTTAAATGGTCACTTACTTCGTCCATATCACGTAAAGCAATTTACTAAAGGATATTTGAAAAATATGAATGGGGTTATTGCTCCAAGTGAACGTGTTGAAGCATTGCTTAAGCGGTATGGAGTTAAAATTCCTATTAGGATTATTCCTACTGGTGTGGATATTGAGAGTATGAATGAAGATGTTCCACACGATGTGCGTAAAGATTTACATATAGATAAAGATGCACCGGTTCTTTTAACGCTCAGTAGGGTTGCTTCCGAAAAGAAGATCAATCACATTTTAAATGTAATGCCAGATATTGTTGAGCAATTTCCTAACGTGCGGTTGGTAATTGCAGGCGATGGTCCTGATGTGGATGTGTTAAAGGATCAAATTGAGCGTTTAACTCTTGAAAATTATGTAATTTTTACTGGTAACATTCCGCATGAAGATGTCGGTAACTATTATAGAATGGCAGATTTATTTGTATCTGCCAGTGATACGGAGACTCAAGGATTAACATATATCGAGGCTCTTGCGGCTGGTACAAGGTGTGTAGTATACGATACTGATTATACCGAGCATGTTTTTGATGATGATTCTTTAGGGCGTGTATTTACAACGCAAAGCGAAATGCTAAAGGATATCCTTATTTACTTAAAACAAGGGAGATCTAAAATACCTCAAGATAAATTAGATGCTAAGTTAGCACAAATTTCTTCGAAGCATTTTGGTGATCAGGTTTATAATTTTTATCAAGATGTAATTAAGAAATATCAAGAAGATCATAAAGAGGATTTAAATGATTAGAATTAATATGTTCTCACAAGCTGATTCAGTTAAAGGTCAAGGCGTTGGTTCTGCTTATAATGAATTAACTGCTCTATTACGAACGCGTTTAGTGGATAAATTTTACGTAACTGTTAATAAGTATGGGAAAAGTGATCTTACTCATTACCATACGATTAATCCTACTTTTTATGCTAATAGTTTTTCACCCGCTCGTGGTCGCAAAATTGGCTATGTCCATTTTTTACCTGAAACTCTGGAAGGCTCAATTAAGTTACCTGGTTTTGCTAAAAAGGTTTTTTATAGTTATGTAATTAACTTTTATAAGCGCATGGATCAAATTGTGGTTGTTAATCCAATCTTTATTGATAAGCTAGTTAAATATGGAATAAGCCGGGATAAGGTTAAATATATTCCTAATTTTGTTTCAAAATCTGAATTTTATCCAGAAAGTCAAGCAAGAAAAAATGCTTTTCGTAATAAATTAGGTATTCCACTGAATAAAGCGGTCGTTTTTGGTGATGGCCAAGTTCAGGAACGTAAGGGCGTAGATGATTTTGCTAAGATGGCAATGGCTAATCCGCATATTCAATTTATTTGGGCCGGTGGTTTCTCATTTGGTAAAATAACTGATGGCTATGATCACTTTAAGCAATTAGTAGATAATCCACCACAGAATTTAAAATTTACTGGAATTGTAGATCGGAAAAAACTGGTTGATTATTTGAATATTGCTGACCTATTTTTGCTTCCATCATATGATGAATTATTTCCTATGTCTGTTTTGGAAGCTTTCAGTTGTGGTACACCGGTTTTATTGAGAAATTTAGATTTATATAAAGCCATTATTGGTGGCTACTATATGAGTGGCAATAATTTCCAGGAAATGAATACGCAACTGCGAAAAGCTTTTGATGATAAATCAATATTGAATAAGTATAGTTCTTTATCTAATTTAGCTAGTGAAAAATATTCTGAGGATAATTTGGCTAAGATTTGGGATGATTTTTATCATGAACAATATGAATTAGGTAAAAAGTTAGGACAAATTCGTTAATGAATAAAAAACACTTTTTGGGTATATTAATTGTTTTAATAATTAGTGTTTGTGTGCTTTATGCAGATTTAAAGACAACGCCAATTAACCAACTAATTAAAGCAGCTCAGAATATTAACTTTTTTGCTTTAATAATGGTATTTGGATTAATGCTCCTGTCCTATGTTTGTGAAGCCACAATCTTGTATGTTTTGTCTTATCGGAAGAATGAGCCGAAGAGATCCAAATGGTCCTTCTTTCGTATACCAATAATTCAGGCTCTTTTTAACGCAATTACCCCTATGTCGACTGGTGGACAGCCCTCACAGCTTGCAGCCATGGTTCAGATGGGTATAGAAGGAGGACGCGCAACGTCACTACTTTTGATGAAATTTATTATCTATCAAATAGTAGTTTTCTTTGCCTACGTTTTTGCCATTGTTACTGGCTTCCATATGGTTGCAACTAAATTTTCTGCACTTGCAGCTTTTATTGTGCTTGGTTTCTTAATTCATATTAGTTCAATCGTGTTTTTATTAGCCATATTTTTTGCCTACAATTGGACGAAAAAGGCTGCTAACTGGTTAATGAATCTACTCGAAAAATTTATTAGTGAAAAAAGAGTAGAGAAATGGCGTAAAGCTACTATGGAAAAAATCGATACTTTTTATACTGAAAGTCAAAAATTAAAAAAAGAAAAGAAAAAATTATGGCTTAGTGCAGGCTTGACGGTTTTGCAGTTATTATTCTTTTATTCGATTCCTTACATGGTTTTGCTTACCCTTAATGTTCATGCAAATTGGTTAGCCGTAACGCAAATGAATATCATGATTATTATGTTTATGGCTATTATTCCTATCCCTGGAGCATCTGGAGGTGCCGAATATAGTTTTCAAACTCTTTTTTCAACATTCGTTTCGTCTCATGGGGCTTTGGTATTAGGTATGTTTTTATGGCGGTTTGCAACCTATTTCTTTGGTATGATTTTAGGAATATTTGGTTGGATATTTAAGCCAAAAAAGATAAAAAATACCAAAAATAGTTAATTTTTACTAAAACTGCTAGGTCTAAATTTTCTTAGTAGTAAGATGATTAACGTGGTGAGAGGAGAATATGATGGCACGTACCAAAACTTTTCTACAATGGTTGACAAAGACCAAATTAGGCTTTTTTACTATTGTTCTAATATTGTTTTGGATAAAAACGTATTGGATTTATTTGACTAAATTTAATTTAGGTGCATCTGGATCGATCCAGAATTTTTTGCTTTTAATTAATCCAATTCCGGCAGGGATGCTTTTACTTGGAATAGGATTATTCTTCAAAGGTCGTAAATCATATTGGATCATTGTGGTAATTGATTTTCTACTAAGTTTATGGCTTTTTGCAAATATATTGTATTACCGTGAGTTTTCCAACTTTTTATCTTTTTCGATTATTAAAGCGTCAGGTTCAACTTCTGATAATTTAGGGAAAAGTATTGTTGGAATTACTAGGGCAACAGATTTCCTTTCTTTTCTAGATGTGGCCACTGTCATAGTTTTGTTGCTAACAAAGGTAATACGTATTGACGTTAGGCCAGTTAAGATTCGATTTGGTTTGCTGATTGAAAGTTTAGCCATACTTTTAATGGGCGTTAATTTGGGTATGGCGCAAAAGAATCGCTCTGGGTTACTTACTAGAACATTTGATAATAATTATATTGTTAAGTATCTCGGAATTAATGAGTATGCCGTTTATGATGGATTTAAAACAGCCCAAACTAATGCTCAAATGGCTAAGGCTAACGTGTCTGATTTACATTCAGTTGAACAATATTTAAAGACAAATTATGTGCAACCCAATCCCGAGTACACGGGCGTAGCCAAAGGTAAAAATGTACTGGTTATTCACCTTGAAAGTTTTCAGCAGTTTTTAATTGGTTATAAATGGAAGGGTAAGGAAGTTACCCCTAATCTAAATAAAATTTATCATGCTAAGGATACTCTTAGCTTTGATAATTTTTATAATCAAGTGGGACAAGGAAAGACATCAGATGCTGAGATGATGCTGGAAAATTCATTATTTGGTTTACAATCTGGTTCTGCAATGTCGAGCTATGGTACGTCAAATACGTTTGAAAGTGCACCAGCAATCCTAAGACAACGGGCAGGTTATACCACTGCTGTTATGCATGGTGGCGCAGGTTCTTTCTGGAATCGCAATAATGCATACAAGTCATTTGGGTATCAATATTTTATGCCACTTTCTTATTATAAAAACAGACCTAAATACTATATTGGTTATGGTTTAAAGGATAAGATTTTCTTTGACCAATCGGTTAAGTACATAGAGCGGTTGCCACAACCATTTTATTTAAAGCTGATCACGGTAACTAATCATTACCCATATGATTTAGATAAACCAAATCAGACAATTCCTAAAACGAATACAAACGATGAAACAGTTGATGGCTATGTTCAGACAGCCCACTATCTAGATCAAGCTATTGGTGAATTGATGAGTTGGATGAAGAAAACTGGACTTGATAAAAATACCCTGATTGTTTTTTATGGTGATCATTATGGAATTTCTGGGAACCACCATAAGGCTAGTGCGCAGTTGCTTAAACAAAAGCAATTTAATGACTTTGATGATTTGAAATTTCAACGTGTACCTTTAATGTTTCATATGAAGGGCTTAAAAGGCGGTGTTGATCATAGTTATGGCGGCGAAATTGATGTTTTACCTACTTTACTAAATTTACTGGGAATTAAAGATAATGATACTATCCAATTTGGACACGATATCTTAAGTAGAGATTCCCCACAAATTGTTGCTCAAAGAAATGGTGATTTTATTACGCCAAAATATGCAAAAGTTGGTGGGATGTATTATTATACAAAAACTGGTGAAAAGATTACTCATCCGAATAAAAAATTAAAAACTGAACTTATGGCAATTTCGAATAAAGTAACTACTCAGCTTTCTTTATCTGATCGAGTGATTGATGGGAACTTATTACGTTTTTATAAACCAAAATGGTTTATAAAAATCAAACCGAGTGATTATGATTATAATAAAGAAAAAGCTTTAAAGAATTTGTATTCTAATAAAGATAAGACTTCACTTTGGTATAAAAATCATAAGAAGAGCACACAATCAGACTTTAAGACTGATGCTCCTGAATTAAAGAAATAAATCTGCAAAGATTTATATTTTGTGATAAAATTTAGCAGTAATCATATCTGTGTATTGGAGGCAGTACATTGTACAATTTATTTATGACGCTACTAATCATTGTTTCAATTTTAATTGTAATTGCAACGATGATGCAGCCGCAGAAACAACAGGATGCGTTGAACGCTTTATCTGGCGGTGCGGTTTTTAGTGGTCAAACTAAAAAACGTGGTTTTGAAGCATTTATGGAAAAAGTAACAGCAGTTTTGTTGGTTCTCTTTTTTGCATTTGCTATTATATTAGCTTATTTGTCTTCAAAATAAGTTTTGGCCCTCCCGATATGACGGGGAGGGCTTTTTTTATATTTTTAATAAAGAACGGAGATTAATTAGATGGCACAAAACGAGAAAATTTTAGCTAACGTTTTAGAAATTTTTCGCCATAATCCGCAAAAACAGTATTCAATAGATCAAATTGAAAGAATGGCTCGGCGTGATCATATTGGTAGTTTTACTGATTTGATCAAGGCACTATCTTTTCTTGAACATGAAAAAAAGATTATTACTGATGGTAAAGGACATTATCAATTGGCTCAGGAGAATACCGAGGTTGAAGGTACCTTTAGGGCCAATGATAAAGGCTTTGGCTTTGTTAAGTTAGATGATGAAAATGCTGACAATATTTTTATTGCTAGTGATTATACCGATTATGCTGTAAATGGTGACCGAGTAAAGGTCAGAATTACTGCTGATGGTAACCCTTGGAATGATAAGGGACCTGAGGGCCAAGTTGAAGAAATCGTTGAACGCGGTTTTGAAACTTTAGTTGGCGAATTTCATCCAATGACTGATAAACAAGTTAAAGTTAGTCATTTTATTGGTTATGTTCTGAGCAATGATAAAAAGTTGCATAATTATCGTGTCTATGTTTCTGATAAAAGTTTAATCCCACAAATGGGAGATATGGTTAAAGTTTCTATTAAGAACTATCCAGATAAAAATAATCCAGAATCGATGACCGGTGTTGTCATTAAAACCATTGGTAATAAGAACGATCCTGGCGTTGATATTATGTCAATTGTAGCAGCTCACGATGTGCGAACAGAGTGGCCAGATGATGCAATGAAACAAGCAAATGCTATTCCAGATCATGTTACTGATGAGGAGCGTAAAGGTAGAGATGATATTACCGATCAACCTGCTGTGACTATTGATGGTGATGATTCTAAAGATTTTGATGATGCGGTTGTTTTGTGGAAATTACCTAATGGAAATTATCATTTAGGAGTTCACATAGCTGATGTATCACATTATGTGACGGAAAAGTCCCCATTGGATCAAGAAGCCTTTGCTCGTGGTAACAGTACTTATTTAGTTGATCGGGTTATCCCAATGTTGCCATTTCGCTTATCTAACGGTATTTGTTCATTAAATGAAGGGGAAGATCGGTTAGTTTTATCTTGTGATATGGAAATAACACCACAAGGTAAACGGGTTAATTACCGTATTCATCCTTCTGTTATGCGTTCTCATGGTCGGATGACTTATAACAATGTGAATAAGACATTGGACCCTAATAATACTGATAAACTTGAAGATAAATACGTTAAATTACGTCCAATGCTTCAGCAAATGGCAGAGTTACACAAAATTTTGTATAAACAACGTCATAAGCGTGGTGCTATTGATTTCGAAGAACCAGAAGCACAAATCATTGTTGATAAAAATGGGAAACCAACTGATATTGTTCTTCATAAGCGTGGCATAGCTGAAAAAATGATCGAATCATTTATGTTAATGGCCAACGAAACGGTAGCTGAAGATTACTTTAGAAAACATGTTCCATTTTTATACCGTGTGCATGAAACACCCGATAAAGATAGAATTAAAAGTTTCTTTGAATTCTGTAGTGCTTTTGGTTTGAATATCAAGGCAGATCCTAATCATGTTAAACCACTAGATTTGCAAAAAATTGTAACCAAAACGGTAGGTACTCCAGAAGAAGCCGTTGTTCAAATGATGATGTTACGGAGTTTAAAACAGGCGCACTATTCCGATCAAGCTTTGGGTCACTTTGGATTGGCAGCCAAGTTTTATACGCATTTTACTTCTCCAATTAGACGTTATTCTGATTTGATGGTTCATAGGATGATCCATGCTTATGCAGAACATGGGACTGGTAAAGATGTGCAAAAGCATTTTACGAGTTATCTATCGCAGGTTGCTGAACAAACTTCAACCCAAGAAAGACGATCAGTTGATACTGAGCGTGAAGTAGATGACCTTAAGATGACTGAATATATGTCTGATCAAGTAGGACAACATTTTGATGCGGTGGTTTCCTCTGTTACTAGTTTTGGTATGTTTATTCAACTGCCTAATACGGTTGAGGGGTTAGTCCATATTTCTAATTTAACTGATGATTTCTATACTTTTAACGAAAAGACTTTGACTTTAACCGGTCGAGGTACGCATAAACAATATAAAGTAGGGATGCCGATTAAGGTAACCCTTATTAATGCTAACGTTGAACAACATCAGTTAGATTTTGAGGTTTATGATCCCAATGCACCTAAACATCATCGGAATGATCATAGAAATAATCGTCGACGTGGTAATCGTGGTTTTCGAAATGATCATGGCCGTCGTGGCAATGGCAAACATTGGAATCGTAATTTCCATACTAGTAGAAATGGTAGTCATAATCGTCGCAGCAACAATAATTACAAACGTTAGGATTGATTTTTGATGAAACGAAAAAATGAAAATTTGGTTGCCCAAAACAAAAAAGCTCGTCATGATTATTTCATCAAAGAAACTCTTGAAGCTGGTATTGCTTTAACTGGAACAGAGATTAAGTCCGTTCGAGCTCGTAGAATTAATTTGCGTGATGGCTATGTACAAATAATCAATGGCTCAGCTTTTTTGGAAAATGTGCATATTAGTGAGTATAAAGAAGGTAATCGTTACAATCATGAGCCTTTACGGAGTAGACGATTACTTTTACATAAAAAAGAAATTAGGCGTTTAACAAAAGCACAGGCAGAGCGTGGAATAGCAATTATTCCCCTGAAAGTTTATATAAAACACGGTTTTGCCAAAGTGTTAATTGGTGTGGGCCAAGGTAAAAAACAATATGATAAACGTAGAACAATCAAAAAGCGTGATCAGGAACGTGAATTACGTCGAAAGTATAAAGTATAAAAAATAAAATATAAAGCTACAGTGTGATTATCAAGATAATTACACTGTTTTTAAATATTACGAAAAAATAGTAAACTTAAAATTAGTTGGTAGTAAAATATTTATGCTAGATTTAAAAATTATTAATTAAAAATATATTGTTTATTTCTTTTTTTATTGGTATATTTATGAAAATGTTGTTTGTTTAAGGAGAAAATTAAATATGGCTATTCCCTGCTCTGAATTTGTTTTAAAACAGAGTCTAACTAAGAAAAAATTAGATAAATATTCGGTTATTGATTTTTGTAAAGATGCTGGTATTAACAGAGGTTTATTTTATAGTCAGTATCGTAATCTTTCCGATTTATTTGTTTCTGTTCTTACCCTTCGATTGAAGAAGTCAATGCGTAATACAAAAAATGAATCCATAAATCGAGTATTTTATCGTCTTTTATGTAAAATAAAGAAAGACGCTGTGTTTTACTTAAATATTTTACATATATCTAAAAAACATGAAACGTTTTATCCTATTTTGAAGAAAGAGATAGCTATAGGGTTAGAAAATTATATGAGGCCAAGAGGTGCATTTTCGGTAAGAACAATTGAATTAGTTGCAGAAGGTATATATTCAATTCTTTTTAATTGGATTTCACATGAATATCAAACAGATATAAGGGATATTTATCAGTGTATTAACTTATTTCTTCCTCAAATCGAAAAAGATGCAAAGAAATAACGTAAAGTACTTGCAAAAAGGCGGTAAAGTTGGTAATATAATTAACTGTCG
>ENA-UOOK01004665-UOOK01004665.1-fermentation-metagenome-genome-assembly--contig:-NODE-4665-length-14477-cov-8.349397_pt1 | contig 14477 bp, 9 predicted proteins | sample MGYA00245777_ERZ724023 | MGnify/ENA primary metagenome ERZ724023 (study PRJEB28704, sample SAMN03018312) | fermentation metagenome | biome: anthropogenic terrestrial biome; feature: soil; material...
CATAAGGCTCCAAAATACGGAGCCAAAGTACCAACGAATGCAAATACTCCTTATTGGATATCATTTGTCGAAATCATATCTGGTATACATGATGGGTGTGAACAGTAACTTTTCACATGATTTTGCAGCAACCTCTGATTCATTTCAGATGAAAATACAGTCCTGTTTATTTACTCAGGATAATAAATTCCCAGGGCTTTAACATCAATTCGTTCGTCCCCTGGCAGAAGGTCATAGGATTTGTTGTCAGCAGATCCGTACCCTGAAATTCATTTTCGAATGTAAGACCCAGCTTCGTTTTCTGCCCCGAGAGGTTGATTACCGCAACAATTTCATCTTCCCCCTTCTGCCGGCGGTAAGCCAGGACCCGTTCACTTGTTGTTTCAAGGAATACGATGTCTCCCCCTTCCTCACCGTTCCAAAGTGCCGGATGCTCCTTTTTTAAATGAATTAGCTTGGTCAAAAGCTCCTCATTTACAAAGTCCTCCCATAGAATCTGATCCTTTTCGAAGAATTCCAACCGATGATCCAGATTGACCTCCTGTCCCGAATAAATGAGGGGCATGCCGGGAACCGTGAAGATCAGTGCCAGCATCGCCTGCTGTGCCTCTCCCATTCTTTCCTCGACGGTACCATTCCAGGAATTTTCATCATGATTATCAATAAAATGCAGCGGATAGGTTCCCGGTGGGTAAGATGGTATCTTATTCTGAAAATAGTCTTTCAGACTTTCCGCCTTCTTGACCCCTCTTGCAATACTATTCAAGTCATGAAAGAGACTCCACCCATAGTTTGCATTAAATGCATACCGCATCAGGGACATTGCCTTATCATCCTCTGCAAGCATATAGACCGGTTTGATCCGATTCAGTTTCTTTCTTGCTGTCTCCCAGAACTCCAGCGGTACGCCTCCTGCATAATCGCAGCGAAAGCCATCCACATCATATTCCTTTACCCAGTAGGTCATCGCCTTCAGCATAGCCCTCTGCATGCTCTTGCTGTTATAATTAAGATCGGCTACATCCTCCCAGGTCTCCGGAAAAATGATTTCCCCTTTTGCATTCTTCGTATACCAGTCCGGATGCTTTCTTATCCATTCATGATCCCAGCCGGTATGGTTTGCGACCCAGTCTAAGATCACCTTAAATCCCATCTCATGACAGGTAGTAACGAGATGCTTAAAATCTTCTTTTGTGCCAAACTCAGGATTAATCTCGCAGTAATCTGCAATGGAATAGTAGGAGCCTAAGGTTCCCAGTCTTTTTTCCCTCGATATCGGATAGATTGGCATGAACCATAATATTTCTACTCCCATTGCCTGAAGTCTTGGCAAATGCTCCTCAAAGGCCTTGAAGGTTCCCTCCTTGGTATACTGCCGGATGTTCACCTCATACATTGTCGCATCGACCGACCATTCCGGTACGGTTACCCGGTCCCCTGCACTGGAGCAGCCGGTCAGCTGTGCCAGGATAAGGATTAGTACCGCACAGCTTCCGATCCGATTCCTCATCTTTTTCCCCATGGTTTTCTCCCCTCCTTATCTATTTTCCGTCCTTTGATCAAGTGCCATAAAGCCCGTTACCTATCATCATAGAGGACTTATGACACTGATATCATAAGAGTGTAAAAAGCCTTCCTAACAAATCGCCTTCATCAATTTGCACAAATCAAAGAAAAACTTAAGTAATATGAAATGTATTTTAATGCGCAACTGTATGAAGTCGTTGGTACTTAGATCACGTATTTTGTGATCTTATGTACCATTACGTACTTCATCCAAGTGCAAACGTGTTGCGAATGAAATATGTTTCATATTACTTATCAATGTATAAATTGTGCAAATTGATGAAGTTAAATTTTATAAATTGGCTTTTTACACTCAAATCTGATATAAAATTTCAAAAAAGCTTTTTTCGATCGGTACGTCCATAGAGTATACTGATATCCAGCAAGCGTTTTGCCAGGGATGCTCTCAGCATATCCGGAGTATACCGCCATTGCCAATTGTTGCTCGTCGTTCCCGGAGTATTCATCCGTGCCCGGCTGTCCAGCCCCATAATGTCCTGCAGCGGTACAACCGCCATTTCAGAGACGGACCCATAGCATGCGCGGATAAAATCCCACGCGATCTCCTTCCCATCGGTATTCATATACTGCCTCACCTTTTCCCGGCTCTCCTTTGATGCCTTCGAATACCAGCCCAGGGTCGTATCATTATCATGGGTTCCCGTATAGCAAACCGAATGTGGTACAAACTGATGCGGTAAAAACGGATTCTCATCCGTGTTATCAAAACCAAACTGCAGAATTTTCATGCCGGGCAATGCAAACGCATCCCGAAGCTCGATTACCTCCGGAGTTATGACGCCCAGATCTTCGGCTATAATCGGGAGGTCGTCTCCCAGGGATTTTTGCAGGGCATAAAAAAGATCTTTATACGGTCCCTTCCGCCATTCCCCGGTAACGGCGTTCTTCGCTCCATACGGAATTGCATAGTAGGCTTCAAATCCTCGAAAATGATCAATCCGTAAATAATCAACCATTTTTAAGGTGAAGGTGATTCGTTTCACCCACCACTGATAGCCGGTTTCTTTATGAATCTGCCAGTTGTATAAAGGATTGCCCCACAGCTGACCGGTTTCCGAAAAATAGTCCGGCGGTACTCCTGCGACCACCGTTGGATATCCTTCCTCATCCAGATAAAACAATTCTTTATTTGCCCAGACATCGGCACTGTCAAAAGCGGTAAAGATCGGGATATCTCCTACAATCTCAATTCCCTTTTCCTCAGCATAAGCCTTCAGAGAAAACCATTGCCGAAAGAAAATAAACTGGACAAAGCTATAATAGCGTACTTCTCTCGCAAGCTTTTTCAGCCATTTCTCCCTGGTCTCCTTCGTCGGAAAAGCGATTTCCTCCGCCCATTGGGTCCACATAACTCCTCCATGAACCCCTTTGACTGCCATAAAAAGAGCATAATCCTCCAGCCAATCCTTTTGATCCAGCCAAAACGCCTCAAATTCTCCGGCTAATCCGGATTGCTCTTTATAGGTTTTTTCAAAATTCTCAAAAGCTTTTTTCAACAGCTGCGTCTTATATATAATCACGGGTCCAAAATCGATTCGCACCGGATCCCACGGCTTCGGCTCCAGATCCTCTGCATGAAGCAGTCCCATCCTTGCCAGAAGCTCCGGACTGACAAGGAGCGGCTGTCCTGCAAAAGAGGAGAAGGATTGGTAGGGGGAATCCCCATATCCGGTTGGTCCAAGCGGCAGCACCTGCCACAATGTTTGACCGGATTCTGCTAAAAAATCGATAAAAGCATAGGCAGAAGGGCCCAAATCCCCTATTCCAAACGGACCGGGGAAAGAGGTCGGATGAACCAGAATACCGCTTTTCCTTTTGCTTACATTTTGGGATTCTACTGATTTTTTTGCCATAAGTTAAAAACCTCCCTATTCATTTTGTGTTGTCAATTTCAGTAGTGTAAACCCATAGGGCTCCAATTCCATGCCGTCTACCGGACCGATCGGCTTTTCATGCCAGAGATCATAGAACCTCTGATGGTACATTTCCTCCGGGAGCGGTAATACACACTTTTCATCGGAGCGGTTCATAAGAACATAATATACCTCATTGCCGCAAAATCTCTTATACAGCAGGGCCTCCGGATAATTGCCGACAGACAGGAAGCAAAGCTCCCCCTGATCTCTTAAAACCGCATGCTCTTTCCGGATCCGAATTAATTTCTTCATGAATGCCAGCAGTTCTAAATCCTGATCCTCTTTCTTCCAAAGCATGGGCCGGCGGCAATCGGGATCCTGCTTTCCTGTCATTCCCACCTCATCGCCATAGTAAATGGACGGTGCTCCCATATGCGTCATCATAAACACATAGGCAAGCTTTAATTTTCCTTTATTTCCTTCTGCCTGATACAGAAAGCGCGGCGTATCATGGCTGTCAAGAAGGTTATACATATGGCAATTAACATGCTTTGGATACTGGAAATTAATACGGCTGACTTCATGCGTAAATTCCAGGGAATCAAGGGTATTCTTTGCAAAAAATCCTGCGACGGCACTCTGCAGGGGATAGTTCATAACCGCATCAAATTGATCGCCCATCAGCCATGGGTTGGCATCATGCCATACCTCTCCGACAATATAAGCCTGCGGATTCTTCTCCCTGACAACGGTCCGAAATTCGCGCCAGAATTGATGATCCACCTCATTCGCAACGTCCAGCCTCCATCCGTCGATTGGAGCCACATCACTCCAATAGCGAATCACATTCAGCAGATACTCTTTTGTTTCCGAATTCTGTGTATTTAACTTCGGCATACTGGGAGTATAAGCAAATGTATCAAAATTCAGCTCCTTCGATGACTGAAAGTCATTTGTTTTATCAAAAACCGGATATTTCTTTATATGAAACCAATCCTTATAGGCCGATTTTTCTCCTTTTAAAACAACATCCTGGAATTTATCAAAATAGAATCCACTATGATTAAACACCACATCCAGCATCACGCGAATTCCCCGTTTATGTGCCTCCTCAACCAATTCTTTCAGCACTTTACTGTCTCCGAAGTGAGGATCAATGGTCATATAATCGATCGTATCGTATTTATGATTCGAGTTCGAACGAAAAATAGGAGTAAAATAAATCCCATTGATTCCCAGCTCTTCAAGATAGTCCAGATGATCGATAACTCCCTGAAGATCCCCGCCATAATGATCCTGTGATGACTCCAGCGGCTCTTCCCAGGATTTTGCCCCTTTCGGATCATTCTCCGGATCTCCGTTTGCAAAACGCTCTGGGAAGATTTGATACCAAATCGCATCCTTTACCCAATCCGGTGCCTGGTAAACATCAACAAGGTTGATAAAAGGAAATGCAAAAAAGTTCATTGGATCACACAATTTCGGGTCCTTCAAACCGGTTACCGGAACGGTTTTTCCTTCCATAAACAGATAAGGCCTCTCTGCACTTTCAAGGTAGAAAGCATAGCGCAGCCTCTGCCAGACAGGCTCGATCTCGATAAACCAGTAATCATACACACCGTCCGTACCGGTCTTCTCCATCCCGGCAAGATCGTAATGCCACTCCCAAACCGTCGCACCCGAACCATCCTTTGCTGCTTCTTCCCGGTAATCATAAGGATCTCCGAATACCAGATGCACCTTCTGTACATCATTTCTTTTCGATTTTAATTTTATATGTAACTTTTTCTCATCATATGCATAGGCAAAATTGCTCCCTGCGATATGAAATAAGGACGATATCTCCATTATAAAAACCATACCTTTCTTGATTACCTGCAAACTTTGAGAATTATTTTATTCCGCAGGTCTTTTGAAGTATTCTTTGCTATCTTAATTTCCGTTCTTATTCTTTATTTGCACCTGCACTTAAACCGCTGATTAAGTACTTCTGAAGGAAGAGGTACAAAATTGCAACAGGTACGGCAATTAATACGGAGCCGGCCGCAAACATCGTAAAATTCGTATTGGTCTGGGTATTGATCATCTCATAAAGTCCGACCGCCAGGGTCTTCTTCTCTGTTGAGGAGATCAAAAAGCTCGGAAGAATATAGTCAAACCATGGTGCCATAAACTGTGTGATTGCCACAAAGGTCAGGATAGGGAACATAATCGGCAATATGATCTTGGTGTAGATCTGTAATTTCGTGGCTCCATCAATCTGTGCCGCTTCATCCAGGGAAGTAGATACATTTTTCAGATATCCCTTAATCAGCCAGGTATTATAAGGAATCTGCCCGGCAGAGTAGATGATTACCAGCGCCAGAGGCTGGTTAAGCAGGCCAAAATTCAAAAATAACACATAGATTGCTATCATTCCCATAAAGGAAGGGAACATCTGCATAATCAGTATGGTAAGCAGCCCCACGTTCTTCCCTGCAAATTTAAGCCTTGCAAATACGTATCCCATGGTTCCGACCAAAAAGACCGAAACGATCATATTGAGAACCGCTATGGATAAGGTATTCAGATACCACTGCTTATAATCCGTCTCCTTAAATAAACGGATAAAGTTATCTAAGGTCGGATGCTTGGGTATTGCGGTTGCGGAAGCTAGGGAGGATCCCGGATTAAAGGAGGACCCAATAATCCATATTACCGGATAAAGAATGGATATCGATATTACAATGAGCAAGGAATAGATACCGATATACGTAAGAATATCCTTAATACGGTCTGCCGGCTTCATTTTTCTCTTTCTTTTTATCGTATTCTCCATTTTAAATGTCCTCCTTAAATGCATCACTGCGCATAAAATTCCAGGTTGAAATACCTCCGATTAGAATAAATATCAAAATTGACATAACGGAGGCCATGTTATACATCTTGAAATCCTTCGTCATGTTATAGATCCAGGTAATCAATATATCCGTATGGTTGGCATATTCATAAGCAATGTTCCTTGGACCTCCTCCGGTCAGGAAGAATACCACACCGAAATTGTTGAAATTACTTGCAAAAGACATAATAAGCAGAGGCTTTACCTGTTGCAGAAGGATCGGAAAGGTTATCTTTCGAAAGCACTGACTGTTGTTGGCTCCGTCCACGGTAGCCGCCTCATAGATTGTTTTATCAAAGCTTGTCAGCATACCGGTCATCAGCATCATAAAATAGGGTACGCCCAGCCAGAAATTAACTACCAGCAGGGTTACCTTCGCCAGGAAGGGATCGTTTAGCCATGGGATATCCATTCCCAACATACGGTTCAGCGGACCATAGGTTTGATTTAAAAAGTTTTTGAAAACCAATAAGGATATCATACTTGGTATCGCCCATGGCAGAATCAGGATCGTACGCCATGCCTTCTTACATACCACCCGCCGGTTATTAATCACCATTGCCAGAAGCAGGCCGCCAAAAAACGTCGTAAATGTAGCAAGAAATGCCCAGATAACCGTCCAGCTTGCCACCCCAAGAAAAGTAGTCCTCCAACCGGGTAATTCGATAATCTTGGTAAAATTCTCAAATCCTACCCAGTCAATTAGATCCGCCGGAGGATTGTGATACGCATCCCAATTTGTAAAGGCGGTTAAGAAAGAAAATATAATGGGAAGGATGGAAACAAACAACATCAAAATCAGAGCCGGAGCACTGACTACATAGGCAAAGCCGGTCTCAAATACTTCTTTATAGAATTCCTTTGAGGACTGTATCTCTCCGGTTCGTTTATAGCTAAGATAGCTTTCATTCGCATCTCTGATATTCATAATCCAAATTACAAAAAGAATGAGAAGCAGGAAGATTGCAATGATTCCCTCGATCATCATGACCGGAGAATTGTCCCGGAATCTTCCTCCTGTTGTTTCACCAAGTGTTATAAAGCCATACAGGCTTTTACGGAAAAATCCATATCCCCAGTATTCTGGCTGCCCCGGAAGGCTTCCGGTTACCACGGAACTGGTTAGAACCTCTATGGCAATATAGACAAACTGAAAAGCAAAGAAGAAAAGTGCTTTCCCTTTTTGCTTATTTTTTAATTGACCTAATCCGAATACAAAGAAGGAGAGCCATCCGGAAGCTGTCATTTTCTGACCAATAAGTTTTTGCCACCATTTTTGCGTTTTGTTCTTACTCATGCGATCATTTCTCCTTATTTTTAAAAAGAAAGGGCGCAGCGGTATAGGAAACGCCCTTTCTTTCATGCTATCCACATAGCAGCAATCAGCTGTACTAAAAATTACTTCCCTGCATTTTCCAATATCTTTTTATAATCCTCACTGGATTTCGCCTGTGCATCTTCGACTGACATTTTTTCATCAAACAGGTTCGTCCATACATCGCGAAGCGGATCCCACATATAGTTTCCTTCCTGAATTACAGGCATTGCATGAGAATACTCTGCCTGGCTTAAGAAGCCCTGGCTTACCGTATCTTCGTTCAGACCCGGTACGGAAGCCGATTCCTTTACTGCCGGAATCTTACCCATGACATCATAAACAACATTCATAATCTCGTCGCTTGCTAAAAATCGCATCAAATTCATTGCAGCATTCGGATAATCGGTGTAAACATTCATACCGGTAACCTGTACACCGGAGAAGGTAACCGGCTGCTGATCATTGTTAAACCTTGGAAGCTTACAAGCTCCGAAGATATCGGACACCTTCGTATCGGCGGTTATACCGAATTTTCCTGTTTCCGCCCAGGTAGAGAAGTTTTTCTTGATATCGGAGATTACCCATGGACCGCTGAAGGTCATAGCAACCTGCCCCTTCTGGAAACGGGCCGGTCCCTGATCCCATCCCATATCCTGTATCGTTGCAAGTCCTGGGAAGAGTTTTGAGCCGTCCTTATTCCCATACCAATCACCGGTAACTGATTTTATTGAAGAAGTAACCAGCGGAGAATCAATGTCAAACTTAGTAGGATCGTTATTATCTTCGCCAAATACCCGATAGCCGTCCCTGGTCAGTAAAAAGTAATTATGATATGCATCATAGAGCTGCCATGCAAGTATGGTGTGTTTGTCTTCCGCTACTGCCTGTTCCTCTCCTTCACTTTCAAAACGTTCTTCCAGATAAGGAATGGTAGCACCGGTTCCTGCAAAATTATTACCCCAGGCTGCTACACCGGCTAATAATTCCTCAAGATAGATTTCTTCGTTTTCAACCTGCTCTAACAGATTGGTTGCTGTGAGCGGCAGTACCGTAGGTAAGGTAGGCAGTGCTTCCAGTATCTGCTTGTTATATAGGAAGGCAACATTTTCAACGCTTGACGGTATTGCATACATATTATCTTCAAACAAAGTAACCGCAGTTGCCGAATCCTGCATGGTTGATTTTATGTAGGCTTCATCCTTTTCGGAAAGCTGGAACAGTAATCCGGATTCTCTCATATCTACGATACTATTATGAGGAATGTAGAATACATCGGCACCCAATCCTGCCGGTCCGTCTAATTTCATCTTCTCTGCAATATCGGTAGATCCGACATTATCGTAAGTAAGCTCTACATCCGGATATTTTGCGTTCCATAATTCGAGAACCTTTGCAGCAAACTCGTCATTGTCTGTCCAGAGTTTTAATTTTGCATTCTTTTCAAATGCATATTCCTGTTTTTCTTCGTCCCACTTTAAATCTTCTGCAAACGTTGCAGTCACCTTTTTCTTGCAGCCTGTCATCGAGAAAACCATGATTAAGGCAAGCAATGATACAATTACTTTTTTCATCAAAAATCCTCCCTGTTTTAATAAATAATTTGAATGGTCTATCGGTGTACCATCCTAAGCGTATCATTCTATTTGTGCATTGTCAATAGTTTTCATATATTTTAAATCTATTTATAGATAAATTGCCTATATAAGATATTTATCAGTAAACTATTTGCATTTACATGTACAATACTGTATAATATCATTAGATTTTTCATATAATTTAGGTCGGGTATTAGTCCACCGTTATACCTAATGAGAGAAGAGGGGAATAGTCTCGCAAAAAACCTGCGAGCAAAAGCAGCTATTCTTCAGGATTTATGCCCAGAAAGCATGGGCGTTAGTGTTCGCAGGTAATGGCAGAATGGAGGTTAGCATGTCTATCATCAAGGAAATTGCAGCCGAGGCTGGCGTCAGTGTATCGACGGTTTATAATGTAATAAACGGGAAGCATTCCAAAGTATCGGAAAAGAATATAGAATTGATCAATGAATTGATTCGAAAGAAAAAATATGTTCCAAATATGTCTGCCAAAAGCTTAACTGCAAAATCTACTAAAATTATTGGCGTTATCGTCCCGCTTGGAGAAGGGGATTATAACTTTTTCAAGGACCCTTATCTTAGCGAGCTTATCGGCGTTGTAGAGCATTCCTTAAGAAAAAAAGGTTATTATGCAATGATCCGGTCCGTTAATCTGGCGTCCGATATCTCTACTTTACTAAAAACCTGGAACATGGATGGCGCTATATTTCTGCTGCCCTACTATGAAAAAATCGTTCAAAAAATTATAGGAAGCAATGACTTACCTATGGTTTTCCTGGACAGCTACTCCGATTGCCCGGACATGTTAAGTGTCTGCATTAACGATTATAAGGGCGGATATATCGCAACGAAGTATTTAATTAATATGGGACATAGAAATATTGCCTTTGCCGGCCCGATTGAGCCCGGCATCACGGAAGGGGTTGTGAACCAGCGTTTTAAAGGCTATCAATCCGCACTTCGTGATTCAAATATTGAATATCGGAAGGATTTCGTCTTCCCGGCAATGTCCATCTATGATATGGGTGTCCTGATCGGACATGACATTGCGGACCGCAAGGGAGAAATCACAGCGGTTTTTTCCACCGCGGATATTATGGCAATCGGGATTATGGAGGGTGCCAGAAGGAATGGGTTAGTAATTCCGAATGACTTATCCATTGTGGGCTTTGATAACATTGAAGCCGCCATCTTCTCCACGCCAAAGCTTACCACCATATCGCAGAACATATCCTGGAAAGCGGAATTTGCAATAGAGCAATTAATGAATCAAATTGATTATGGATCCGTTGACCAGAAGCGAACGGTTCTTGATGTGGAGCTGATTGAACGGCAGTCCGTCGTACCGCGGGTGAATGCTTAATTTAAAAAGGATTGTACCGATACATACAATCCTTTTTTTGATGAAATATATCTTGATTGAGGTGTCATAAGTCATATAAAAACCATAAACATGAATAGGACCGCATATATATTCAGATTGGCTAAGACCGGCTGATGACGGCTGTTTATGTTCGATTTGAAACTCAGGAGAAAATAGAGCCTGTTTAGCTAAGGACAGCCTCTACCGCATGGTTCTTCTTATCGCCGGCAACCGGTATGATATTCCCCGGAATTTCCCTGCCGTCTACGATAAGCTTCACAGCTCCGGTGGATACATGATTCGGGTTCTTCACCGTAATGTGATAGGTATCCCCGCGGAATACACGGGTAACCGAATATTCATCCCAATCCGTAGGAATGGCAGGGTCTATCTTAAGTCCGTCATATTCCGGTTTGACACCGAGAATATATTGGGAAATCGCTATAAAGTTCCAGGAAGCAGTCCCTGTCAGCCAGGAGTTCTTTGCTTCACCAAAACGTCTCGCATCCTTTCCCGCTACCATCTGGGCATAGACATAGGGCTCCATACGATGAATCTCCGAATACTCTTCGGTATATGCCGGCGCTATTCTGGAATAGTAGTCGAATGCTTTATCTCCTCTTCCCACCAAGGCTTCCGCAATCATGATCCAGGCATTATTATGACAGAAGATACCGGCATTTTCCTTGTAGCCGGCAGGATAGGTGGATATCTCGCCATACTCTACATAATATTTTGTAAATGCAGGGGATTGAAGAATCAGACCATATTTGGTTCCGAGGTACTCATCAACCGAATCAAGAGCTTTGATTGCCTTACCATCCTCCATACCGCATCCGCCCATAACGCAAAGTCCCTGGGATTCAATAAAGATCTTGCCTTCCTCGCATTCCCGGCTTCCGACCTTTCTTCCGAAATCATCGTAAGCACGAACAAACCATGCACCATCCCAGCCATCCTTCATAATAATTTTGCGCATCTTATCTACTTCTTCGAAAGCACGCTTTGCTTCGGCAGGATTGCCTGTCTTCTCCATTAATACCGCATATTCTTCGCCGATATAGCAGAACATGCCGGCAATCATAACCGATTCCGCTACCTTACCATCCTTACTCGTTGTCGTCTGGAAGGATTCCCCCGGTTCGGTGGAGAAGCAGTTTAAGTTCAGACAGTCATTCCAGTCCGCGCGGCCGATCAGCGGGAGTCCATGCGGCCCCAGATTATTGATTACATGGTCAAAGGAGCGCTTTAAATGATCGGATAGCGGGGTGCTCTTACTCTCATCATTATCAAATGGGGTCATGACATCCAATATGCTATCATCGCCCGTTTCCTTAATATATGCCGTAACAGCAAGAATCAGCCATAGGGGGTCGTCGTTAAAATCTCCACCGATTTCATCGTTGCCTTTCTTGGTAAGCGGCTGATATTGATGGTAAGCACCGCCGTCCTCCAGCTGCGTGGAAGCCAGGTCAATAATTCTTTCCCTCGCACGATCCGGAATTTGATGTACAAATCCGAGCAAATCCTGATTCGAATCACGAAAGCCCATACCTCTGCCGATCCCGGATTCAAAATAGGAAGCACTTCTCGATAGATTAAAGGTAACCATACATTGATACTGGTTCCATATATTTACCATGCGGTCCATTTTCTCTTCGGAGGAATGGACCGAATACTTTGAGAGCAGCTGGTCCCAATATTCTCTAAGCTCTGCAAAAGCGCGGTCTACCGCCTCTGCATCAGAGAATCTCTTGATCATTTCTTCTGCTTTCCTCTTATTTATTACATTCTTACTTTCCCATTTTTCCTCCTGGCTGTTTTCAACATAGCCAAGCAGGAATACATAATCTCTTGCCTCCCCCGGCTCTAATTCGATCTCCAGGCAATGCGATGCGATCGGATGCCAGCCATCCGCAACTGAGTTATTTGACTTGCCTGCCAATACCGCCTGCGGATTCTCAAAACCGTTGTAGGTTCCAAGAAAGCTTTCCCGGTCCGAATCGAATCCGGCTATCGGAGCATTTACAGAGAAGAAAGCATAATGGTTACGTCTTTCCTTATATTCGGTCTTATGATAGATAACGGAGCCTTTAATCTCAACCTCTCCGGTATTATAATTCCTCTGGAAATTGGTCTGATCATCCCATGCATTCCACAGGCACCACTCTACAAAAGAAAACAGCTTAATCCGCTTCTTCTGATTACTTGTATTTTTAACAACAACTTTATGTACTTCCGCATTGGTATTTAAAGGTACAAAGAAGGTGATACCGGTCTCTATTCCGCCGTGGGCACCGGTAATTTTCGTATAGCCCATACCATGCCGGCATTCATAGTTCTCCAGTTCCTTCTTCGCAGGTGCCCATCCCGGGGACCATACATCACCGCCGTCATTTATATAATAGTAGCGGCCGCCGCCCAAATCAAGCGGTACATTATTATAGCGATAACGGGTAATTCTCCTTAACTTAGCATCCTTATAAAAACTATAGCCGCCAGCTGTATTTGAGATCATCGAAAAATATTCCTGGGAGCCCAGGTAATTAATCCATGGATATGGTGTCTTCGGAGTTGTAATCACGTATTCTTTATTCCTATCATCAAAATAGCCATATTGCATTGTATACTTCCTCCCTAATCCTTTTGTTCAGTGATTTTATTATATTATACCTTCCTCGGCATTTCAACTTAAACTGATTTAAAAAAAGTGCTAAAAAGCAACTGTCTCCCCAAGATTGATATCACTTTTTTAACATATATTTAATAAGATTTTTCTTTTTTTATCGTATTTATTATGCTAAACTAATTACTAAGTGAACCGGAAGAAAAGTTTGCTTTATTATGAAGGAATTAAAAGAAATGAGGTTAATCATGCCTAAGAAAACCATGCTGGATGATAATGCAGAAATATATCAAATAAGAAAACCAAAAACAGAAAAAGAGAAGTTGCGTGAGCTCGAACCAAAAGAAAGATTCCATTACCTATGGGAATATTACCGGTTCCATGCGCTAGGCGTTGTTGTGGGAATTGCGATTATTATATATATTATCTACCAGATTGTAACCCCGAATATAGAAACCAGATTTTATGCCGCCTGGATCGATAACCCGATAGATGAAGCTACCATAGAAGAGGCACAGACCGATTTTGGTGAATATTTACAGCTAGATCCTGCACTAGAGCAGATAATCTTTAACACCTCTTTCTATTTTAATAGTTCTCCGGATTTTGTTGCCACTTCAAAGCAGGCATTTACCGCCTATGTTGCAGCCAGAGAAATCGATGTCATCATTGCTCCGGAATCAGAATTCCAAATCTATGCTCATAATGATTATATGGATAAACTGTCCGATCAGCTTCCCACAGATCTCTACAGCTCACTGACCGACTATTTCTATATCTCCGATACAGAAGATGACCCAAAAAAGAGCGTTTATGGAATTTACCTGTCCGATACCGAATTGTTCAAAAACCATGCAGTGAATACCGATCCCTATGTTTTGGGGATCATAGCAAACGGACAGCACAAAGAAACTTCCATTGAGTTTTTGCGATACCTGTTTAAATTATATCCGTAATCCCAATGCATGTGCCCACCGGGCGCATGCGACAATAATTCTCATGCGACAATAGGACGCATGAAAACTATTGTCGCACAAAGAAGGAGTACCCTGAACAATTGTCAGGATACTCCTTCTTTATGTGTTACTGTTCACACCCCCAACAAAGTCTATCATATAATAAAAGCGTAATGAGGAAATACAAGCTTGCTTGCATTTTCCGAGTGGAGCAAAAGATCATGAACATTCTTTTCGTTCATGATATGATTTCGACAAATGTATCCGATTCGGAGACGCTTTCGCTTAAGCTTCATTA
>ENA-UOOK01004666-UOOK01004666.1-fermentation-metagenome-genome-assembly--contig:-NODE-4666-length-14476-cov-4.292074_pt1 | contig 14476 bp, 12 predicted proteins | sample MGYA00245777_ERZ724023 | MGnify/ENA primary metagenome ERZ724023 (study PRJEB28704, sample SAMN03018312) | fermentation metagenome | biome: anthropogenic terrestrial biome; feature: soil; material...
ATGAAGGTTTATCTGAACTAGTATTCATAGGAGGCAATGGTTGTGGTGACTATTACTCCTATATTGTTAGAAATGACAGCGATCATTATATTACCTCTCTGTCTGGTAATATCACCCTAAATGTAGTGTTCTTACCGCATCGACAATCAATTTCTCCTTCATAAAAATTAGCCAGGGTCCTGGCTATTAATAAACCATAACCTCGTCCAAGGGAGCCCTTCGTCGTGAATCCTGCTTCAAATATCTTTTCTTTGTCGTCTTTATTTATAGTTGAACCATTATTATGAACGATGATTGTATAGTTACTACCTACATGTACGAACTCCACTCCTACCCTCGGTTCTTGATCCTGAAGAGCCGCTTCAATAGCGTTGTCGATAATATTCCCCAATATACTGACAAGATCCCATGGTTCTACAGCAAGGTTTGTAAAATCACAAGCAGACGATACAGCAAAGCCAACACCATGCGAACGGGCCAAATTGTACTTACTATTTAATAGTCCGGCAATTATCGGCTGATCTGGAAATTCAATTATATCTGAGTTCCAATGAGATTCAGATATTCCCTCAATGTATTCCATAGCCTCTTCATTTTTATTTAGATAAATCATTGCTTGTAAAGTCTGTATATGACGATTGAATTCATGTTTTTCAACCTGCAATATCTGTAGGAGACTTTCAACCTGCTTAAGATTGCTTTTGATCAGACTGGATTTTGTTCTCTCTCTGGCATACTTCTCAATGCTTTTTATCGAAGCGATGCTAAATATTGCAAGAATAAGTACGATCAATTCAAAAATGGGTAGCCACCGCTTGACGATATTAATATCAACTCCTGCCCTGATAACATGGTTCATAATGACGATAACCAATGTTTGCAGAAGGATTACACTTATGACAAAAACATCCCTATTTTTCTTCATAATTAGCTTTCTTTGGTTCCAAGGTCATAAAGCACGAAATTTAGCTTTTTTATTAACAAGAACAATATGATAGCCAGTAAAAGCGTAGGTTGAAAGACCCCGATATTCAACCATGGATTTATGGCTAAATCATTAACATTTTTAGAAATCGACATAAGAACCACAGGCGGTACCGCATTTACTAAATAAAGTTACGGTAACACTTAATATCAAGATTAGAATAAGTACCTTTAATCCCGGGTAAATCGGGATTCTCCTTAAAAAAAGGGAAATCATACCAATCGCCACTGCAGCTACAATAGAATCTTTTAAATTAATGCTGCTATTAAACAAGGCAAAACCAATCAGAATTATTAAGAATGTTTCAGGTATAGAGATAAATATGGCAGCGTACCAGGGAAGCGTAAACATATAAATCAACCCCCAATATGGGGCATAGTGGCCAATAAGGCCCTTATCAAATATAGAATTGGACATCCCACCTCATTATTCCTGCATAATTTTGGGCATTCGGGTTCAATAAACGGGATTTGGGGAACGGATAGCGGGATTAGGGGGAAAATGATAGGAGACTTTGAATGGGAAAAGGAACTATCTACACCATTAAACATATTAGTTAGTTGTTTATGGGACCCTGAAGAACGATTGAAAGGAGGAGGCCACATCATTTCATACAGATTATTCAACCCTAGGAGCCTGCGGTAGTATTTAGACTCTGATATCCAAAAAACAAACTAAAATATTAAAAGGAAGTGGTGATTAAATTTAAGTCGTCAAAAATACACCTTTTACAAGCTACTTTGGAAAATTCACAAATAACATTGGGAGGTTATATAATATGAATATAGTAAAAAAATTTAATTTTACTCTTATAGCCATGATTATGCTATTCGGTTTTTTATTTTCAACATTACCTGCTAGCGCATCTAGCGCACCAAGTGATATAGATTCTGTTCAGCAAAAACAGGTGTTATTTAGTAAGGAACCAATTACTGACGAGGCCGTTCTGTATGATCTTGCAAAAAAGGGAAAAACAGATTTAGCTAGCGACAAATTATTAATCAAAGACCTAAAATTTAATGAAAAATTGAACAAAGAATTTAATATCAAAAGTTACGTGACAACACAAAAATTAAAAGAAGTCAGGAAAATAGATGCACATGGAAAAACAGTTACCGAAGACTCATATGCAACAACTATTTTTACTGATATATCACCACAAACTGTCATAAAATCTGGAAGCACATATATACAACAACCAGCTGGTGATACAAGCGTTAGTGTTAGATGTACTCAAACTATATATTATAGCTATAGGACTGATTACCTTAATTCAATATATTGGTATTCAGCAAAATTAGATAAAGTTACATCCAAATGGGATGTTCTTGATTCAAAAATGACTATTAAAAACGGATATGTAAGAGGAACAACTTATGGCTATAAAGTAACCAGTTTTGATCCACATAGCGAAGGGGCTTTGATAACCCATAGAGGGACTGCTTCAGGTGAGTACAATTTAATAAGTAGCCCAATTAGTGGAGCAACTTATACTTATACCCCATATTGGAGTGATTATGTTAACGTATATCCTTTTGCCTGCCATGTCGGTGGACAAACTGATATTCTCATAACGAGAACGGCAACCGGCTCACAATGGATTTTTCCTTATCCACTAAAAGTAAACTATACTATGTTCCCTTAATAAATAAACTTTTTTCAATTGTTTAAGATTGCTATCAGCAATTTTCCTAATCGAAAAAGCTTGATGACCTAATTAAAATTTTTTACGCCAGAAGTGGTCCTCAATATTCTTCTTTTCCTTCTGGCTACTTTTATAACTCAAAGCAGAGACTCTCAAATCTGTGAAGGTGGTTTTATTATTGTCTAGAAGATTAAGGGTATACTTAGCGTTCTTGTTGCTATTATTAGTTTTGCTAATTATTTCAGGGCCTCCACTTATGTTGCTCCATGAATCAGGTATTAAATCATACACACTCATCCACTTTTATTTGGCCCAGTTGGGGTTGTTTGTTATTGTCGGGGCATTACTTGGAATCTGCGGTCACTTTGCATATGAAATAAAAAAAAGCGGATCATGGAAAGTAGATATTCCTAAGATAACCATTTTAGGAATCCCGTTGGGATTGGTTGCTTGTAGTTATTTAATTTATTTTGGCATTGATATCCCATGGATGATAAAAAAAGTATTTGCCTATATAGTGAATATTGAAGTCGGTCAGGTTGTAGCAGCACAAATAATTCTTGGATATGTTGTAATTTCATCATTTTATAAAAAGGGTTGTTGATCTTTTTCATTAGGAACAGGCAAATTCTCGCAGTTATGATCTGGCAGTTATTAAAGGCAAAAACACCCTGCCAGATATAATCTGGCAGGGTCAGACTGTCAAAGAACCCTCGCTAAATCGCAAGAAATAGCGGGGGTTTCGTGTTGCATATGGTAAAATTAAATGGGTGATGAAAATGCTGGAACGTGCAATTAATCTGAGAAACAATATGCAGTTAGTAGATTTAGAAGTATTGGTACCCCAAGATCACTTATTGCGAAAGATAGACCGTGTGGTGGATTTTACTCATATACTGCGAAGATAATGGGAGACCTGATATGAACATTGCTTATCGCTGGTTTTTAGGGTTTGATTTAACAACTCAAATACCCCATTTTGCTACAGTCAGTTATGCATTTGCCCAGCGGTTTCCCAGCGAAATATTTGAAAGCATATTCGCATGGATATTGGAAGAAGCAGTAGGAATGGGATATGTAGATGCAAGAACCATCTTTATTGATGCAACCCATATTAAAGCTAATGCCAACAAGAAGAAAAACCGTAAGATGTTAGCCCAAAAGACAGCCCGGAGATATGAACAACGGCTGCGTGAAGAGATCAACCAGGACCGAATCGAACATGGTAAGAAGCCTTTAAAAAATAAAGATGATGACGATAAGGGAGAAAAACAAATAACAGTATCCACCACCGATCCTGAATGCGGACTATTCCACAAGGGCGAACACAAAGTTGAGTTTGCCTATACAGCCCATGTAGCCTGCGATAAAAGGAATTTCATCTTAGGTTGCGAAGTTACACCGGGCAATGTTCATGATAGTACGGTATTTGATACCGTCTACGACAAAGTGGTAGACTCATTTCCTGAAGTTGAGACAATTGCAGTAGATGCCGGATACAAAACACCCTGGATATGTAAGAAGATCATTGATGATAATCGCAACCCCTCCACTCCCTACAAGCGTCCTATGAGCAAAAAGGGTTTTTTCCATCCTTATGAATATGTATACGATGAATACTACAATTGCGTAATATGCCCCAACAATCAGGTATTGCCATATACAACCACCAACAAAGAGGGATACCGCGAATTTAAAAGCAATCCCGCAATTTGCAAGGACTGTACTGATCTGAATAAATGCACTAATAGTAAGGGCTTTCAAAAGGTAGTAACCAAGCACATCTGGGAGGATTATATAGATCAGGCGGAAGACTTCAGACAATCATCGGCTGGTAAGGAAAGCTACAGTTTACGAGGTCAGACTATCGAAAGGGTATTTGCTGATGCCAAGGAAAAATATGCAATGCGTTATACTTTGTTCAAAGGTTTAACCAGGGTTCGGAACTGGGTGAGACTCAAATTCGCGGCCATGAATCTCAAAAAACTAGCAATGTGGGCTTACTAAGCCCCATTATTCCTTTATTTTTACCTCACGATTGAACACCTCCGATTGAAAATTGAACGATTTAATCTAAATCATTAAAATATTGCCCTGACATAGTTAAAGGCCACGTTTCAAAAAACTGAAACATGGCCTTTTTTGACGGTCTGAGCAGGCATCATTACGATGCCTGCTTTTTCAATCTCAGCCTTTTTTACAAGATTATTTAGTCTTAATAGCTTTTAACCAATAGTCATTTATAATGCTTTGTCCATAGGTAGTTCCGGGAACCGCCCAACGGGCATTTAAACCTAGCCAGCTTGGAGCAATACCCCGGTTTACCAGCGAGTAACGCGGATCAATCAGCACTTTGCCAGTTGGCAGAGGTTTCTTGGTAGCATAGGCATAAAGATGCTGAATATGCGCTTCTACCCCTGCCGCCGGGGTGGCAAAAACTGCCCCATGGGTTCCCGGCATAAAACACACCTGCGTTTCATCTGCGCCGTTCCTTGATTCTAATCCCGTTAAAGGGCTGCCGGTTGCCCACAGACCACAGTAATTATTTTGCCACGGTTGTACACTGCCAGTGTATTGCCAGTACCCTGTTTCCTTGGCTGACTGACAAAAAGCCAGATCCCCCCTGATGCCATATTGGGCACCGATTTGCAAATACAATTCGGCCACATCCGGGGTAGGATTAATGGTCCGACCCTGGGCCATCAGACTGGGGGTAAGTCGGGCAATTTCATTGGCAACCCACTTATTTAGCTGGGCTGCGGTTAAATAAGAATTTCCCATGATAGTTAAATCAGCCGAGTTTATTGTTTCTCCGGTGGGAAGGACAACAGTCGCCCCGTATTTACTTAACTGCTCACGATATGTTTTGAAGACTGCTATTTGTTCGCTGCTAAACGAAGAGGGCGTTCTATTGATCAATTCTCCGGAATTAATTACCGAACCATCCATCAGTTTTAGATTGGTCTTATAGGCGGCCAGATCCGTTAAAATGTTTCTATCGGCTGATAAAGACTTGGACCAAATATCGACCGTATAGGACTCTGCTATCCATTGCACTTCACAATCGAGCGCCTCTCCTACCGCCCGCAAAGGAATCATGGTTCTCCATTGGCTGTTTATAAAAGGTTGGCCGTAACTGGCTGGAATATTAAGCACCTGTCCATCCAGTATAATTGGAATCTCACCAGGTTTCGTCTCAGGCAAAGAAGGGGTATCAGTAGTGCGCCAATTAATAACTACCTGCCTGCTGTCCCCCAGCCAATTAACCGTAGCGCCCAGGTTCTCAGAGACCACCCGGAGAGGTACATAGGTCCTATCGTTTACAATCACCGGTTGCACATCAGACGGTATTACCCGGCCATTAATTATTATTTTAACATTTTGTGCCCCTTCCGCTGCAGTATGTCCTCCCATCGTCCAGGCGACGATGCTTAGTAAAGCAAAAATCATTAGGACTTTCCCGTATTGTAATCTGTTCAAATACGACACCTCTCCTCATTAATATAGTTTTCTTTTCAGCATCTGTTATCGAAAAAGTGAGCAGCTACTGAGATATTCCCCCCGTTCTGCTGCAATTACTGCTATTTCATTATAAACTGCTTAAATTTTGAGTTCGCTTAATAGAGAATTTTAGTCATTTAATCATACGTCCAATAAACAACAATACTTTCATTATCGAGAAATTTCCACTATTAAAAGCTATGAACATCCCTAATATTACCTTTACCTTAGTTTATTACCATTTTGTGACTGCATTCGCCCGGTATTTTATAAATTATTTTCGATCCTAATGCCATAAGAAGACAATTTTCTCGGGCTCTATAGTATATGCTATTGTTATGAGTGCTTAATTGCAGTTTTTTATGGAAGGAGGTGCTTTAATGCCTATTTTAAAAAATGCGGGTTTCCCTACTTACAATAGATGTGACATCTTTAATCCCGGGACTGAACCGGCAGAGTCCCAGGGCCACCCAACGGATAATATTCAATATGAGGCAGATACTGACCATATCTTCATAAGTAATTTGCTGGCCAAAATTACGCACGAATTGCGCACTCCGATGATAGGTATTTTAGGTTCTGTTGATCTGCTGGAACATTCTCCGCTGAATCAGACCCAGCTTGCCAGTGTGGATGCAATCAGGAATTGCGGCGAACAACTCCTGAATACCATCGATGATATGCTCCAAATATCAAAAATAGAAATCGGGTTGCAGGAATTAAATCCATCCCCAACTAATCTTCAAGAATTCCTGAAAGAGACTGCCGCGATGATTGAATCAAATCTTCGTAAGAAGGGTCTGTTATTGGAGCTCGATATTGACCGCAATCTTCCCAGAACAGCAATACTGGATCAAATCAAATTAAGACAGGTAATCATAAATTTATTGCAAAACGCTGTTAAATTTACTCATCGTGGCGGTATACGATTCACAGCCCATCTGGAGAGCAAAGGTTTCGCCTCTAGCTGGCTCTTGATTACTATAGCTGATACCGGTATAGGTATTCCCCCTGATGAGCTAGGAAGGGTCTTCGAATCTCTCTCCCAGGTAGCTAGCTCCACGACCCGAGAATATGGCGGAAACGGTCTGGGGCTATATGTTTGTAAAAAACTGGTCGATCTAATGGAAGGAGAAATTCAAGTACAAAGCCAGCCCAATATTGGCACTACCTTTAAATTAAAAGTACCTGTAGAAATCGGTCTGGATAAGCAACACGAAAGCAAATCAACCCCTGAATCTGACTCCTCTAATGACGATTATTTTATGACATCATTCATACCTGTTTCGGTATTGCTGGTTGAAGACAACGAACTTAATCAAAAACTAATCGCCCAGATGTTGAGCAATTACGGTTTTGAGGTCATACCCGCTGGTAATGGTTTGGAATGTCTGAGTATATTACAGCGTAAAAATGTTGATATTGTGTTGATGGACATGCAGATGCCGGTCATGGACGGTTATGAAGCCACCCATTTTATTAGAGAAAATCCAGATTGGTGTCACCTTCCAATTATCGCTATTACTGCCAACTCGCTGAGTAGTGACCGCGAAAAATGTTTGGCTTGCGGCTGTAGTTCCTATCTGGCCAAGCCTTTCAAATCAGAAACCCTGGTCCGAGAAATCAAACGCCTTTTGAATAACGATTTTATCAAAGAAAGAAATGCTGACCAGTTGTCCCAGCAATTAATTACTGAGCTCCTGCCTGAATTCATGGAGACATTAGGTGAAACGCTGGATGAGTTGCATGAATCCATCAAAATGAAGGATCTGCCCAATATTAAAAGCATTAGCCATAGTCTTAAAGGTACGGCTGGCATGTATGGTTTTATGAAGATTTCTGAACTGGCTGCGCAGATAGAAAAAGCTGTCTTAGATAAGAACTATGGCCAGATGTATTCTTTGTATCAGCAGATCGTAGTAATAGTCCAACATTGGAAAACCCGGGAAAGCTCAACCGGTATAATATAGTCCCAATAAGTCTGGGGACTGTCCCCGGACTTATTGACAATAGGAAGCGTAACCGCGGCCATCCTCAGCGTTTTTACAGACTCACCAGACGTTTACGTTTTTAACAATCCGGCTAATTTGAGACCACTTGTTCATGGTGTATAGATGTACCCCCTGTACATGGTTATTGATAAGGTCCTCAATCTGCAGGCTGGCATATTCGATGCCGGCCTTTTCCATTCCTTCCGGGTCGTTTTCATACTTGTCGACCAATTTCATTAATCGGGCTGGTATTGATGCCCCGCCCAGATAAATCATCCTCTTTATCTGGTGGGCATTTAGAACCGGCATTATCCCCGGGATAATGGGAACATTTATGGCCACCCGCAGGGCCTTTTCCAGGAAATCATAGTATATCCGGTTGTCAAAGAAAAACTGCGTTATCAGCAAATCCGCCCCGGCATTCACCTTTTGTCTTATGTATATAAGGTCTTCACTCAGTCTCCGGCATTCCGGGTGTCCATCTGGGTAGGCGGCCGCAGCTATACCAAAGTCGGATTTTTTCCTGATATCTCGTATAAGTTCTACCGCATAATGATAGTCCTGACTGGAGAGGTCGAAGTCTATGTCATCAGTTGGCAGGTCTCCCCGCAGGGCCATTATATTGTCTATCCCCTCAGCTATAAGATTATTGAGGATCGCATCTACCTCTGCCCGACTATGTCCCACACAAGTTAAATGGGCCAGAGCTTCCATCCCGTACTGTTGCTTAATGCGCGCCGCAATCTCTACTGTTCGAGCCCGATTGGACCCCCCGGCGCCATAGGTAACGCTGATAAAACTTGGTTCCAATTTGGTTAGCTTATCAAGGGTAGCAAATATCGATTCCAGGGGATAATTTATTCCGGGTGGAAATATTTCCAGCGAAAGAACTGGCCTATTACCCTGGTAAAATTCCTTAATTTTCATCTTAAGTCCCCATTCCAACAGGTATTTACTTTATCCTTAGAGGTTTTTAATCAATTCATCAGCAAACTGCGAACATTTAACCTCGGTAGCCCCTTCCATCATACGGGCCAAATCAAATGTAACCACTTTGCTAGATATGGTTTTTTCCACCGCAGCTACAATAAAGTCAGCTGCTTGATACCATCCCAGGTGACGCAGCATCATTTCTCCAGATAGGATTAATGAAGACGGATTCACCTTATCTAAGTCTGTGAACTCAGGAGCAGTACCATGAGTAGCTTCAAAAATAGCATTTCCTTTTTCATAGTTTATGTTAGCCCCCGGAGCAATTCCAATACCACCCACTTGCGCAGCCAAGGCATCAGAAATGAGATCACCATTCAGATTAAGGGTAGCAATAACATCAAATTGAGCTGGATCAATTAAAATCTGCTGAAGAAAATTATCAACAATTGCATCCTTGATCAGTATTTTACCCTGGGCAAATGCTTCTTGCTGGGCTTTATCGGCTGACGCTTTACCCTGACCTTCCTTAATGTAGTTATATTGGTTCCAGGTAAAAACTTTATCCCCAAATTCATCTTCAGCTAATTCGTAGCCCCATTGCTTGAATGCTCCTTCGGTATACTTCATAATATTACCCTTGTGTACAAGGGTTACACTTTTACGGTTATTTGCTAGTGCATATTGAATCGCAGCCTTTACTAACCTTTTACTGCCTTCAGACGATACAGGTTTAATACCTATCGCAGAGGTTTCCGGGAAACGAATTTTAGTTACTCTCATCTCATTTTGCAGAAATTCCAGAACCTTTTGCACTTCCGCCGTTCCCTGCTGATATTCTATCCCGGCATAGATATCCTCGGTATTCTCCCTAAAAATAACCATGTCTACATTCTGAGGACACTTCACCGGGGAAGGAGTACCTTTAAACCAACGTACCGGGCGGAGACAGGTATACAAATCGAGGGTTTGCCGCAAGGCTACATTAAGTGAGCGTATACCCCCCCCAATAGGGGTAGTAAGGGGGCCTTTAAGGGCAATAATATACTCCCCTAACTTATCCAATGTTTCCTGGGGCAGCCATTCTCCGGTTAGATCAAAAGCCTTTTGGCCGGCTAATACCTCGTTCCAAACTAAAGATCTTTCATCCTTGTAGGCCTTATATACAGCCGCATCCAATACTCGACTAGCCGCGCGCCATATATCTGGACCAATCCCATCACCTATAATAAAAGGAATTATGGGATGATTGCCCACATTTAATACTCCGTTATTTATAGTTATTTTATTTCCCTGGTCCAATTTTTGGTTCGGCACTTTTAATCCCCCTACAATTTTGTTTATAAGACCAAATCTATAGGTTTTGAATCCACCAGCCTTTATAGCCACATTTACATATAAGCAATGGGAAGAATTAAATCTTCCCACATTCAGACCATATCCTGAGGCCCTGGCTAATCAAAATTAAAACCGCCATATTTCTTAAAGTGTTCTACCAGGCCGCCATCGTTGAGTATTTTTAGCATTACCGGCGGCAAGGGTGTTATGGGAATATCTACCCCCTTGCTCAGGTTATGTAACACTCCAACTCCCAGATCAACCTGAAGTTCATCCCCTTCACTGATGTTGTCAGTATCACATTCAATAAGTGGTAATCCGGTATTTATACAATTGCGGTAGAATATACGCGCAAAGGATTTAGCAATAACCGCACTGATGTTAGCATTAATAATGGCCAGCGGCGCCTGTTCCCTTGAAGAACCACAGCCAAAATTACTGCCCGCGACAATAAAATCACCCGCTTCGACCTTGGAGTAAAAGTCCGGATCCAGGTCTTCCATAACATATTTGGCCAGTTCTTTCATATCCAGGGTCTTGAACTTATGGCGACCGGAAATAATATAGTCGGTATTCACATCATTGGCGAATTTATGAACCTTCCCCTGTAAATCCATTTTGCTCCTCCTTTATCTAATAAACTCGCGTGGATCGGCAATTTTTCCACATAATACCGACGCAGCTACTGTAGCAGGCGAACCTAAATATATGAAAGCAGTCGGATTACCCATTCGTCCTTTGAAATTGCGGTTGGCGGTGGAAATCACATTTTCTCCATCCGAAGGCACACCATTATGAGTTCCCACACAGGGTCCACATCCGGGCGTAACTACAGCCGCGCCTGATTCCACGAAAACCTCAATAAGCCCTTCCCGCATAGCTTGTATCATAACCTGACGCGAGGAGGGGGCTACTATCAAGCGGGTGTGTTTATCAATTTTTCTGCCTTTTAAAATGCCTGCAGCAATGCGCAAATCCTCAATTCGTCCATTGGTACAGGTGCCAATGACCCCCTGCTGGATAGGAATTCCGGCCACCTCACTGATAGGCGACACATTATCTACGGTATGAGGTTTGGCTACCTGCGGTTCCATTTTCGAAACATCGTATTCCTTGACCCGTGCATATACCGCATCCGAATCGGCCTTGACCGGGGTAAAGGGCTTCTTACTGTGGGCAATTACCCACTCAATAGTCTTCTGATCGGCTTCCATCAGCCCGCACTTGGCCCCCATCTCAATGGCCATATTACTTATAGTAAAGCGCGCTTCGACTGAAAGAGCATCTATGGCCTCGCCCCCATATTCTGCCGCCATATAGGTGGCACCATCTGCGGTGACATCACCAATCAAATATAGAATGAGATCTTTGGAATATACTCCGACCGGCAGTTTTCCATTGAGAATGAACTTAAAGGTTTCCGGTACCTTAAACCACAATTTACCAGAAACCAAACCAGCAGCCAGGTCAGTAGAACCGACACCGGTTGAAAACACGTTTATGGCTCCATAGGTACAAGTATGCGAGTCAGCTCCTATCACCAAATCGCCGGGAACAACATGTCCCTGTTCAGGTATCAATTGATGGCAAACCCCATCCCCAATATCATAAAAATTAATCCGTTGTTCATCGGCAAAAACCCGCATCTGCTGATGTAATGCCGACACCCCGGCCAGAGGACTGGGTGCGCTATGATCGATGACCATAGCGATGCGGGACGGATCAAAAACCTGTTGAGCCTGCATGGCCTCAAATGCCTGGATAGCCAATCCGGAAGTGCCATCCTGACCCATAACAAAATCCAGATCAGCTACCACTATATCATTAGCCTTGGCATCCTGTCCGCTTTTAGCAGATAAAACCTTTTCAGCTATGGTCTTACTCAACTTTTCTCCCTCTCTTTCAATAAATCTTCGTAAATACAGACAATTTCCTTATCAAATAAAGAGCGTTTCTTATCAATTGACATCTGTCTACAGCGAGCTAATATTTCCCCGGCATCTCCAGCTTGGAGATCAAGCCCGTATTCGAAGAATTTAGCCTTTATGGAAGCTGAACCAGAATGTTTTCCAATTACCATTTGCCTTTGCAACCCTACTTCTTCAGGCAGGAAAGCTTCATAAGTAAGCGGGTTCTTCAATACCCCATCGCCATGTATTCCAGACTCGTGGGCAAATATGTTGGACCCTACAATCGGTTTGTTGAGACCCAGGACCCGGCCTGAAGCCTCGGCCACATACTGTGCCACCTCCCGGAAGAGGGTAGTGTTATAATTAATATCAATTTTCATCAGATGTTTCATGCCCATAATCACTTCCTGCAGGCAGGCGTTGCCAGCTCTTTCACCCAGACCGTTTACGGTCACCCCTACGTGATTGGCACCAGCATATATCCCGGCCAGAGAGTTGGCGGTAGCCATGCCGAAATCATTATGAGTGTGCATTTCTATATCCAACCCTACCGAATCATGCAGGGTTTTTATATACCTAAAGGTGGTCAAAGGATCCAATGTCCCTACCGTATCGCAAAAACGCAGTCGGTCGGCGCCACCATGTTTAGCAATCAGGGCAAACTCAGTTAAATAATCTATATCGGATCTCGATGCATCCTCGGCGTTGACTGATACATATAGTCCCTGATCCTTGGCAAATTTGACCGCATCAGACATCCTCTTTAAAACATCCTCACGCGTAGTCTGCAGCTTGTGTTCAATATGAATATCAGATGTACTAATAGAAATCGCCACCGCATCGACTCCACATTCAATTGACTCCTTGATATCCGTTATAACTGCCCGGTTCCAGGCCATGATGCTAGCTTTCAGCCCCATCCTGACGATCTCTTTGATGCAATCCTTCTCAAAGCCGCCCATTACCGGTATACCCGCCTCAATCTGGTCAATGCCCATTTCATCAAGATAGCGGGCAATTCTAACTTTCTCGTCATTAGAAAAAACTACCCCGGCGGTTTGTTCTCCATCTCTCAGCGTAGTATCTACTACGTTAATCTTAACATTCGGTTCCTGAAACCAATCCTTGTTCATAAGTGTCCACGTCATATATCTACCCCCCCTGGCGCTCTGCACCGAATTTTATATGAAAAAATACTCCCCTGATTTTATCAGTACACCTATCTATTATATGCTGCCCAGTTTGTCTTTGAGAAGTTTATTGACCAGGGCTGGATTAGCCTGCCCTTTAGTCGCTTTCATAATCTGTCCGATGAAAAATCCGAACGCCTTTTCTTTGCCGTTTTTGTAATCGTCGACCACCCCGGGGTTAGACTTAATTATGTCCTCAATAAGCGGCAAGAGCGTCCCTTCATCCGAGATCTGTACCAACCCTTTTTCCTTGATTATGACCTGAGGGCTTTTGCCGCTGGCAAACATTTCCTCAAAAACAGCCTTAGCCATCTTGCCGCTGATGCTGCCATCATCTATGGCCTTTAACATTTGGGCCAGATGTGATGCTTGCAATTTACTTTCAGCAATCTCCTGGTTATTTTGGTTCAAGAGACGGCTGAATTCCCCCATCATCCAGTTCGAAACTGTTTTGGCGTCTGGATATTCCTGCCGGCATTGGTCGAAAAAAGCCAGACTGTCGGGCGTTAGGGTCAGAATTTCCGCATCATATTCTGGCAAGCCATAAGTCTCTACCAGCCGCTTTTGGGCCTGTTCCGGCATTTCTGGCATAGTAGCTTGGATTGCTTCCACCCATTCCCGGCTTATTTTTAATGGAGGCAAATCCGGTTCCGGAAAATACCGATAATCATTCGCCTCTTCTTTAGAGCGCATCGAACGGGTTTGCTGCTTTTCTTCGTCCCAGGTCCGAGTTTCCTGGAAGATTTCCTCCCCATCTTCAATCGCTTCCATGTGCCTTTTAGCTTCATATTCAATGGCTCTTTCCAAAGCCCTAAAAGAATTCAAGTTTTTAATCTCCACCCGGGTCCCAAACTCCACTTGACCAACGGGCCGAACCGATACGTTCGCATCACAGCGCAGGGAACCTTCCTGCATCTTGCAGTCCGATACTCCGGCAAACAATAATATGGAACGTAATTTTTCCATATAGGCCCTTGCTTCCTGAG
>ENA-UOOK01004667-UOOK01004667.1-fermentation-metagenome-genome-assembly--contig:-NODE-4667-length-14466-cov-4.175422_pt1 | contig 14466 bp, 9 predicted proteins | sample MGYA00245777_ERZ724023 | MGnify/ENA primary metagenome ERZ724023 (study PRJEB28704, sample SAMN03018312) | fermentation metagenome | biome: anthropogenic terrestrial biome; feature: soil; material...
TCTCAAAATAATAGTTTGTACAATCAAAATAGCAGACTGAAGTGTCCCTGGGGACGATGTTTCCGCTGTTTTTGAAAAGATGTTCAATATATCCGTCATAGTTTTTTTCCAGTATGTCCATGAAACGCAATATATGCTGGTACCCAAAAGAAGGCTGTTCGTAGTAGGTGTCCAGCTTGTCAAAAGTGCCTAGTTTCGATTCGGGGTCGAGGATTCTTGCATAGGTAAGGAAGCGGTTAATGTCATTACAGGAGAAGGTGGCTTTATGGCTCGTCTGGACAGCTTTGAAAAAATCCGCAATCGCAAGATCGTGATAGATCTTCTGCAAAATTATGTAGCCGGTATTCAAAAGGTTGGACTTGGATGCTATGTCATTGGTGGCGGTCAGTTTCTCATCAAAATCAATCTCAAAACTCATGCTGAGTTTATTGTGTTTTTGAGCTTCGTTAGCCTCCATCACTTTTCTTTTAGCGTAAGCAAGAGGGTCGGGATCGATGGCTAGCAGTTCGGAATGCTTGCCGATCCTCATCACATTTCTGGTCGATGTCTTTTTACCGTTACGGAACCCCACCTGAATGAAGTAAGTAGGATCCTTGGACTTCTTATCGTAATTAAGCTTCATATGCCACACGTCCTTCTTTTTTGTATATTCTTTGATTATAACATAAAATTTAACAAAATACAACCCCGTACAACAAATTATTTTTAAAATTTGACAACAAAAAAATCAGGAAAGGCTTTATTGGTAAGTGTTTCCTGATTTTAATAGGGTCTATTTTTTAGTTTGAAGTGTCGAAAACCCGTCAAAGACCCGACAGGTTTCTCATCCCATTTCTTGGGACAAGGAAAGCGCTAAGTACCGTTTATTTTGAATTACACTTTATTTTGAATTGTAGTTGACAGGAGTAACTGCCAGTGCTACAATATTATTCAATATGATAAACCTATGAGCAAGAAGAGTAAGAATGATTACTTGTACTAAGAGAATCGCTACTGGTGAGAATGCGATTACAAAGATGATTCTGAATGGACTTGTGAGGGAAGCCCGAAATTGAGAGAAAGTAGGAGCTTACGGGGATCCTGCCCGTTACAAGTGGGGGGTATATGATAGTATACAAAACGAGTGGACGATATATCGTCAATTTGGGTGGTACCGCAGAAGTTTAAAGCTTTTGTCCCTATTTTTAGGGATGAGGGCTTTTTTTGTTTGTTTAATAACTAATACTAACAAGGAGAATGATGAATATGTCAAAAGGAAGATTTGGAATCCATGGTGGGCAATATATTCCCGAACTGCTGATGAATGCTGTAATAGAGCTTGAAGAAGCGTATAATCACTTTAAGAACGATCCAGAATTCATAGCTGAACTAGATAATCTGCAAAATAATTATGCGGGACGACCATCGTTACTCTATTACGCTGAAAAGATGACGAAAGACCTGGGTGGAGCTAAGATATATCTAAAGCGTGAAGACCTGAATCATACAGGTTCTCATAAAATCAATAATGTGCTGGGACAGGTACTTCTTGCCAAACGTATGGGTAAAACCCGCGTAATCGCAGAGACTGGTGCAGGACAGCATGGTGTTGCCACCGCAACTGTCGCCGCACTTATGGGAATGGAATGTGAGATATACATGGGCAAGGAAGACACTGACCGTCAGGCACTCAATGTTTTCAGAATGGAGCTGCTAGGCGCAAAGGTACATGCAGTAACCAGTGGCACTCAAACACTGAAAGATGCAGTGAATGAAACTATGCGTGAATGGACACAACGTGTTAAAGATACTCACTATGTGCTCGGATCTGTAATGGGTCCGCACCCGTTTCCAACCATTGTCCGTGATTTCCAAAGCGTAATTGGCCGTGAAGTTAAAAAGCAGATGTTGGAAAAAGAAGGCAGATTGCCTGATGTTCTACTGGCTTGCGTTGGAGGAGGCAGCAATGCAATGGGGTTATTTTATGATTTCCTACAAGATTCAAATGTCCATCTCATTGGCTGTGAGGCGGCTGGGCATGGTATTCATACAGATAAGACTGCTGCAACAATGGCAACTGGAACGGTAGGCATCTTCCATGGCATGAAATCCTACTTCTGTCAAGATCAATACGGCCAAATCGCCCCAGTCTATTCCATTTCAGCAGGACTTGACTATCCTGGTGTAGGACCTGAACATGCTAATTTGCGTGATATGGGCAGAGCAGAATATGTATCAATCACTGATGATGAAGCTGTGGAAGCATTCGAATACCTCTCACGTATAGAGGGAATTATTCCTGCAATCGAGAGTGCACACGCAGTTGCATACGCAAAAAAAATTGCATCAAATATGAGTCAAAATCAAAACATGGTTATCTGTCTTTCAGGCAGAGGCGATAAAGATGTTGCTGCCATAGCACGTTACAGGGGGGTGCAAATCCATGAATAAGTTACAGCAGGTGTTTGCCAACGGTAAGGCGTTCATTCCATTTATCACTGCAGGCGATCCTTCCTTAGAAATAACCGAGCAATTGGTGTTTCAGATGGCAGATGCTGGTGCAGATTTAATTGAGCTAGGAATCCCGTTTTCTGATCCGGTTGCAGAAGGACCTGTGATACAGGAAGCAGATAATCGTGCTCTTTCGAGTGGAACAACGACGGATAAAATATTTACCATGATGGGACGTATCCGAAAGTCATGCAATGTGCCTATAGCGTTTATGACTTATGTAAATCCAATATTTACTTATGGCACTGATAGGTTCATGAGAAATTGCCAGGAAGTCGGGATAGATGCAGTAATCGTCCCTGATGTGCCATATGAAGAAAAGGACGAACTAATGCCTTTTTGCTCAAAATACGATGTTAGCCTGATCTCAATGATTTCTCCAACATCCAACAATCGCATACGTATGATTACCAGCGAAGCTCAGGGATTTATTTATTGTGTATCATCTATGGGAGTAACTGGCATGCGGCAGGAGATTGGCAATGATGTTAAGAAAATGATAAAACTTGTAAAAGAGGTAAAGAACATTCCTTGTGCAATTGGTTTTGGTATCTCCACACCTGAACAAGCGGCAAAGATGGCTGAGTTTTCCGACGGTGTAATTATCGGAAGCGCAATTGTAAAAATTGTAGAGAAATACGGCGTGAACTGTGTACCTCATGTTGTGGAATATGTGCGCATGATGAAACTTACCCTATCATCAAAAAAGGAATGACTGTCCCCGTACAATTTAGAGAATGTAAAAGTGATAACTGTCCCCAAAGATTACCAAAGATTAAAGGAGTGAATCAAATGATTAAAAATATTTTACAAAAATTAACTGCAAAAGTGGATCTTACTCCAGAGGAAGTATATAGCTTGATTGTGGCAATAAAAAATGATGAGTTGAGTGATGTTCAGATTGCAGGTTTTCAAGTAGCACTTTTAATGAAGGGTCCAACATTGACAGAAATTACTGCCATCGCTCAAGCTATGCGTGAAAATTGTATTAAAATTTTCCCAAGAGTAAATGACGAACTCATGGATACATGTGGTACCGGCGGAGGGCTGAGTACCTTTAATATATCCACTTCCGTAGCCTTTGTGGCAGCAGCTGCTGGTATTCCAGTAGCCAAACATGGGAGTCGATCCATAGCTAGTCTTTCTGGCAGCGCTGATGTTTTGGAAGCCCTGAATGTAGAAATTAATCAAACCCCTAAAGGCGCCGAGAAACTTATTGAAGACATCGGCATTGCATTTCTTTATGCACCCTTGTTTCATCCGGTAATGGGTAAGGTACTTCCTCCAGAAAAAGATCTGGGCATCAAGACCATCTTCTATACTATTATTGGTCCATTAATTAACCCTTCTAAAGCTACTAAGCATGTTTTAGGAGTTTATAAGCCAGAGCTTTTGGATACAGTCTCTCAGGTTGCTGCGTCTTTAGGTTATAAGAGGGCACTATTTGTCCATGGCGAAGATGGCTTGGACGAAATTTCTCTTTTGGGCAAAACCAAAATTAATGAATTGAATAATGGATCCATTACCAGCTACGAAATTGTTCCCGAGGATTTTGGGTTATCTCGTTGTGCCCTTGCAGAAATCGCAACAGGAACTCCAGAAGAAAATGCAATCATGATCAGGGATGTTTTCTCTGGAAAAGACAAAGGCCCGCGTCGTCAAGCTGTCATTCTGAATGCTGGTGGCGCCTTGATGATAGGTGATAAAGTAAATTCTTTCTCTGAAGGGATTAAGTTAGCAAGTGAAATTATTGACAGCGGAGCAGCACAAAGCAAACTTAACCAGCTCATTGCTGCTTCCCATGACTATAAAGAATACCTGCGCTAAGCGGAGTTATTAGAATTTTGTGCCGTCACACAGCGGCGGAATGGCGGTCAATATGAAACAGGAAAAAGAAAATAATATTCTGACAGCAGGCACTAAATCAACATACCCCAAATCAGAAAGTGATAAATCATTAAGCAATAAACCATCAGGCAATAAATCATCCTGTGTCAAATGCACTACAGCACTATGGAGCAAACACCATTCTGGAAAGGTGCCCGTCATACCTGATATCAAATGCAAGTCTCCGAGAGAAGGTGACCTGCTTATTGGAAGAGATCCCATTGCAATAGCAAAAGGTTTGGAAGTAGCAGGTGCGCCTGTCATTTCGGTTGTAACCGAATCAGAACATTATGGAGGATCACCGAAATTGCTGCATCAGATTGCACAAGCTACTTCGATACCAATTTTGCGTAAGGATTTTATCACCACTCAGGAACAATTACTAGAGAGTGTGGATATTGGCGCTAGTGGAGTATTGTTGATTGCTTCTATGCTAGGGCAAAAACAACTGCTTAAACTTATAGAAGAGGCATTGGTACTGGATTTGGAACCTTTGGTGGAAACTCATAATGAAGCAGAAATTATTGCTGTTAATGAGTTAAAGTTGACATTCTTAGGCATTAACAATCGCAACATAGTTGAATGGGAAATGGATGGCGGAAACGTAAGTACCACTGAAAAGCTAGTTGGTTTAGTACGCCCGGAGGTTTTAATCCTGAGCGAAAGTTCCATCAATTTTCCAGAGGATGTGTTGCGTGCTAAAGCAGCGGGTGCTCATGCAGTGCTGGTAGGAACGGCTATCCTCCAAGCTCAGGACCCAGTTAAAATGTACCATATGCTTACTGAACCTAGAATGTACCATAAGCTTAGTGAACCATGGAGGTAAAGCTGTGACACGAGTTAAGATTTGTGGATTAATGAATCAAAAAGATGTAAATCTATGTGTTCAAGCCGGAGTTCATATGGTAGGTTTTGTAGTAGATTACCCCATATCGGTACCATGGAACCTAACAATGTCTAAAGCCAGGGAACTCATTCATCAGGTTCCCCCATTTGTAAGCGCCTGTGTAGTTACAGGTGGAACAGTCAAAAAAGTCTTGGACCTGGTGAATGAAACTTGTCCTAACGTTGTTCAACTTCATTATAAAGAAACATTACAGGAAGTAAAAGAATTAGCTCATCAATTAAAACTTCGAGGAGTTAAAACAATCAAAGCTCTACGTATAGATGACAAAGGAAATAGCGATTTCGAAATTAATGATCCCATTATGGCAGCTCAGGAGCTTGCTATCAGCTATTCTGGTGGATTCCTACACCAAATCCATGCCCGGTGGTACAGGGCTTATGGTTGACTTATCAACGTTTCGGGCAATACAACAAGAGAGTTCTTTGCCAGTTATACTGGCGGGTGGTCTAAGTCCAACGAATATCATTCCGTTAATTCGTGAGACACACCCTTATGCAGTGGATATTCTGACAGGTATTGAAGATAGAATAGGCCACAAGGACCCGGAGAAAATTATCAGATTCATGCAGAGTGTACAATCGGTAGAACATCGCTTAGGTTGAACAAGTACACATACTTAAGCAGACTATTCTTTTCAAATTTGGTGTTGAAAAAGGCAGAATGTTAATGATGACCATATTTTTTGTCCCGATAACATTTTGCAAATTGGTGCATAGTGTCCCCTTGTCCTTTCTGTAGAAAGTGTAACGGTTTATGTAATGTAAACATATTATGAAAGCATAGAATAGAAAATTTATTTGAGGTGGAATATACTATGCTTTCAAGTATAGATTTCGTTCAACAATCACTTGAAATACATCTTTTCTTTTCGAGAATTATGAAAGAACATTCATTTTTCCTCGAAATGGGGTTTACACCAAAAGATGATAATTTTACACAACAGGCAGATGCTTTTCGAAGGGGATTTGATGAACTTTTAGGAGAAGTCGTTTCACTTTCTAATGGTGTTGTTAATCCTGTGGTACTTCAATCAGGCGAGATAATAACAAAGTATACGCTAAAAGCAGAAATGGCTTCCTCGTACTATACAGGAGTAAGGATACCAACTGAACTAACACAAGCGGAAGCTGGATTAGTGGGCGGAGGTTTAATGGCTATCAACCCTATGCTTGAACAAAGAGTTCAGATGCTTAATCAAAAGGCAATGGGATTAATAGCTGCATTAATACAATTCAAAGCTACGATTTTATCAAATGTCTTATCTTGTAAAATGTTTACAGTTAGTTACCCCTTGCTAATCGATCATATTATGCGGGAAGCAAAGCTCTATTTGCACATGATTCAAAGGGTTCAAAACAGAGAAAAAATAGATGCAAAAAGAGAAGCTTATGAACAGGAATTATTCTGGAATAGGATTATGGCAGAGCATGCAAAATTCATTCGTGGATTACTTGACCCGACAGAAAATGAATTATTTAATAAAGCCAATGATTTCGGAAATGAATTTGACCAGTTGACAGCCGAAGCAAAAGCAGCGATGGACATGACAGTACCATTGGCAAAGGTCACAGAGGATAGTTTAAAAGCAGCACAGCAAATTCGTGATTTCAAAGCACAGGGAACCCAGGGATTACTTAGCTGTAAAATTAAATCGATAATAATTCCCCTGCTTGGAGATCATACCCTGCGTGAAGCTAACCACTTTGTGAGGATTTTGAGAAACTTTAAAAATTAATAAAAAAGCCACAATAACTACTGGGTACGGTAAATGATTCTTTAGTGAATTTATGCCTAATAAGATTAAGTGCTTTATTGAGCAAGCAAATATTTTATAATGAAAATTTGGAGATGGCTAAGTTGAACTACCTTGTTTCTCCGATTGAAAGAATTAAATACTAGCTTGGAAAGGCAGGGATTCCTAACGGAAGTCCTGCCTTCAATTTTCCATATAATTGTCTTGCGTACTTTTCAATATACTATTATTATCAGCTTCCCACACACATACCATCCATGACCTCAAAACTGTCAGAAATTGCATTAGAAAAATTCCTTTTATTTTGATATTATGTAAACAAATGATTTTGCAGTAGAATCAAACAAATATATTGCAATGAATTTATTATATATCATATCACAGAGAATAATAGTATACGCGAAGGAGTTTTATTTATCTATGAAAAATAGAAGTTCCAATAGAAAGCTAAGTATGTTTTTAAGTATAATAATGGTGACAGTCACCTTATTTTCGCCAGTGCTCCCTATTGGGGCACTCAGTACAGCGCAGCCCGAACCACTATTAACTGGTAGTTCCATCGGCACCACCAATATATCTAAATGGTTGCTGGATGAGGAAAAAGGTTTGATTTACGTTCTTACCCAGGAAACCAACAAGCTGCTTTTCATCCGTACCGATGACCTGAAGGTAGATAAAGAAATAAATATCGAACATGGGCGGGAAATGGAGTTGTACAATGGAAAGCTTTATATTACTATGTCAGGAACAAATAGCATCAAAGTTATAGATACCGTTTCTAAAACTGTTGATAATACATGGAACTTGAAAAACAATCCGTCTGATATAGCACTTGCTGATGGTAAGTTGTTTTATATTAAAAAGTATAATCGTAATACACTGTCGGATAAGTTATTTATTTTTGACCTGAATACAAAAAATGAGGCTGAAGTAAGTACCACTTCCTTTATGGAAACAGGAACCACACGCTCTATCAGGAGTATTGCCGCCGATGCATCAAATTCCATACTTTATGCTGAAAATGATGCATCACAGGTATTTGTAATAAGCACAAAAGATAATAAGTCCGCTCCGGGTTATAAACATGGTACACTTGAATATTCTGAATGGGGGGCAAATGTTATACGGAATGGCGATGATGTTTTTTACTGCGATTACCGTATAGATGCTCAAAACCTAGAGAAGGTTTACGGTCAATACAGCGGTTCGGTGTATCGAGTAAAAGGAAGCTATGTATTTACCCCAGGAGGGATCTTTGACAGGGAAACATTTATAAAAATTGGTGAATACCCGCATTTTTCCAATACTGGCAGCGCTCTTATCGATAGCAAGGATCATGTATATATGTTTGAATCCCTCGGAAGTACAATTTCTAAATATAATATAGTTGATTTGCTTTATAATGAATATAAATCAGGCTTTGCATGGAACTATAATCCGGGAATTGATCTTAATTCGGATACAACTAACGAGCAAGGATTAGACAATAGGAAAGATATTTCGGAATGGGTTGCAGATGATGGGAAAGGCTTCATATATGCTATCTCGAAAGACGGCAACAGGCTCATGTTTATAAGTATGAATGATCTGAAGCTCAAGAGGGAAATTGCCATAGGCGATAAAATTAAGGGTATTATAAGAGTTGATGACAGAATTTTTGTTACCTTTGCGAAAAGCAGACAAGTAGCTATAGTTGATACGAAGACTCAATCGGTTTTAAATAGGGTTACTCTTGGATTTATTCCGCAAAGGATTGAAGTAGATGGCGTGAAGCTTTTTTATATAGGGGTTGATCAAAATAATTTGTGGGAATACAACCTTCAAAGTGGTACCGAGAAGGAAATAGTTGTTAAAAATGGTGATTATCGACCTTCCTTCTCTGGCTCGGATATAGTTATTGACAGGGAAAAGCACATATTATACCTGGGTACAATTGGAAGCAATGCAAAGGTATATGCTGTAAATACACAGAATTACGCAATGATACATGTACCTGCATTTAATGATAAAGGTTATGACAATTATGGAGGAAAAGTAGTCCTAGAAGGTGGATATTTGTTTTTTGCAAGAAGAAGATTCGATCCATCAAACCTGTCGGTGGATTATGGTCTTTATGGTGGAGAAATTCAGTATGTAAAAGGTAAATATATCTATACAAGCGAAGGTGTTTATGACCTTAATACTCATCTAAAATTATTAAGATTGCCGTTTGAATCAAATATTATCCATGCCGACAAGAACAATAATGTTTACTTGTTCAATAGCACATCAAAGTTAATAAAAAGATTAGCATTACTGCCAGCCATAGAGGATTTCAGAAAAGTGAAAGAGAAGGTTTGCAATCCGAGTATCAATTATGATGCGCTTACAGCTTCATCTACAGATAGCAGAGCAAGAGAACGGATAGACAAGTGGATCATGGATGAGGCAGCAGGATATATATATGGACTTTCAATAGAAAACAGAAAGTTATTATTCATTGAATTAAAGGATATGAAGCTGAAAAAGGAGATCCAATTCGCTTTTAAACCTCACGATATGGATTTATCAGTCGGAAGACTTTATATAAGTATTCCTTATTCTAATCATACAGTTGTTGTGGATATACAATCACAATCGGTTGTAGATAAGCTTATAATGAGATATGCTCCTAGCGAGGTTGAAGCAGTTGAGGGCAAGCTCCTTTATATCGGAACTGAAGATAACAATAAATTACATGAATACAACCTCGAAACAAGGCAGGAAAAAACGATAGAAATTAAAGGTTCTGTTGATCGGGAGAAAGCAAGCTATTCTTACCGCAGTGCTATGTCTGCGCTTAGCTCTTTCAGCAACATGGGGCTTACTGTAGACACTAAAAATAAAGTGCTGTATGCTGCAAATCCGGAAATCAGCGGGAGCAATATTTATGCTGTAAGCTTAAAGGACTACAGTCTGTTGCATTTCTCCACCTACATGGATGGATATGGTTTTGCTTATCCTATGGAAAACCCTGTACTTGAGGGAGAAGATATTTTCTACGGAAGGCACAAGCTTAATCCTGCAAACCTGTCAGAAATTCGAGGTGAGTATATAGTGAAGCTTGGGGAAAATCCCGAGTCTACTGATGCCATTGTACATGTTGACGGAAAATATATCATTATGAATAGCTCAGTTTATGATCGGGACAGTTATGCAAAACTCGGATACTTGCCATACAAATTTGACTCCGTTCTGGCAGACAGCCAAAAGAATATATACAGCTTCAATCGTGACAACAAAGTTATTACAAAGACTAACCTGGGTGAAATATTGGCGAGATTGAAAAAAGAAAATCCGAAAGGTGATACCGAGACAGGAAGCAGGAACACCGAGGATGATCCTGCAGACAGCAATCCAGCAGGTAGCAATCTGACGGACAGCAATCCCGCAAGCAAAAGGTTGGATTACAATTCAGAGACTGTAGACAATGCTAGTACGTTTTATCGGGAGGATATTAGCCATTGGCTTCTTGATGAGGATAATAATTTAATATATGCTATTTCAAAACTGAGAGACAAGGTGCTTTTCATTAGTTCAGATGATCTGAAGTTGAAAAAGGAGCTTTATATCGGTGAGTCCGAGATAAATCCGGGTGAGTATGGGAGAAGATTGGGTGAGTCTGAGACATATTTAACAGATGAAATAACTACAGGCAAAGGCCCGACGGATTTGGAGCTTGATGATGGAAAGCTTTACGTCCCAGTGTCAAGTACAAATAAAGTTGCAGTAATAGATGTCAGAGCTCAGACTATGGTTGGAACGCTTGTGTTAAAGCATGAACCATACCACCTGGCAGTAGGGGGAGGAAAGCTTTATTATACTACATTGGAAGGTGCCGTGAGACTGTATGAGTATAGTATAGCAACCGGAACAGAGAAAGAAGTTAAAGACCCTGAGAAAAAGCTTTACAATAATGCGGAGAAACCGGAAATCACCCTGAGCAACGATAATAGCATACTATACTTTGGTTCTCCTGAGGGGACGGTTCTCTCATTAAGTACTTCGGATTACAGAATATTAAATACTAAAACAGCACCAGATATGGGTAAAAGAAACTATTCACCAAGAGAAATATTCTTGCAGGACGATAGTGTTATATATTCCCACACCATGCTTGATGCAAATGATTTGTCATTGGTTCACGGCAGTTACGGTCAGCCAGCAGTTTTTGTAAAAGACAAATATGTTTTTACCGATGAAGCGGTCTATAATAAAGACACATTTGCTAAAATTATTGATCTTCCTCAGAAGTCGGAATTTGTTCTGATGGATTCATATGGGTACGTGTATATATTTGAGGGTAAGCGTGCTGTAAAGAAAGTGAAACTGGACTTACCTTTGGAACAGGATTCGAAGGGAAACCATGTTAAAAACGGAAATAGTCTTAAAATTGATAAGGAAATTACCGACTGGGTTTACGATAAGAAGGGTGATTATATTTATGCCATTTCATCGGAAACTGGCAATCTGCTTTATATAAAAGCAGATACACTTACAGTGGAAAATGAGGAGTACATTGGAGTGAAACCTACAGATATTGAATTATACCAAGGAAATCTTTATATTGCCCTTTCGGGAACAACCAAGGTAGCTGTAAAAGCTACAATAGGCGAAGCTACAGCAGACAAGGCTATTGAAAATAAAGCAAGCAAGCTCTCTTTTATAGCATTAGAAAAAGCTCCATTCTATATTGAAGTAGGAAATGGCAAGTTGTTTTATACAGGGAAGCATGGAGAAAATGAAATATATGCTTATGATTTTGCTACACAAAAAAACTCGAAAATCCAGATAAAGGATACTAACCATTGGTCCTTCTATTACCCGGGCTTGTCTCTGGATGAAGAGAGAGGGCTCCTTTATATAACTGATTATCACAATAACATGACTACCCTAAAAATTGACGATTATTCTACAGAAAATTTGAGGACTGTCCCCGATAATTCCGATAATTCCGATAATTTCATGACTGTCCCTATACATTCAACAGTCTCTATACATTCTACAGGAATGGGAAATGACAGAAACCAGTTGGATCCTGTGATAAAGAATGGAGAGGATCTGTTTTTCGGTAAAAGCAGAATAAAGATAAACAGGTCTACTGAAACAGGTGTCTTTGGAAGTAATGTTCTATATGTTAATGACCGCCATGTATTCACTAAACATGGGGTTTATGACAAGGTTACCAGCGATAAAGTTGCTGATCTGCCCGTAATTGGTGATTTAGTAATAGGAGAGGAAAATGGGTTCTTCTTATACAATGCTGAAACCGGCACTATATACAAGTATGATTCTGTAAAAAGCATAAATACTCCACAGACAAAGACTCTCAAAGTAAATTTAGATAAAGAAGGACGACTTTTATTCTCATGGGATGAACTACTAAATTCAGGGGGGTACCACCTTTATTATTCCTACGATGGATATAATATAGCCAAGGATGAATACAAGTTCGAAATAGGTGGTTTCAGTCCGATACAGACTAATAAATTTACTCTTAATCATATCATGGATGAATGGAAGAACGGGATTGTGTTTTTCGGAGTAAAAGCTGATGTAGGAAAGGACTGGACAAGGATAGCACCTTCCAATGTTATCGAAGTAAGATTCAAGGATGGTGTGCCGTTAGCAGCAGGATTAAGTGAAGATGACTTTAAAAACCAAAATGGTGATTTCGACCTAAGTAGTGTGATACAGCTTTCAGAAGGTATAAATTTAGATGAGACCATATCAAGCAGATTTTACCTTGATGAGTTCCTATTTAATAGTTTTTTCAAACAGGCTGGTAAAAGTATGGAGAATTTTGAATTGAATACTGGGAAGAACTCAAAGGTAGTCTCATTACAAATTCCGGGCCAAGCGTACAAGCTTCTTCGGGAGGAAGGAAAGGAAAAGAAATTTATTATAAGTGCTAAAAATGGCAAGTATGTGCTGCCTGTTGGAGCTGTAGATATAAAGGGAATAATGGAGGATCCGAACAATACCGCAGTTAATATAGAAATTATGAAGGAAACAGGTAGCAGAATGACTGATATTGTTGACTTTTTACATGCTAACAACTTTCAACTGGTAGGAAGTCCTGTAAAGTTTGAATTAAGCGCCTTTAGAAATAGCAATTTCATTGAGATAAAGAGGTTTGGTTCGGATTATTTCGAGTGCTGGATTCCGCTGGAAAGTGAACCTGATAGGGCAAATACTGTTGGTATATACTATGATGCAAGCACCAAAAGGTATCAACATGTGCCTACCAGGTTCCACTGTGACAGCAGCGGCAAGTATTGGGCTGCGCTTAAACAAAACGGTAATGGGACTTATGCATTGGTAAAACATAGCAAGACTTTTGAAGATATAAAGTCTTGCTGGGCAAAGAAGGATATAGAGCTTCTCGCATCGAAGTTTGTTGTAAACGGCGTGAATGGAACACAGTTCGCTCCAAACTGCGAAGTGACCAGGGCTGAATATGTGGCGCTTCTTGTAAGGGCACTTGGCCTGATAACTGGGGAAGCTCAGAACTCGACATTTAAAGATATTAAGAAGGATGACTGGTATTATTCGGTAATTCAGACTGCCCATGACCTTGGATTGGTAAATGGTATTGATGATGGAACATTTAGACCTGATAGGCCTATAAATCGTGAAGAAATGGCAGCATTGATTATTAGGTCAATGAAGTTTATCGATGCGAAGACTGGTGAAACCAGCGGTGGTACTGACATACTCAATTCGTTTAAGGATGCAGGAAAGATAAGCGGTTGGGCTTGGGAGAGTGTTGCGGCTGCAGTTGAAAATAAGATAATCAACGGGCAGCAGGGCGGAAGTTTTGCACCTGATGCTAATACTACCAGAGCTGAAAGTGTGGCAGTGATTAAAAGGATGCTTGAGCGCCTTGAACTTATAGAGGGATAGTTATAAAGAGATAGTTATAAAGTTTTTTTTGGAAGCTAAAAAAAATATTGGACTTTTGCTAAAATAGTATTATAATGATTTGGATGTATTTTATTAATATACCATTACAGTGGGGGAGTTATTTTGTTGTCTTTTATTAATAACTTGAATTTAGTTGTTTTTATTTTTTTTACAGTTATATATTTTTATCGGGGTATATATGTTTTAATTGGGCTTCTCTCAAAACGGGAGAGAAAACAGCTCATTTTACCCAAAAAACTGCATAAGTATGCTGTAGTTATAGCAGCAAGAAATGAACAGGCAGTCATAGGGGAGCTTATTAGGAGCATAAGAAATCAGAACTACCCGAGAGATCTAATTGATATTTTTGTCGTAGCCGATAATTGTACAGATAATGTTGTAGCGGCTCTGATGCCGGACAAAGAGATGAAGCCGGGTTCAAGAATAAGGTAAAGTTCAGGAATAAATCAAAAATTACCTGTACAATTATCTTCACATATATTTT
>ENA-UOOK01004670-UOOK01004670.1-fermentation-metagenome-genome-assembly--contig:-NODE-4670-length-14462-cov-8.359270_pt1 | contig 14462 bp, 16 predicted proteins | sample MGYA00245777_ERZ724023 | MGnify/ENA primary metagenome ERZ724023 (study PRJEB28704, sample SAMN03018312) | fermentation metagenome | biome: anthropogenic terrestrial biome; feature: soil; material...
CTAAAACCCCCAGAGAAGCGTCAATAGCCACTATATAGGCTTTGGGATGCGCTTCGAGAGCCTTTAAAAGCGTTTCTTCGAGATTTCTGGCATGAACCGGATTATCCAGCGTACCATAGACGTGAATTCCGTTTAATCGCCATTTAACCAGCATGTCACCTACCAGAGGTCCCAGGGAATCCCCTGTTGACCGGTCGGTTCCAATACACATGACAACAATGGGACGTTCCGCGGCAATATTCTTTCTGCTGCTGATTCCGGCTGAACCCATTGTTTCTGTGACAGCTCTTGCCACCCTGAATGCAGCAAACTTATCATCCGCCTTAAAATATCCTTTACCGTCCAAATAAAACTCAAACCCTTCTGCAAAAGCACCAATACTCAATAAATAAGTATTCCCGTTGCCTGTCCCAATATGCAGAAGGTCATAAGGATTGATTTTCTATTTCATTCCCTTCATTGAAAGCGATATTCGTTTTCTTTTGGCATCCACATCTAAAACCCTCACCTTTACAATATCGCCCACCGCTACCGCGTCCATCGCATTCTTCACAAAACGGTCGGAAAGCTCAGAGATATGAACCAGGCCATCCTGGTGGACGCCGATATCCACAAATGCGCCAAAATCCACCACATTCCGGACGGTTCCGTCCAGGATCATGTCGGGCTTCAGATCGGCAATATCCATCACATCCTCGGATAATAAGGGCGGCGGCAGCTCATCGCGCGGATCCCTGCCGGGCTTTAAAAGCTCGCTGATCATATCCTGCAGAGTCGGCACGCCCACGCCTATTTCCGCTGCAACCTTTTCAATGCCCAGCTTTTCAACCTCGGTTCTCAGGTTATCGAGCCTTTTTTCAGAAATCTCATCCAGAGTATGGCCGGTAAGCTTCAAAAGAGCTTTACAGGCCTCATAGGACTCGGGATGCACGGAGGTATTGTCCAGGATATTTTCGGTCCCAGGTATTCTCAAAAAGCCCGCACACTGCTGGAATGTCTTATCCCCCAGCTTTTTGACCTTCAAAAGCTCCTTTCGGGCTTTAAAGCCCCCGCTGACCTCCCGGTATTCCACAATATTTCCCGCAACCGTTGAATTGATGCCGGCCACATAGGACAGCAATGATGGGGAAGCCGTATTCAAATCCACTCCCACATTATTGACGCAGCTTTCGACAACACCGGATAAGGCCTCTCCCAGCCTTTTTTGATTCATGTCGTGCTGATATTGGCCTACGCCAATGGCTTTGGGGTCAATCTTAACAAGTTCGGCCAGAGGATCTTGAAGACGGCGTGCAATAGAAACCGCACTCCGAAGCGAAACATCAAATTCCGGAAATTCCTCGGCGCCGAGCTTTGAGGCCGAGTATACGGAAGCCCCCGCTTCGCTGACGACCATGTAACGGACTTTTCTGTCCAATGTTCGAATCACACCGGCTGCGAAAATCTCCGTTTCCCGGGACGCGGTTCCGTTGCCTATGGCAATGATATCCACACGGTATTTGGCAATAAGGGCTTTTAAAGCGGCTGTGGCCTCCGCCGTCTTATTTTGGGGCGGTGTGGGATATATGACGCCGGTATGGAGAACGCTTCCTGTCTCAGTCACAACCGCGAGCTTGCAGCCTGTCCTGTAAGCGGGATCCAGCCCCAGAACCACCCTTCCCTTTACAGGGGGCTGTAATAGGAGATTTCTCAAATTTTCGGAAAACACTTTTATAGCCTGCTCCGAGGCGGCCTCGGTAAGGCCTCCCCGGATTTCGTTCTCAATGGAGGGAGCAATTAGACGGCGGTAAGCGTCTTCAATCGCTTTTTCAATGGGATCCCTAAAGATCGAGCCGGTTTTCGAGAGCGTCCGGCTTTTAAGCCAATCAATGATCCTTATTTCAGGAGCTTCCAGCTTAACTGAAAGGAACTCTTCCTTCTCCCCCCGGTTAATGGCCAGCACCCTATGGGGCAATATTTTTTGTACCGGTTCCTTAAAATCGTAATACATCCGGTAGGGCGAATCCTCTTCCTTTTTTGCGGCAGTGATTAAAACGCCCTCCTTAAAGGTCAGCTCGCGGATGGCCCTTCTGTATTGCGCGTTGTCGGATATGGTTTCGGCGATAATATCCATAGCGCCGGCAAGGGCTTCTTCCGCCGTCTCCACGCCTTTCTCCGGATCAATGAAATCCGAGGCAATTAATAGCACGTCGCCCTTTGTAAGTTTCTGTGCATAAATGATCACGGCAAGGGGTTCCAATCCTTTTTCCCGGGCTATGGATGCCCTGGTACGGCGCTTAGGCTTAAATGGACGGTAGATATCCTCTATTTCCTGCAATGAATCCGCTTTATTCAAGCTTTCATTGATTTCAGCCGTAAGCTTTTCCTGGGACTCAATCAGGCGGCGGACCTCTTCACGGCGGCTTTCCAGGTTTCTCAAATACATAAGCCTGTCATAAAGCTCCCGCAATACCTGATCGTCCAGCCCGCCCGTGACCTCCTTGCGATATCGGGCAATAAAAGGAATGGTATTGCCTTCGTCAATGAGCTTTACCGCGCTGTCAACCTGCGCTTGCCTAATAGAAAGCTCTTTGGCGAGCCTTGTTAAAATATCGGTCATAAAATTCCTCCATCATTTATGATATGCCAATTATATCATGATTATCAGGGGCATCAAATCATGGCGCCCGTATCACTCACGGCACTTTAGCGTCAGTAGAACAAATAAAAGTGCGGTTCAAAAAGAGCAAGAACATTCTATTTAAAGAAGTTCTTGCTGCTGATTATTTAAAAATGCTTTTTTTCAGTAAAGATAAGATATGTATACATAACAAAACTAAAAAGGCCAGTGGGAAAAGCCATTATTTTTTAGTTTGGAGCTTGTAGGTTTTATCCATCTTGGCGCTGAGCTGGTTATACATCATATCAGAAATGCCCATGCCGCGCCTGCTTGCGAGCTCCATGAGCTCGTCATCCAGCATATCCTCAAAAATACTGCGGGCGTTGCTTTTTTCGGTAAGTCCGCCATCCGGCACTGTGGCCTTCATCTGCTTATAAAGCATCTGCAGCATAATTTTCTCAAAATCGTTGCATACCTCTTTAAGCTCTTTTTTGTCCCCCTCGTCGAAGGCTTTCTGCAAAGCGCTCTCAAAATCGGAGGCTTCCGTCTGAGCCTGGCCGTTTTTTACTGTATCAAGATAATTGATTGGTCCCAATCCCTGTATTTCCATACCTGTCTCCTCAAGTTAATTGTCCCGCCGGTTTATCTTCGCAGGTTGTTGGCGGTCTGCAGCATTTCGTCCGAGGTGGTAATGGCTTTTGAATTGAGCTCATAAGCTCTTTGGGCCGTGATCAGCTTAACCATCTCTTCCACAACCTGAACATTGGAAGACTCAAGAAAGTAGTTTCTGATGGTGCTGGGGCTGTCTGTATCGCTGTCTAAAACAGCCTCGCCTGTGGCCCCATTGCTTTTGTACAGGTTTCCTCCCATGGCTTCTAAGCCCTGGGGATTTTCAAACTGAAAAAGACCTATAAATTGGCCCGTTGTCAGGCCTATGCCCGTTTCAGGGTCCTTGTACATAATTTCTCCGCTCGGCTGAATTTCGTAGCTGTCCAAGTCATAATCCAGGTAGATCTCAATGCCGTCCTGGTCAAGAACAGGGTATCCGCTGGAATTAGTGAGCATCTTGCCCTCGTCGGTCATCCCCACCTTAAAGCTCCCGTCCCGGGTATAATAGGTGTTTCCGTCAGCCCCCCGGACTGTGAAGAATGCATCCCCGACAATAGCCATGTCAAGCTTATTGCTGGTTTGCTCTAAATTACCCGAAGCGAAATCTCTTACAGTTGCCCGGGTCACCACGCCATGGCCTACCTGAAGATTGACCGGTCTCTGGTCATTTTCTCCCGAATATGCTTTTTGCATGGTAACATATAAAAGATCTTCAAATTCGGCTTTTTCTTTTTTATATCCGGTAGTCGATACATTTGCCAGATTATTTGAAATGGTATCGATGGAAAACTGCATTGCCTTCATGCCTGATGCAGCGGTCCAGAGTGATCTCATCATGGTCTGTTCACCTTTTTCTTTCGGACATCCCTATCCTTAATATTCTACTTCCTGTAAAATTCCTTTACTATTTATAAGAAAGTTCTAAATCATTGTCACAGGAGCTATCCTCTTGACAAACTATAATCTGCCTACTTCGTTCACTGCCTTTTCAAGGGTGGAATCCTGGTATTGAATCATCTTTTGATTGGATTCATAGGCCCGGAGAACAGTGATCATTTCAACCATTTCTTTAACAGAATCCACATTGGAGCGCTCTAAAAAGCCCTGTTGCAAGGTCCCTTCAAATGCGGCGTCCCGGCTTTCCCCGGCAGCGGTTATAAGATTATTTCCGTATTTTTGTAAAGATTCAGGATTTTCAAATTTGCGGATTCTTAAGATATCAATGGTCTCACCATTTTGTATCACTTCGCCATTTTCAGTGATGGTAAAGTCTGAGCCATTTAAATAGATGGTGCCGTTATTGCCCATAACAGGATAGCCATCCTTTGTGACAAGCATGCCTGTGGGACTCAGTTTAAAGGAGCCGTCCCTGGTGTAATATTCACGGAACTGGTTGTTGTTATCGGGCACAGCGACACAGAAAAAAGCACCGTCGTCGCCGTTGATGGCAACATCAGTACTCATCCCGGTATTTTCAAAGGATCCTTGAGTATAATCGGTATGAACCTCAGAGATATCATTGTATAGGGTCATATTCCCGATATCGGCAGGTCTGCCCGGAGGAATATTGCCTGTATCGGAGAAGCGTTTTGCCAATACGTCGGAAAATTCTTCAAATACTACGGTATCTTTCTTATATCCATTGGTATTTACATTAGCCATATTGTTTGACACAGTATCCATCTTCCTGTTGAGGGTAAGCATACTGTATCCGGATGTATATAACCCTCTGATCATAAGGTTTTAAACCCCTTTTTCAATTTCTGGAATTATCTTCTGTTCCATATATCGGCTTATTGCCGTATAAACATTAGATATTTTCACTTACCGGCCATATATTCCAGTTTCAGCAGGGTTACTTTTTTTTAAGATATCCAGGTTATCCAGTGTCTTTCCTGTTCCGATGGCCACACAGGACACTGCTTCATCGGCAATGATCACGTCAATGCCCGTTTTGTATGACAGGAGCTTGTCCAGCCCGTAAATCAGGCTTCCTCCGCCCGTCATGACAATACCCCTGTCGCTGATATCGGCCGCGAGCTCGGGCGGCGTCCTCTCAAGCACCGAATGGACCGCTTCAATAATGTTGGAAACTGGCTCTTCAAGAGCCTCCATAAGCTCGGTTGAGGAAACGCTGATGGTTTTGGGAAGGCCCGATACCAGGTTTCGTCCCCGAATATCCATAGAGATTTCCTTCTCTCTTGGGAAAACCGTCCCGATATTGATTTTAAGCTCTTCTGCCGTTCTTTCTCCAACCATGACATTGTGCTTTTTGCGCATATACCGCACAATGGCTTCATCAATTTTGTCCCCGGCCACCTTGATGGATGAGCTGACAACGATTCCGCCCAGAGAGATAACGGCAATATCGGTAGTACCGCCGCCAATATCCACCACCATGCTTCCGCAAGCCTTGGTAATGTCAATACCTGCGCCAATAGCCGCTGCAATGGGCTCTTCAATCAGGTAGGTCTTTCTTGCGCCTGCCTGTATGGCGGCGTCTTCAACAGCGCGTTTTTCAACCTCGGTAACGCCTGAAGGGACACAGATCATAACCCTGGGCTTAAAAAGCTTAAAAAAGCTTTTGGCACAGACCTTATTCAGAAAATGCTTGAGCATTTTTTCAGTCACATGATAATCTGAAATAACGCCATCCCGTAAGGGGCGTATGGCCACAATATTTCCCGGGGTTCTGCCCAGCATCTTCCGGGCTTCTTCACCAACCGCCAGAATCCTGTCACTATTTTTATCTATTGCCACAACCGACGGTTCCTGAAGGACGATCCCTTTGCCCTTAACATATACCAGAATCGTTGCGGTTCCTAAATCTATACCAATATCCATCCCAAGTCCCAATCTCTACAACCCCTTTTCCTATTAATTGTATACAAATTTTATCTTATCAATATATTTCCCATAGTTCAATAGCTAATAGAAATTCTGCCCGGACATGCAAAAAGTCGGTATTAACCGACTTTTCTGCCATCTCTGCCATATTTCATCCTTGTTGCTTCGCCTCCACGGATATGACGTTCCGCTTTGTTTTCATCCAGTATCCTTTTTACTTGCCCCGCCATGGACGGATCCAGCTTTGAAAGTCTCTCCGTTACATCTTTGTGAACGGTTGTCATCAACTAGAACGGTTTCGTCCAGACCCAAATCCCCCAGCAAGCGCAGGTAAATATCAACGTTGCCGTCCTTGTCCACTTCAATTTTCTGAATAACCTGTTTCAGCTGGGCGTTGGTAAGCTGCCGCACATCAGTAATACTCTCAATGGTGTCAAAGGTTTTCTTAATAATATCCTCCAGCTGCTCACCCTTGTCAATGTTAAAGGAAACCAGCTTCAAATCATTCTCAAGGCGGGCAATCTCATCTTTCATGCCGCCGATCCGATCATTCAGCTCCTGCCGGGTAATCAGATCATCGGCGTACATATCCATGTACTTTTGGCGAGTCTTGCCCAGCTTTGAAAGACGCTGGCGCAGCTCCTTTTCATACTCTACATTGTCGCTCTTGGCCTTATAGAGCCGGTTAAACTCCCCCACGACATAGGAAATGATATTCTTTTTCCCTTTCAGCACACCGGCGAAATAGTCTTGCAGCGCAGCAATCAGCTCGTCCTCGTCTACGGTGGTACGGTTTGGACAGGAATCTGCCCCTTGCCCATTATGGCCGCTGCATACCCACCGGACATAGGTATTCTTGTAGGTGCGCACGGTACGCCGGAACGACCAGCCGCAGTCCTTGCATTTAATCAGGGTGGAAAACAAATATTTATTGCTTTGCCGCTCCCGGTCAACCTGAAAAGCTTTACCTCGCTGCTCCATGAGTTGTACGGCCTTTTCGTACTGCTCCGGCTCCACAATCCGCAGATCGGGGCGCTCGGTCACAAGCCACTCGGTTTCGTCCTTTTCTGCCCGCTGGCCGGTAAGAAAGTCGGTGACTTCCTGTTTTCCGTTAATGATCTTTCCAGTATATAACTCATTGGTAAGAATACGGCATACAGCGTTCTGTGACCAGATACAATCACGCTTTGTGCGTATTCTTTTTTCATTCAGCATTTTGGCAATTTTAGCGCCGCCATGCCCATCGTTTAGATACCAGTGATAAATCTGCCGCACAACCTCGGCTTCCTGCTCATTGATGGCCAGATTAAAATAGTCACCGGCCGTTTTGTCATACCCATAAACAATATTGGGCACACGGCCTTTTTCGGCGTTGAGCTTTTTACCAAACTTCACACGCTTGGAGGTGTTGGCACTTTCCTCCTGTGCCAGAGCACCGAAGATGGTTAGTACAAATTCACTGTTGCCCAAAACCGTCATATTGGCCGTCAAAAATGTGGTTTCGATGCCTAGAGCTTTGAGCTTGCGGGTGCTTTGCAGCAGATCCACCGTATTGCGGGCAAATCGTGAAATATCCTTGACCACAACCATATCAAAAAGGCCGCTTTCAGCGTCTTTCATCAGCCGCAGAAATTCCTTGCGGTTTTTTGTCTTTGTGCCGGAAATGCCCTCGTCCGCATATAGGCGCACAAGAGTATGTCCGTTCTTCTGTGTAAACTCGGTGAAGAACCGCTTTTGTGCGTCTAAGCTGTTGAGCTGATCCTCTTTGTCGGTAGACACCCGGCAATAGGCTGCTATATTCATAGGGCGTTACCTCTCATATAATTCAATACCTGTCTGTTACTACTGAATTATATCCTGTATCGTTTCGTTTGGCAAGTGGCAGAGCAAAAGAAAAGGAGCCATTCACGTTAAATGGCTCCCAGTTGTTTCCAACTCGTCAGGGTAGGTAAAGGGCGGTGCAGCCGCAGAAATCTCTGCTGCGGTCTGCATAGCCTGTTCCACCTTTTCCTGATTGGCTTCTATAAAGATTTTCAATATGTAGTCGGCGGTTGCTTCCGCCGTGTTGGGGTTGTGAAAACGAAAATTCAGTTTTGATTTTGCCACGGCAGCCAACCACCTCCTTTTTGCTTGTCCTGTCCTTTCATTTGTATGCTATTTTCAAAAAGAATAGCACGGGTGTATTTTGTAAGGTATTAGCGGTATTTGCGTTTGCTCCGGCGTTAGCCGATGGGGTTTGGGGCAATGCACCAACAAGCAGAAACGGTAAAACCAGCCAGCGGCGGTTTTTCGGTTTCGGTGGAAGTGTGTACACACTTCCTTTGCTTGTTATTCCTCGTAAACGGCAAGGTGCCGTTTACTCTTTTACAAAATGCTGGCTGCCTACATGGCATTGCAGATAGATTTTGCAAGCCTGCCGGAAGAAAAAACAGCCATCACCAGCACCAGTGAATAAAGCAGACATTGGAACAAAACGCCGGTTACATCACCACTCGCCAAGCCGCCGTTTGGAATGCTGACGGCCAGCGTCCCAAACATACTCATAGCAATATAGATTAGTACACCTTGCACACAAACCGCTGCAAAGGATTTAAGAAAATTTTTGCCGATCATCCCCAGTTCACCGCCGCCCAGTGTGGCAACCGGCACGGCTGCAATTGCGGTATAAATGTAAATTTCCACCATGCGTCCAATGACCACAACCGTAATAAGTAAGGACGAGAACTTAAATGTAATCCATATAATTGTTACTTGGACACACAAGAACAGCTTCGGAAACATTCCGCTCATGTTTTCTACCGCCGTCCGCAAGGTATCCAGATCAGCCGTTACGGAACCTCCAGGTGTACCGCCTGAAATGTTGCCAATTATGTTGCTGCTTAATTCAAAGATTGCACCTAAAATTTGTGGGGTCATATCAACGGCCATTTTACAAAGCACAAATTTTATCATCACCTTAAAGATCATTTCAGCCCCGAATGTCGCACCGGCTCCAGCTCCATCAATGCGAGTACTGGCGTTATACAGCTCCAATGTGAAAATAAGGGCTAATACAACATAGGCCACCGGCATGGCTGCGCTTTGGCAGATACCCTGCACCCATGAATAAATCGTGCTGTTGAACTGCGCCGGGGTCTGAACCAGCAAACCGTTATCCCCTCCCATGCTGGTAACGCCGTTCAAAATATCCTCGATTACACCAATTATGTAATCCTCCATCTACTTTCCTCCCATCAGCTTCTTAAACTGAACCACCAGAAATTTAATATCAAGGATTAGGCATACAATCACGCTGGCGGCCAGTCCTAACAGCAGCAAGCCGGGCATGGTTTGTCCGGCAGAAATAATGAGCTGCCCTACAACCAGCGGATAAACAAAATAGAATGTTTCTTTTCTGGGTAAAATCCTCATTTTATTGGCTCCTTTTATCCCTCTCTCCCTCCATTCCGGCTTTGCCGGATAGTACCGGCGGCAAAGCCGCCGGAATGATAGAGTGAGTGATTATTAAATAAAATATTATTCTCTTATCATCTTATTAAATAGCCTACATTTTGAACCGCATACGCTTTGAACCACATTCATTTTGAACCCTATACAAAATGTAGGTGGTTCAAATCTCTTGAAAGCCGCTTTACAGCTGGATTTCTTGCCCAAGAATTTCACCGGTAATGCCTATATTTTGCAGGGCTGGCGTTATAAAATCAGCCCTGTCCAAAAGCTCGTACTCATAACGATAGCCTGAATGCGAACGTATGCGATACTGTTTCAAATAACCCGCTTCTTTTAACTCCTGCCACGCACCATCAAACGCCCTCTGCCCTAAACAAGACACTTTGCGCAAGTGATTTTTGTAAAGTATAAAATCTGGTATGGTGATGTAGCTTTGTATGATGGCGTACAGACCTCGTGCCTTACATGAAAGCTCCGTGTTTTGCAGGGCTTCATTTGACACCTGTGTAAAAGGATTTTGCCGCTTTCTAAAACCGCCGTCTGTTCCCATGGCAACTACCCCTTTTTTGATTGATCGTTCAGCCATTCCACAAATGCGGCTTTCGGAATTTTAATTCTGCGGCCTACTCGGACAACTGGAAACCCATTGCTTTTCACCAGTTCATAGGCCGACACCTTACTGATTGCCATGATGGAAGCAACATCACTGACATTGAGAACCAGCGGCAGTTCATCAAAGGACGTTGCTTCCGTATTTGATTTACTCATATAAGCACCTCCCATTTCATATAATGCCAAGCAATTATATAAAGTATAAACTGATTTATTGTTGACAAAGCAAATTAAATTTGATAGTCTTACAGTATCATACTGTAACATCGAGTGCAAGTGAAAATATCCAATTCAAATAAAAAGCAAGAAGAACTTGCTACGGGAGGTAAGAGAATGAAAAAAGCAAGCGAACCGAAAAGCAACGTAGCCGAAAAAGCAAACGCCCCCTTTCCCACTCGGCTTTGTGCCTTGATGGAAAGGGAGCATATGAAGCAGGGCGATTTAGCGTCCTTACTCAATGTCACTCGGCAATCGGCCAATCAGTATTGCTTGGGGCTTTCCTCGCCGGACGCTGACAAGCTCTGCAAGGTAGCGGCACATTTTGGCGTAACCACCGACTATTTATTAGGCATGACGGATATAAGCAGCGCAGACCCCAACATGAAAATGGTTTGTAATTTCACCGGCCTTTCAGAAGCAGCCGTTGAGCAGTTAAAAAAGCTGAACAAGGAAGTGCATACATCAGAGCGGTTTCCAGAGGTTACACCGATCGCCGTTCTCTCGGAGATGATTTCTCAAGGGGATAACTTTATTTATTTTATGGACTATGTGATGCAGGGGTATTTGGCAGTCATAGAGGACAGCTTACAAGAAGCAGAACAGAATGATACGCCGGAAGTGCTGGCAGCAAAGGCTGCCTTGCAAAAAAATGGCTATGCGTGCTTCAAGAACGAAAAGGCTTCCGAACTGTATTATTTACAGGCCATGACCGGTGCAAAGATCATCTGTGAAAGTCTGGCGCAGCAAGTGATAAAGTGCCGTGAAAAAAAAGATAGGAGATAAGCCCATGAAAAGATTTATATTTATCACGATGGTGCTTTTGCTGGTTCTTTCTGTTGTCGGTTGCGGTGCTAAAAACAAAGAAGTCGGGGTTTGGTATAGCGATAGAAACGATCAGTCTGTCCTGACACTGGCAGAGGACGGCACATACAGCGACGGCACATGGCTCACCAGCGGCAACTACACGTCAGACGGCAGCACTCTTACACTGACAAGCACTCTGGACGGCACAAAAACACTGACCGTTCAGAACGTGGACGGAAAAACAATATTGTATTTTGAAAACGGCGAATACTCTCACACCTATTATGACAACGCAGAAGCCGCCCAGACGGCCAGAGAAGCCCGCCAGTCCGCCGAACAGGCCGCAGCAGAGGAAAAGGCCGCTAAAGAACAAAACGCTCTTAAAACGGCTTTGGTCGGCTATTGGTACAATACCGCCGGTTATCCCATCGAATTTACCGAAGATGGAGCTTATATCAGCTACCCTTTAGGAGAAAAGAAGCAGAGCAGTTATGAAGTTCTCTCCGGTGACAGCATTTCCTTTACAGGACAGGACGGAACGCCGCAAACGATGAAGATCACATTGAAAGATGGGCAGCTTTCTTCCAGTGACGGTATATACAACAAAGCAACGCCAGTTGACCTATCCCTTGATGTTCTGGCCGGAGAATGGACAGACGGCACACTTACCACCATTTTCACGGCAGAGGGTACTTACATCGAAAAAAGTGCCTTTGCGGGCTTTGTAGACGATATAAGCGTACCGTTCACCATCACCGGCAGCAATACCCTTGATGTGCCGGGACAGGGAGGCAGTCAGTGGGCATTTTTGAGCGAAACCGAAAAGGAATATCAGTTGATTTTGAGCAAAACCAAAAACGGCATGATTTACGCTGCGTTTATGGCAAAAGAAAAATAGTTTGCAAAACGGTGTCCGCAATTTGTTCGCAAAACGTATATAAGCAAGACAAAGCGAACTTTGATTTCCGAACGAGTTTACGAACTGATTTCAGGCGGAAGCAGCGTTCGTAAAAGGGTGTTCGCATTCAGTCCGTAAAACGATCGTTTTACGGACTTCCTTACCAGTTCAAATCCCTATATTTACATTTTTGAATTTATACATTTATGGTACTAATCGCTTGACAACGGATAAACGTACGGAATATAATAGACATAGAAAATATTGTTCGCTGTTCCCGATAATCAGCGGCTTTAAAATAATCGGGTTTCCAGAACTGCTTACCCTTGCAGGGTATAAAATAAGGGTTTGAAAATGTAATGAAAGTGCAACGCCCACAAGGACACTATAAATTGTGGGGCTGTCAGAGCATGGACAGGCAGCTAAAATGTATGCCGGTGCGCTGCCGCCGAAAACGCAGCTCATAATGAAAAAGCGGTGTACTCATGCTATTTCACCAAAAAAAGGCATGGTTGCTAAGTTCGCAGATAAGCAGCATAAATAAGCGACTGTGTGCTCTACCGTGAGTGAGAGCTAAAAAAGGCCAATATACAAGACAAATGGTTTTCGCTTTCCCTGTATTGTGCGATAAATATGTAACAGGGTTAACCGTGATGGCACTGCTCCAAGCGGTCATAAAAAGCAGGTTCACATTTTTTGAAAGTTAATTTTCAAAAAGCTAAAAGGACAGGGAAACCACCTGTCCTTTTCCCCTATTATTGCGAAGCTTTTTCCTATATTTCTCGTTATTTTAATCTCGCTTTGTAGTATAATAACAGTACTAACCCACCGAAAGGAGTGCAGCCATGAAGATTGAATTTACATTTGACCCAAAAGCCATTGAACAGCAAGGCTATGCGGTAAATGACGTTTACAGCACGATTAAAAAGCATTTTGCCGGAAAGGGATTGCCTTGCATTGCAGATGGAGAAGTGCTTGCCTTTGGAGATAATGGGCAGGAAAACGACTATGCTTATATGTGGAACATCATTCTTAGACTGTTAAAATCGGAGTGGTTTGTTGCGTTTGCTTCCTCTTGCACCTTTTTTGACGATGACGACATAGAAGAAGATGTACTTTCCCAAGCGTGGAAAGTACAAAAAAGAATGGCATAATCTATGGAGCCGGACAAAAAGAAAAGGGCTGGAAGCCGAAAACAAATTACTTTTGATTTGAGCCAAAAAGCCTTGGAAATGTATTATCCCCGACCAAAGGCAACTACCAACCCCAAATTCTACAAAAAAGCATATATGGACATCAGCCATTTTATGAGTAAAAATGGCTTTGACCACCGGCAATTTTCTGTTTATACCTCAAAAGAGAGAATCACGAACACGGACATTACCTTGTTTATGGCTGATCTTGCAAAGGAAATGCCCTGGCTGTCCAAATGCGTCAATCAAATTGACGTAACCAATATAGGCAACCAACACAGCTTATTGCAAATCTTGGAAGAAGCAACGTTAGATTTAGATATTGACTTGGAAAAAATGTAACAGCCGCCAATTGGCGGCTGTTTTCTATTGTGTTATGCTACTGTCCATATAAAACGTTCTGTTTTGTTACTTCCATATGTACCGTTGATTTGCTGATGTGAAACTCCTTGGCGGTCTCCCGCACGGTGGCTCCCGTCTCAATGATATACTCAGCGAAACTGATGGCCCGGTCTTCCGGCAAACCTTTCAAGTCCCTCTCCTCCCCGCTGTTGTCTCTTGTGACAAATATATGCGGGGACAAAAGGTTTCATGAATACTCAGTCCAAGATGATTTCGGAGCCCCAAAAGGGCCGCGGGGCGGATGGCTGCCCCGCCGTTTTTGTCATGCGGTGGGGGTGCGCGTCCCGGTGATCTGAATGGAGGTGGACCGGGAGGAATCCACCGTGTACTCCACCGGCAGCCCCTGGGCCGTGTACCCCACGTTGGTAATGGTAAGGATGGGGGTCCCCTGGGGGATGTCCAGCACCCGGGCCACCTCCTGGTCGGCGTGGTCCACCTGGATGGTCTGCCGGATGGTGGTGATGGCATAGCCCTTCCGGTCCAAAAACCGGTGCAGCCCGTCCGTGATGGTGTCCAGGTGCTGACGCAGGTCGGGCACCAGCGCCCCCGCCAGCCGGATGTGGGAATAGATGCTCGGCTTTTGGTCCGACCCGTAGTTGACCCGGCGGATGGAATAGACGGCGCTGCCCTCGGGGATCTCCAGAATGCCGGCGATGTGGGGGGATGCCTTTTCCTTGCGGACATCCAAAAGCTTCCGGGAGGGGTGCTCCCTGCCCTCCTCCTTGCCAATCCGGTTGACGTCCAGGGCGGTGCTGATTTTGGCCTTGCGCTGGTTGACAAAGGTACCCATGCCCTTGCGGCGGGTCAGGTACCCTTCGGTGGCCAGCTC
>ENA-UOOK01004671-UOOK01004671.1-fermentation-metagenome-genome-assembly--contig:-NODE-4671-length-14460-cov-8.913641_pt1 | contig 14460 bp, 9 predicted proteins | sample MGYA00245777_ERZ724023 | MGnify/ENA primary metagenome ERZ724023 (study PRJEB28704, sample SAMN03018312) | fermentation metagenome | biome: anthropogenic terrestrial biome; feature: soil; material...
GGAGCCGGAGCGGAATGTAATCCATCTTTCCCTGGCAGCCAGGGCGGAGGAGATTGGCTCGGCGCTTGGACGGGGGTATGCCGTGCGTCTCGGGAAGGATAAAGATGCGGTTTTGGTGGCGTTCGACAACAAGGATCCCGATGCAGACAGAAAGGCCCTGAAAAGTGCAGCGCATCAGCTGCGCGCCTGTCTGTACTCCGATTTCGGAATATCCATTACGGCTGCGATCAGTGATATCCAGGGGGAAGTGTCCCGGATACGGACTGCCTATCAGCAGGCGGAATATGCTTTGAGTTATCGGCTGATCGATGGAAAGAGTACAGTGATCAGCTATGCAGAACTGTACAACTGCGAAAGCAGGGTGGCCGGATGCTATTATACGTTCGATCAGGAAAGACAGCTGATGCAGTTCCTCCGGGTGGGGGACTTTGATTCCATCAGGAAGATGCTTGGTGCCATTGTGGAACAGATTAAAACCCGGCCCGTTCCGATTGAGGTGGTTCGATGCACTTATTTTGACATTATCAACACAACACGGAAGGCCCTGGATGAACTGGGGATAACGGACTTTGGATATGAGGAACACTTTGCCGGACTCATGAGGGGGAAATCGCTGACGGAAGTCTATGAAGAAGCATGCAGCTTCTACTTTAATACATGTGAACGCATTCGTGATGCCAGGAATCAAAAGGATTGTGATTTCAAGCAAAGAATTGTGGAGTATATTGGGCATCACAGCATGGATAATGAAATATCGGTGGAAAACGTTGCTGGACATTTTCACGTCTCAGGTTCCTATATCAGTAAGTTGGTCAAGGAGCGGACGGGCAGTGGATTCACAGATTATGTAAACAAGCAAAGACTTGCAAAGGCGAAGCATCTGCTGTGTGAGACGGAAATGCTTGTGTCCGACATTGCTGGCGCAACAGGGTATAACAGTGTATACAACTTTACGCGTGTATTTAAACGCTATGAGAAGATGACTCCCACACAGTACCGATTGAGTGGAAGCATTTCACAGAAGTGCGGAAGGGACCATCCCGCAGGTACTTCGATTTCATAAAACGGAATGAAATGTTAAAGCGGAACGGAAATTGTTTCTTTTCAAAAATCCATTTCCAATATATATTGAAGAAAAGAGATGGCGCCGTCTCAATGGTTCAGGAAAAGCAGAATATAAAATGTATGGGGAGGAACGTTGGATGAAAAGATGGCATTCGGTCCGATTCATCACAGCAGCTCTTGCGGTTTGTGTTCTGGGGTTGGCCGTCTTTGCCGGCTGCGGTAAAAAAGAGACAAGCGGTACAAAGCAACCGGCAGGAAATCAGGAAACAAACCAGGCAGCAGGGGATAGTGGCTTTCCAATCTCGGACAAGACGATTACGCTTGAAATCATGAAACCACTGGTCATGTATGATACTGATTATTCAAAAATGCCGGTTTTGCAGGATTATGAGAAGAAATCCAATATAAAAATCAAGTGGAATACGCCTGCGGCGGCAGACTTTACCAGCAAATACAATCTGGTTATGTCATCGGGAAAACTTCCGGATGCGATCATTGCAATGCCGGCGGATGACATCGAAAAATATGGGCAGCAGGGTGCGTTGATTGATATCAATGAATTGATTGATCAAAATGCTCCGAATCTGAAGAAAGTAATAAATGAGTTCCCCGATGCAAAGAAAGTGATCACCGGTACCGGCGGCAAGATTTACAGTATGCCGTTTGTTTACAGGGAGCGTTGGGGAAATGACGTGCTGATCATTCGGGAGGATTGGCTTAAAAAACTCAATCTCGATATGCCGGTAACGACGGAAGACTGGTATAAAGTGTTGAAAGCGTTTAAGGAAAAGGACCCCAATGGGAATGGGAAACCGGACGAACTTCCTTTCAGCGGGGATGGGATCGGTGACCTGATGAAGTTTGCCATGACATGGGGGATGCATGATAACGGAAACAGCGAGACATTTGAAGGGAAATTCTATTCTGCTGAAAAGCTTTATCCCCAGGATGGAAAGGTACATTATTCGCCTATAGAGCCCCGTTATAAGGAAATGGTGGAGTGGCTGAACAAACTCTATCAGGAGGACTTGATTGATCCGGAAATCGTAACAAATGACAATAAGGCTTTTCAGGCAAAGATGACGCAGAATCTTGTGGGCGCTACCAGAGGAGTATTTGGCGGCGATCTGATCACCATGAACGATACCGCAAAAATGAACGGCGATTCTGAATTTCACTTAAACGTTGCGCCGGTGGCAAAAGGCCCGCATGGCGACCAGTTCCATACGATAACGGACCCCAGTGCCCTTCCGCAGGGATTTGTTGTTACAAGGGACAATAAGCATCCTGTCGAAACCGTGAAATGGGCGGATTACTGGTACAGTGAAGAAGGTCAGGCAAAGATGTGGGGCGAGGAAGGCAAAAGCTATACCATGGTGGACGGAAAGCCTCAATGGACAGACTTTATTCTGAAAAATCCGGACGGCAGGACGGTGGATGAAGCCTGGGGCTCCCTGACGCCCGGAAGGAGCATATGGCCTACTGTCTGGCTGCCTTCTGATCTTACCCTGCAGAGGGATTCGGAGGAAGTCAGAACTGCCAAGACCGATATTCTGACATCGGAAACTTTGGTGGAACCCCTGCCGCCAAGACTTTCTTTCTCACAGAAGGACAATGACAGAAGAAAGCAGCTTATGACCGATATCAACACCTATGTCAATGAATCTGTCACCAACTTTATCGTAGGGAAGCAGCCGATATCTGATTGGGACAAATACGTGGAAAAGGTTCAGAAGATGGGAATTGATGAAGTCATTAAGATATATCAGAAAGCCATGAATGATTGGAATGCAAAGTGAAAATATAATTCGCACTGCAAAGGCTTCCGGCAGGCTCTGGGAGCCTTTGCAGAAATAAAAAGCATGAAGGATTTATTTATCTGATATAGATTAGCCGCGCAAAAGCGGTGGAACGGAGGCTGCAATGGCACAAAACACAGTAAAAAATGTGAAAAATCAACGGAGGATTGGAAGATCCGGCACATTTGCAAGAGATATGTCCCGATCAAAATATCTGTATCTCCTGTTTCTGCCCACAATTGTTTATTTCTTCGTTTTTGCTTATATGCCCCTGTACGGATTGTTGATTGCGTTCAAGGACTATAATCCATACCAGGGAATATGGGGAAGTCCATGGGCCGGATTGCGGCACATCAGGGACTTTCTCCACTCGGTTTATTTCTGGCGTCTTATTTACAATACCATTACGATCAATATCTATGATCTTCTCGTGGGGTTTCCCCTGCCTGTTATCCTTGCGTTGATGATCAATTCTGTAAAAAACAATTTCATGAAGCGAAGCGTCCAGACCATCGTGTATCTGCCCCACTTCATATCCGTAATTGTTGTTTCCGGTATGCTGGTTTCCTTCCTTTCCCCCAGCTCCGGCATCATTAACTACCTGATCAAGACTCTGGGAGGAAAAGCGGTACATTTTCTGGCAGAACCCGGATGGTTTAAAAGCATTTATGTTCTGTCAGGGGTATGGCAGAATGCAGGTTGGAATTCCATTATATACATCGCTGCCCTGGCAGGAATTGATGCCCAATTATATGAATCGGCTACTATTGATGGCGCAAATAACTGGAAACAGCTCATATATATTACCATACCCGGTATTCTGCCAACCATCATTATCATGCTGATTCTTCGGATTGGATCCCTGTTTTCCGTGGGTTTCGAAAAGATTATCCTTCTTTATAATCCTCTTACCTATAAAACTGCGGATGTCATTTCAACCTATGTTTACAGGCGAGGCATACAGGATGCGGACTTCAGCTATTCCACTGCAATCGGGCTGTTCAATTCGCTGATCAATTTTGCCATGCTGGTGCTGTTCAATCAGTTCAGCAGAAAAATAAGTGAAACCAGTCTCTGGTAAAGAGGTGTAAAAATGATTTTTCAACATGAAACATTGGGAGATAAACTGTTCCGGCTGATCAGGAATGTGATCCTTCTCTTCTTTTGTGTCATCGTCCTGTACCCGGTAATCTTTGTCATCAGTGCATCCTTCAGCAATCCCCTTTCCGTAATGAAAAACGAGGTGGTACTGCTGCCAAAGGGATTTACCCTTATCGGTTATGAGAAAGTGTTCAGCAATCCGGATGTATGGAACAGTTACAAAAATACAATCGTATATACCATCGTCGGTACGGCACTGAACGTTATTCTGACATCCACCGGTGCGTTTGCCTTATCCAGAAAGGATTTCAAAGGCAGGAATTTCTGGACTTTCTATATCACCTTTACTATGTTCTTCAGTGGGGGAATTATACCGATGTATTTGCTCATTAAGCAGCTGAATCTGTATGATACTTTTTGGGTGATGATCCTTCCTGGTGCGATCAGTGCATGGAATATGATCATTATGCGTACCTTTTTTCAATCAAATGTTCCTATGGAACTGCAGGAGGCCGCCATCATAGACGGGTGCAATGATCTTGTCATATTCCTGAAGATTGCTTTGCCGCTGTCGATGCCGATTATCGCCATCATGACCTTGTTCTATGGTGTGGATCACTGGAACTCCTTTTTCGGAGCCATGCTGTATCTCAGCGACAGGGACAAGTTTCCGCTTCAGCTTATCCTGAGGGAAATCCTTTTGCAGAATATCAGCTCCGGCAATGTGGAAGGGCCCGCTGCAGATCAGCAGATTGTAGGGGAAAGCATCAGATATGCGTTGATCATTGTGGCGACCGTTCCCATTCTCCTGGTTTATCCATTCATTCAGAAGTACTTTGTCAAAGGAGTGCTCATTGGAGCGATCAAAGGATAGGTGTGATAGAAAATGTTATTGTGAGGGGACAGGCACCTGGAAATATGGTACAATAAAACAGTCTGGAAGGTGAGGAGCTTTATGAAATGGTGGGAGAAGGAATTTTTAAGGATTTCTGCTGTACAATGCAAATATGATGAGGACAGCATGGATATTCTGAAAAAGCATGTGGTACCGCGGCACTTCAATACGGAGCAGCTTCTGCATCTGACTGCGGAAGGCCATATGGCCTTCTACGAGGAAGAACGCCATGGAGCACTGCTGGATTCGTATCTTGCGGAGGCTCACAGGAATCATATCCGTGAAATTATCTATCTCAATGTACACTGCTTTGTGAAGCGCATTCGGGATGCTCATCCCGAATGGGTGCAGAGAGATCGGGACGGAAAGGAAATACTGGCTTATGGTGTGGATTATTTTGCCTGTATCAACAGCGGATGGTTTGCATACTTTGCGGACAATCTGTCCGGGCTTTGCCACCATGAGATCGACGGCATTTTTCTGGATGGTCCTGTTCTGACCCAGCAGGGATGTTATTGTCCGGCATGCTGCGATAAGTTTCGCCGGCATTATGGAAAGTCCATCCATGACGCCTCTTCTGCAGAGCTTATGGAGTTTAAGGTGGATTCCGTCACAGAGTTTATAAAGAAGACACATGATATCGTAAAGGGCATCAATCCGGATATTCTCCTGTATCTGAATAATTCTGCGCTTCGCGCCGATGTTACCGGCAGCAATACCCGAAAAGTGGAACCTTACGTGGACATGTTGGGAGCGGAAGGCGGATTTGCCTGGGTGAACAGGGATCTGACCCTGTGGCAGGCAGATTCTATGGCCCGCTATATTGAAACCCAGGCCAGGGGGAAATCGACGGTAATCTTTATTGCCGGGGATCATAAACCGTATTCCTATTATATGCATACCGCGGCGGAAACGAAGATCCTTTATGCGCAGTCCGTGGCCAACGGCGCCAATGTCTGGTATGGCATCCATGCCCCTACCTACATTATGGATACTCCCGGTGGGAAGGCCGCAGTGGAATTCAATGCCTTTCTGGAACAGAACGAATCCTGTTACCGAAATACGAAGCCGGTATCCAAAGTGGCTCTGATGTGGTCCATGGACAGTGCCAATCATTATTCCTCCAGCGTGGCCGCCACGGACTTCACACAGTCCCAGCAGCTGGGTCCGAAAGCAAAACAGGGGAACCATTATGAATCCTTTATGGGCTTCTACGAAATGCTTGTCCGATCCCATATTCCGTTCGAGGTGGTGGATGAATGCAATGTCCAGGATGGTACCATTTCAAAATACGATGTTTTGATCCTGCCGACATGCGCATGCATGAGCAGGGAGATCGCAGGAAACATACGGAATTTTGTTGATAATGGAGGCAGGATCCTTGCCACATTCGATACCGGTTTTTATGATGAAAAGGGCCGTTACCTGGGTAAATCCGGGCTTGAGGATGTACTTGGAATACAAAAGACGGACGGAACGATTGAGTATGGGACTCCCGGAACAGGATTCCACAGAATTCGGAAAGACAGCTGGATGGCCCATGGCCTCAGCGCAGATCTGATCCCCTCTCCAAGTCTTGCGGTGCGGTTCACCCCATCCAGTGGGACGCAGATTCCCGGAGTTTACCTGAGGCCGATGGAAAGCAGATATGTTGCACTGCCGACGGACGGTTTTCCTGCCATTGCAGTACATCGGTACGGCAAAGGGGCTGGGGTTTATATCGGCGGTACTGCAGGGGAGTTTTACTATAGCTCAACCAATCCCGATTATCGGTGCCTGGTTGCAAATATTGTGAACCGGTTTTCTTCTGAAATACTGAAAACCGATGCCCCCGGAAGCGTGGAAATGGTTCTGAGACATCAGGAGGACAAAGGCCGTTATATTCTGCACGTCATCAACATGACCGGTGAAATGGCAAGGCCCATTGAGCGTATTCTTCCGGTGCAGGATATTCATGTGACGCTGCACCTTGACAAAACGGTTCATGGGGCAAATTGGATTACCGCCGTGGAGGATTCGGATCGCTGTGAATTCTCCTGTCAGGATGGAACGGTACAGCTGACCATTCCCGTGGTAAAGGAATATGAGGTGATTATACTGGAATAACGGAGAGCTTTGCGGCGGTTGACTATGCCGTCCATTGTTCGGACGAGATCCAACTGACGCTGCTATACTTTAAGCGTGTGAGATCACCGATGAGGGAAAGAAACATGGATTCTGGCAGAATACCGAAGCATTTTTTGAAATTTTTCAGTGCCCATCAAAGGGGAGACAGAAAGGAGAAGGGCAGTGTATTTCTCCTTTTTCTTGTTTCCTATCTTGTTATGCTGTTTATTTCCATGTTATCCAATATGGTGTATTATGCCCGAATGGAAGACAAGATGCTTGAGAATGTCAAACGAACGAGTTTCGCCATGCTGAATCAGCTGAAGATTGATATTGATAACAGATTGGAAGTTGTGAACGATATCAGCAATAAGATTGTATTTGATAAAAAAGTCGAGATGATGCTGAAAGGCAGTTATTCTCTCTACTCTTACCGGGATATTATGGATGATATGAAAGCGCAGCCAAAATATGATTTCATTTATGACTACTATATTTACGACATGGGAAATGACGAAATTATAGGCTCTACCATTTGTCTCGAATCCGAACCATTCTATCGTATGATTTACAGCTATCAGGGCATGGATTATCATGCATGGAAAAACACATTATCCGGATATCATTTCAAGACCTGTCTGCCTGGCAGACAGCTGAACACCTATGCAGGGACACAAAAGAAGGAGGTTATTACCTTTCTTCAGTCCATACCGGTTGCCGCCGGTGGAAATGTTCTGGGACAGGCTGTTATCTTAATGGATCAGTCAAAAATAGAGGAAGCAATGGACAAAATCAATTGGGCTACGGAAGGTTTTGTCTATCTGTTGGATAAGAATAAAGAGGTCATTACAGCAAAAAAGGATGCGCCGGAATTAACTGCCGATATGAAATCGGGGATGGCTTCGTCTGCCGATATCATTTCCTGCCACGAAGGGGAAAATGAGGCAGTCATATTATATGATGTATCGGAAGATACCGGTTGGACCTATGCCATTTACATGCTAAAAAGTGTATACCTGGCTGATATTAACCGGGATAAGTTGTTTACATTCCTGTTGATGTTGGCTTGTTGCCTGGCAGGCATTGTGCTTTCGTATACGTTTGCCTATCATAGTTATCAACCGATAAGGGAGATCAGGGATATGGTGGCAAAGAAGATTGACACGGAGAAATCCAGGCCATGCCGGAATGAATTTGACTATATCAAATCTTCCATAGTAAATGTTTTGAATGACCGTAATCAATTAACCAGTAGGATAGCGGAGCACTTGCCGACAATGCGTTCGGATTATCTGATGAAGCTCTTGAAAGGTTACGGGAAGCCTTCGGATATTGACAAAGAAACGCTGAAATTCATGAAAGTAAACATGGTATCGGATGATTTTATTGTTATTGTGGCAAAGATTGATGTCAGCAGCAGTTTTCTGGAAGGGGATCATGAAAAGGAATGGGCATTGGCCAGATTTGTTGTTCAGAATGTAGGAATGGAGATTTTGTCGAATCGTGGGGTACTGTATTTCGTGGAGATAGAATCGGACCGGATGGCAATTATTTTAAATCTTCTGCCGGATAAGGAAGGAGATATTTCCCGGAATGATATCAAAAATGAGGTGATGGAGTTTCGATCCGCACTGTCGGAATTATGTGAATTGAATGTTGTTTTCGGCATCAGCGATACGCACAGCAGGATGATTGAACTGAGGGAATGTTACGATGAAGCAGGAAAGGCTTTGGACTATGCATTACTGATTGGAGTACAGGACAGTATGCTTTTTAACGATCTTGCCGTAAAACATGATTATTATTACTATCCCATCGAAATGGAGGTTCAACTCACGAACAAGCTTCGTGCCGGGGATGATGCCGGTTCAAGGGAGATCCTCAATACTCTTTTTGAGATCAATTTTAGGTCCAGGGAAACCAGTCTGGATGCCGGACATTATTTTATTCTGGATGTTTATGCTACTATTTTAAAAGTAAAGAATACCATGCATTCTCAAAATGATAAAACGTATCTGTATATGAATCTGCCAGCGGATCTTGCTGTGAAAGACAAGAACATTGATACCATTCGAAAGGAAATTCTCCGGATGGCAGATGATATCTGTAGTTCTGTACGAAAGCAATACACAGGCCCCGGCGAAAAATTAATTCGGAATGTGGAGAAATATATCAATGCAAATTATTGTGAAAACGGATTGGGCCTGTCTTCCATAGCTGATTATTTTGGAGTGACTTCTCCATATTTATCCGGGTTATTCAAGAAGCAAAGAGGAAAAAACATAACGGATTTTATTGCGGAGTGCAGGGTAAAAAAAGCAAAGGAACTTTTGGTTTCCACGGATATTACGATCGCGGAAATCAGTGATCAGCTGGGCTATGCAAATGAGATGGGAATAACACGGGTATTTAAAAAACTGGAAGGCATCACACCGGGTGTGTACCGGGAGCAAAACCGATTCTGAGGCTTTTTCCTTTCGGAGCATATAAAAAGCTTTGGTATAAATGACTTGTAAGGAGCTGTGATTAAAAAAACAAGGCTCATATTAAATTCTGTTGGTTTACCGGACAGATCCCTGTCTTTATAATGGATATGGTTTGAAGTTCTCAGCAGTAATCGATCACCGCAGAGAGTTGCATGGCATTTCATTGCATGCACTTAGAAGACTCAGGGACAGGGAGGGACCATCTACATGAAGTTGGTAAGCAAAAAAAGCGAGGATGGAAGCAGCATCCTCAGGGCAAGTGGGACGAATATAGGGAAAACCAGCAACTGGAATAAAATCATGCGGAATTGGCAGCTTTATATATTGATTTTGCCTGCTTTTCTTTACTTCATCCTATTCAGTTACGTTCCCATGTATGGAGTTCAAATTGCTTTCAAGGATTTTATCGCGAACAAGGGAATATGGGGCAGTCCCTGGGCAGGGCTGAAGCATTTCCGGAATTTCTTTCAGACTTATTCCTCCAGAAGAGTGATTGGGAATACACTAAGCCTGTCTCTGTATTCTCTTGCAGCGGGATTTCCCATGCCGATTCTATTGGCATTGATGCTAAATGAGGTAAAGAATACCCACTTTAAAAAGCTCGTGCAGAATGTCACCTATGCTCCGCATTTTATTTCTACGGTGGTAATGGTAGGGATTATTTTGATATTTTTCAGTCCTACCGGGATTGTAAACCAACTGGGGAAACTAATTGGTGTGAAGCCCACCATGTTTCTGGGAAAAGATTATTTATTCCGTCACTTATATGTATGGACCAATGTTTGGCAGAGTATGGGCTGGGGATCTATTATCTATCTTGCAGCATTGTCAGGGATTGATCCGCAGTTAAGCGAGGCAGCTATTGTAGATGGTGCATCCCGGTTTCAAAGGATCTGGCATATCAATATCCCGGGAATACTGCCTACCATCATTATCATGCTTATTTTAAATGTCGGCAGTGTCATGAACGTAGGGTTTGAAAAGGCATTTCTGATGCAGAATACGCTGAACCTGAAATACGCAGAGATCATTTCGACTTATGTGTATAAGACAGGACTGGTGAATGCCAATTATAGTTTCTCTGCAGCAGTTGATCTGTTCAATACAGTAATCAATCTCATCCTTCTGGTTATCGTCAATAAGATATCCAAAGATGTGAGCGATGTTTACTTGTGGTAAAGAATGATTTGAACAATACGGTATTGATGGGAATATACTCAAAATCATTTACCTGAAAAAGGAGGAGTTTAATCATGGCTGCTATAGAAGAAACCAGAGGGGATAAGATTGCCAACTGTATCAACTATATTTTATTATTCTTTATTCTTATTATAACGTTTTATCCGCTGTATTTTGTTGTAATCGCTTCGATCAGTGATCCTAATCTGATCAACTCGGGAAAAGTGATCCTGTTACCGAAAGGGATTTCCTTTGCCGGTTATCGCCATATCTTTGATGATCCCAGAATTGCAAGCGGATATTTCAATACGATCTTTTATACAGTGTTTGGGACACTGATCAATCTTGTGGTAACAATCCCGGCAGCATATGCGCTATCCAGAAAAGATCTTGTAGGGAGAAGTGCAATTACCATTGTGTTTATCATCACCATGTTTTTCAGTGGCGGCCTGATTCCGACTTTCCTGTTGATGAAGGGGCTTCATCTGCTGGATACGCGGTGGGCTATTTTACTGCTTGGAGCAACAAACATGACGAATATCGTCATTGCACGGACCTTTTTTCAATCTACGATACCATGGGAACTGCAGGAAGCGGCCAAAATAGATGGCTGTTCTGACTTTCGGCTGTTCTTCACCATTATTTTGCCGTTGTCTTCTGCTATTATTGCAGTTCTGGCGTTGTTTTTTGCAGTGGCCCATTGGAACAACTATTTTAAAGCTCTTGTTTATTTAAGGAGAGAAAAGCTTTTCCCGCTACAGTTGATTCTTCGTGAAATGCTGATCAAAAGCGAGTTTGATGCACAAATGATATTGACCGGAGATATGGCAACGATGAACGATCAGTTGAAAATAGCAGAGCAGATAAAATACGGATTGATCATTGTCAGCACTTTGCCAATTATGATGGTATATCCTTTTGTCCAGAAATTTTTTGTAAAGGGGGTCATGATAGGAGCATTGAAGGGTTAGCCCTTGCGCTTTATCCTTGCAGGGCTATCTCTGCCAGACTATAACATCCTGCAAGGAGGGCTGCAAAGCAGCCTGACAAGTCTAAAGGACAGATATATAAAAAAGCTCAAAACACAATTTTAGGAGGAGACAGTTATATGAAAAAAAGAATCTTAAATGTATTTCTGGTTTTTGTTTTTGTGGTATCTCTCCTGGTAGGTTGCGGCAGTGGAGGGAAAGATGTCGCTGATAAGAAAACAGATTCATCCGGCGGGAATCATACCGAAACGGCGGAAGGCGGCAAGCCCGATGTACCGGATTATCTGAATCCTACGGGTTATCCCATTACGAAGGAAAAATTGACGATTACCGCCATGGGCAAGAAGAATCCTGGCGGAGTGGAATGGAAAGATCTCGATATCATACAGAAGGCTGAAGAAGTTACCAACATTCATTTTGAGTTTGAACTGGCAGAGGAATCCACCTATCAGGAAAAAAAGAACCTGGCCCTAAATGGAGGGGAATACCCCGATGTGTTTCTGCGTGATATGGGCATCAATGATGAGGAAAAATATGGAGCACAGGGGATATTCATTGATTTGACTTCGCTCATTGACGATTATGCACCGAATCTCAAGAAGCGAATGGAAGAGTATCCGGATATCAAGTCCGCCATCACTTCCCTGAACGGCAGTATATACGGTTTGCCGAACTATATAAGGACCAGTACACAAAATCCATGGATTAACTTTATGGACGCCGGATGGATGGAAGCAGTTGGAAAAGATATGCCGCAAACTGTTGAAGATCTGTATGAACTGCTGAAGGCATATAGAGAAGGGGATCCCAATGGAAACGGCGATCTCAATGATGAAATCCCATGGGGCGGTGCCGGACTGCACACCCTTGATTTTATCTGTGCTGCCTTTACCGGCTTGTCTGGAGGAATGGATTTTGATGTCCAGGAAAACGGAACGGTGGTATATACTCCGTCATTGCCGGTATTTGAGGAGTTTCTGAAATATACAAACAAGCTATACTCGGAAGGCCTGATTGATCCAGAGCTGTTTGTTCAGACCAGCCAACAGCATATTGCAAAAGTAAGAAGTGGGATTATCGGGATATATAACATTTCTCCTACCAACTTGCCTCCGGATGTCAAAACGCCTCAGGATTCCCTGGAGCCTCTGACATCGGAATTTAACGATAAGAAAGTGGCTCCTGCTTACCAGCCGGTCGGCACAGGAAAGGCCGTGATTACAGATAAATGCAAATCTCCGGAAGCAGTCATGCGTTGGTTTGATATGTGGTATGCTGATTTGGAGGAGGGGGATAGTGAAGCAAAGGATTTGAATGGCGTTTCCATGTTTCTTGGTTTTGAAGGGAAGCAGTGGGAGTATGCAGATGATAAGAGAGAGACTTACCGTTGGATTGAACCGGTGAAGGACTTTCAAACCCTTCGGGAGGATGCCAGGATTACATTGGATACCGGACTGCCTCAATATCTGAATTTCATGCCATATCCAGCTGACTTTCCACTTATGGAAATGAAAGTAAAGGCGGTTCAGACAAGGCAGGAGCCGTATCTGACAGACGAGTTCCCATTGACAGTGAGATATACCGCGGAAGAAACGGAGCGGATATCATTATTGGAAACCGACATTAAAAACTATATGGAAGAAATCGTATCAAAGTTCATTAATGGGGAAGAGTCTCTTAAGAACTTTGACAAATATATTAAGACATTGGATGAAATAGGGCTGCCCGAGTTACTGGATTTGAAACAGAAGGCATATGACAGATGGGCGAAGGCCGCCAAATAAAAGATTAGAGAGAATTTTACACAAGTCGTGGTCTCTATGGGGGATCACGACAATTCTTTTGCTGAGAGGAAGGAGTTCGGTAAAATATGTAGAATCAAAGTAAATATAATGTAGAAATCGATTACTCTTTGATGACAACCCAATGAAGCTTGCTGTTTCGAAGGAGGCTAAATAAATGAAACGGGGAAAATTTTATATTGGTGTGGATTGCGAAGGTGTATCCTGTGCTGTCGGCAGACCGGGAGGTAGCCTGAGCGACAGTGAAAACTTTGCCTGGGCACAAAAACAGGCGACTGCCGAAGCCAACGCGGCAGCTATCGCATTGTTTGATATGGGAGCAGAGGAAGTGATTGTCTGGGACAATCACCATTCTGGGGTAAACCTGCATTACGATGAGCTTGATTCCAGATGTAAGATTCTGTTGGGCAGCGGCCATCAGGGCAGATTTCCGACCATCGATGAGTCTTTTGATGGTGTTTTATTTATAGGCTATCACAGCCGGGATAATGTCCGGGAAGCCACACTGGCCCATACTTACAGCTCTCTCGCCTATCAGTATTGTAAAATAAACGGGAAAGAGGTCGGCGAGATGGAGATTGATGGGGCCTTTGCGGGATTGGCAAATGTTCCGGTCATCTTTGCTTCTTCTGATGACAAGTGCATTGCCCAGGCGAAGGAATCTTTTCCCTGGATCGAGACGGTTATTACCAAGCAAAGCCTGTCCTGGAACTCGGTGATCAGCAAGCATCCGAAAACAGTATGTCAGGAAATATATGAGAGTGTAAAACAGGCTGCTGCGCATTTGGAGGAAATGAAGCCCTATACCTTTGCTGAGCCGCTGAAAGTGGAAATCCGATATAAGAGACTGGACGCCGCCAACAGTGCCAGGCTTTTCGACAGGAATGGGGAACGATTTGGTTTTAAGGATGCCTATACGAGGGCGGGAACAGTAAGATCCATCCGTAATTTATTTTAATGATGGAAAGTCCGATGGCCTAAAGGGAGGAAAGCATTCAGATGAATATACTTGTAGCATTGCCGGAAGATGTGAGAAAA
>ENA-UOOK01004672-UOOK01004672.1-fermentation-metagenome-genome-assembly--contig:-NODE-4672-length-14460-cov-3.343284_pt1 | contig 14460 bp, 19 predicted proteins | sample MGYA00245777_ERZ724023 | MGnify/ENA primary metagenome ERZ724023 (study PRJEB28704, sample SAMN03018312) | fermentation metagenome | biome: anthropogenic terrestrial biome; feature: soil; material...
CCAGTGAATATCCTGTTCCACGATTTCTGTAGCGTCTCCGAAGGCGCTTACACCTGCATTATTGATTAAAACATCCACGTGTCCGTAGGTTTCCATAGTTACATCGAAAATTTTCTGGCATTCTGGGCTTAAGGAAACATCGGCTTGCACCGCCACAGCCTTTCGCCCCATGGCACGGATTTCCTCTGCAACTTTTTCAGCCTCATCACCATGTATATCATTTACCACCAGATTAGCTCCTTTTTTTGCACAGCCTAATGCCAGAGCCTTTCCTATACCGTTGGCAGCGCCTGTTACTACAACAATTTTATCTTTATATGTTAAATCTTCAAGTTTCTTTTGTCCTTTCTTTTGTTCATTTGCTTGTGTTTTTATGAACTTGAGATTGTCCCAGATAGGTTCCATATAAGGTCCAATTTTGGAATCAGCATCACCAGGCAAATATCCAAGATCTCTGTTATTTAACGGAACAATTGGTCTTGCAATGTATATTTGATAATAGTTTGCTCTTTGCTCTATTGCAGCCGCAAGCGCCATCAAAGTTTTACCTGTACCTGCTTTCCCACTTATTGAAACAATTTTTGTGTCATCATTCATAACTGCATGGATTGCAAATATTTGTTCAGCATTCCTTGGTGTTATATTTACAACTGATTTTTTGTTGATTAGATGCATCATTTCTGTTCCAGGATTGTACCATCCTAAAGCAGATTTGTTACCATTCCGTATAATAAAATAGCCATTATTGATATTTTCATTTTTTGGATAACCATTACAATCTTTAAATACATCAATCGGTAATTTTTTTTGATTATACAATTCTTCAATTGTATCAGAATTAACTTCAGTTAATGTATACTTTCCTGTGTAATTATCATTAGTGCTTTGAACAATTCCTGTTCTGTAATCTTCTGCATTAACACCTAATGCTTTTGCTTTAACTCGTAAATTAACATCTTTTGTTACAAGTATTACTTCGGTATCTTTTTCAGTTTCACTTAAATGCAATGCAACATTCAGGATTCTGTGATCTGCTTTTGTCTCCCTAAATATTTTTTCTGCATCCAATCCTTTAACATCTTCATCAAAACAAACTTTAATACTACCTAATTCATCACCGCCAATTGGTGTCCAATTATTTAATCCATTTACGGCAAGCTTATCAACGATTCTAATAAATTGCCTTGCTTCATAATTTATTGCTTCATTTCCTTTTTTGAAATTATCGAGCTCTTCGAGTGTTGCGATTGGAATCACAATATTATTATCTCCAAATTTTCTATACGCCGTGTGGTCGTATAATAAGACACACGTGTCTAATACGAATATTTTTCTCTTTTTCATAAGCTTATTTTATTATTCAAAGAACGTATTTATTTTTCAATAAATTCCTTTTTACCATTTGCATGGCTAAATTTGTATGTTTTGGCCTTAAATTCTTTAGCCTCTTTTAATTTTGACATATACTTTTTACCCTTTCCTGGTTTTAAATACGCAATTGTAACATGCGGATGATAGTCAGGAAAATCGGTAGTATAGTCAAAATTCTCGGTCATTATTTTATTCAAATCAAAAAGTTTATCAGATTTGATGTCGTATTTAAGAACATCATATTTTTCGTTTTCAAAAATGCTTATCTCGTCTGAAGTAATATCAAGTTCAATTAATGGAATTAATTTTTCTTTTAATTTATTCATATCAACATTATCGTGAAATCCGTATAAAACAGTTACATGTGGATCTGTTTCAACACCGTAATCGTCACCCTCTATGTATAAATCATCGTCATCAACAGTTTCTTTAATAAAACCGTCCCATCCCATTTCATCAACATTTACCATCAGGCAGCCGTAGTCGTATGTTGTTTTTGATTGTTCATTGATGAATTCATCAATTGTTGGTATTCGTTTTTCCATAATTTTTTATTTTAAGAGTTTTTTATTTTAAGAATTTTTTTAATCTTGGGTAAGTTGCTAAATTATATTTTTCAGATTTTAACCATTCTCTGAATTTAGGTTTGTTGTTTATTTCTACAATATCAATTTCATCTTCATAGTCAATAGATTGTTTTGCAAAGACTCCAATTTCTTTTAAATTGTCAATTGTTTCTTCCGTGTCAAAAACTTGTATTGAATCTATTGTGCCATTTTCTTTGGAATAAGATACTGTGGAATTAAAATTTTGTTTCATAACAACTTGTTTTTTTTATGGTTTTAATATATATTCTTGGTTTGTGAAATGATATTCAAAATAGTATGTTTGCAATGATTGGAAAATGATCTGACGGGTACTTATTATTTATTTTTTCACTTATAATTTTGTACATATCACAATGGCACTTTTCATTGAAAAAGATATAATCAATTCGTTTTTTGAATGGTTTATCTTTTCCGTAATCACACCATGTACCTTCGTATTCTGAAAATTGAAACATGAATGAATCTCTATAATATTTTTCGGTTTCATATATTGGTGATGAGTCCGGTAGTGCATTAAAATCACCAGTAAATATTATCGGATAATCTTTGTTGTTTTCCTCAATTAATTTTTGGATAGACTTAATTTGTTGCAAACGATATGAATCGTCCACAAACAATTTTTTATAATCCAGGTGTGTGTTTACAACCATAAATTTTTTATCGTTATTTATATTTCTAATGATTGAAATATTAACGTGAGTGTTTCCTGGATCTACCGTTGTGATAAATTCAAATGAGGATTTTTTAATTGCAATTCCGAGACTTTCTCTAACATTGCAAAAATCATAATTGCTTAAATATGTTTTTCTAAAATCGGTTTTTAAATCAATGTTTTCTCCGTATTCTTGAAAACAAGCTATATCAGGGTTGTGTAAGTTTAATAATTGGCCAACAGAATCTTTACGATATTTTAAGAAACTGTGATACGTATTGTGTATGTTCCAACTTAATATGGTCATATATTCTATTATTTTAATTGCATCTAATGCCTTTTTTGTTTTTTTAATATACAACTATATAATGTTTATAAAAGTACCTTCAGGTACATCCACGGTAACACCATGTATAGTAATATTGCGGTTTATTTTGTTGATTTGTCTTCTATCATTAATTGCATTATTTCGTATATTTCATACCAAACATTTATTTGCAAATAATTTCCTCCTTTAGGCTGTGATGTTTTAAATTCAATAGAAGGAATGTCTTCTTTTTCAATTTGTTTTTCTTGATTCACAGCATCATAAAATTTTCTAAAGTCTTCGAGATGTTTTTTCTCAATCCATATTGTAATTGTCATAATCATATTATTTTTAAAAAAGTGTTTTTGTTTTCTTCGTATTCCATTTGTTATCAAAAACAATTTTCAAGTCTTTCTTGAACTCGCTTGATTTACCTCGCGGTATTGTTTTGTGTGATGATTTTTCTTTATGAACAACAATGGAATCCCGCACAAGTGCGTGTTTGATTTCGTATTTTTTTAATGTTTCAGCGTAATCATTATCTTGATACCAAAATTTGAAGTCTTCATCATACGGACCAATGATATCATATAATTTACGTTTTGCCATAACAGCCCAACCACAAATATGCCATCTGATTTTATATCCATAAATTAATGATGGTGGGTTGTGATGTTTTCCTTTATGACATGTCGGTTCCCACGGAGACACTGACATTAAATCTGAATCTGCAGTAAATGCAGTTAGCATATTATCAATAGAATTTTTTTCAAAGATAAGATCATTGTTGATTAAAAGAACAAATTCATTTTTGCAATTTTGCAAACCTAAATTATAAAATCTATTAAAATTAAAGTCTTCATCTGGAACTATTGTAATTACTTCCTTTTGTTTATATGTTAATCCGTCATCGGACGCATTTTTATTACTTTCAAATAATTGAATTTTAAACGTATGATTGTCTGTAGAATTTAATAATGAATCTATACATTCATTAGTCATTTTCAAATAACTGTCATCCTTTGTGTTTGATAATATGATTACGTCAATCTCCATTAAAATAAAGTTTTGGTTTTTGATTGTTTTGACCTTGGTTTTGCCTGTTTCAACTCATTTTCTTCTACAGAACAAATTTTATGAATTAAGTCAAGATCATTTCTGAAGTAAAAGCCGTTCGTATTTCGTACTCCAATATCACTTTGACAGGGTGTCTGTCCGCATAACGTTTCATTACACATAAACGGTTTAACAGTTTTGAAAAACTTAGATCTTGAAGTACAAAGGAATTCATCAATATGTTTATATTCTTCAGCAGCAATTTCTCCCCATTTTATAAACTCATCGTATAGTTGTTCCTGTATGCCCCATGCACCTAAGGCATGAATAAACTCTATTCTATATGCGTGTTCAGAATATCGTTCAGACCATTTACCTCTTTGTTGATGTTCTGCTAAGCGGCCACCAGAAAGAAATAAAAATCCCCAATCTGAAGGCAATTCTTTTAAGTATCTTTCAACCTTCAAATTAAAATCATCAAGAAATTCAACATCATCTTCAAATACAAGAATTTGTTTATACCCACGTCTTTTTGCTTCTTTTACAACACCTGTCATGCTTGTTGCGCAACCTTTTTTACCAAACGGTAATTGGGCATCAAGTTTTTGGCGTGACGTAAAACCTTCTATAGAATGTGTTTTCTTCCATTCTTCAAATTCTATGTTTCCATCACATGCTTCATAAAATTCAAAATTAATTCCATGAAGTTTCATTTCATTAGTTGTGTGTTCAGCTCTATCAGGTCTGCGTTTGAGATTGACAACAAAAACGTTATCAAAAAAAGTATTTATGAAATGCATATTAAAAAAGTTTTTTGTTTGCGTTTAATTTATGTAACCAACTCGTATCTTGGAACAATTCCCAAGTGTCTCCAAAGAATTCTTCAACTGCAGGACGAATTCTTTTACCCCATCGTCCAGCAGCATCATGGCCACCAATAAATCCTGTTTGTTTCACTTTAGGTAGCCACGCCTGTATGTCTTCTTTAACTGCATCATATGTATGAAGTCCATCGATATAAACAAAATCAACAGTTCCGTCTTCAAATTCATTTGCTGCATCAACACTGAATTTTTTTATTTTACAAATTTGTGTGTTTGTGTATTGTTCCATTCTGTTGTCAAATGCGTATTCGACGTTTGCGTACGGGACACCGTATGTTGTTGTCTCACCTTCATCAATCCAAGGATCGACAGCAGTCACGTGTTTAAAACCTTCTTGTATAAACATTTCAGTACTTTCACCTTGATATGAACCTATTTCAACCATTACCATATTTGTTATATCATGGGTTTCTTTTATTTTTGAAATAAGGTCAAGTAATCCTTGGTGCATTTTATGACCAGGTTTTCGCATCTGTACTGGTTTCTTACGCGATACTGGTTTTACTTTTTCACTCATTATACAAATTTTTCTTTGATTATATTTTGCCAATTCTCTTTAAATTCATCTATTTGAAAATGATCCCACAATTCTTTAAGAACCTTTTGTCGTTCGTCTTCATGTTCGTTGTAATATTTCACACGCTCCTCAATATCTTTATGATTTCTAATAACAAGTTTGTCTTGTATATGTTTAGGTATTCCAATATATTCGGGGTCATATTCTTCGTCTAACAGCGGCAAGATATTCATGTATGTATAATAAACAGGTCGTGGATTTAATGAATCCGCAAATGATACACAACGCAAAACAACCCCATATTTATAAGATGCGATGGTTTTTCTGACATCTTTTGTATATAAGTGTCCTTCCCACATAGGATGGTTTTGTATTTGTTCAACAAGTTCACCAAACATTTCCCGTGCTTTCTTTTTTGCTGTTTGTCCGTAATGTCCATTTTCTTGTTTTTCAGATATGAATAATCCGTTTGAACGAATAGGAATCCACATTGAACTATTATCAAGTCGAAGTTCGTTAAAATATTTTGCCCACATATCTTTTCTATAACCTTTTTGATGTAGAATTGTTCCGATATAAAACAAATCTTTTGTCTTTTCAGTTGACAATTTTCCAAATACATTTTCCTCGTGGATGATATGTTGTAAATGCGCTATTGGGAATTCTTTAAATTGGCGTGTTCCTCTGTCATCATCAGCAAAATAAAACCGTTTTTGTGGAATACCATAATAATCAAAAATTTCAAGATACGCGGCAGGGTCAACGCTAAAGCTGTATAAACATTTTAATGGTTGACGTTTCTCATGAAACCATCTAACAAGATTAATAAAAAGATTTTTTGTATACATTGAAAAAGCAAGTATTGAAACTCTGCTATCATAATTTTTGCATACTCGTTCAATTGCCTTTTTTCGCAATTCAATTTCATCGGTATCATTTCCGATATAATCATGGAACTCATTTTGCAATTCCGCTAACCTGCCTGTTGGGTCAATATCTTTTCCTATATATGATGTTAACGGTAATATGTAATAGATATCGTTTGCAAATAAAATCCTATCAACTTTAAAAGGAAAACAATTTTCAAATTCTTCAAATAAAACTTTTAAATTATTTTCCGTATTATTTGGATTTTCAGATTTTCTTTGAAAATCATTTCCGTTAATTTCTTTATATCGTGTAAGATTATACACATAAAAATTGTCCATACCGTTTGGAATGGTTTTATCAGATTCTTCTCCAATAAACACAAGATTATATGTGTCAGAAAGGACATTGATAATTTCTCGAACAAATCCGAAATTAATATTGAAGTCCACGAGCAAAAAACTGTTCTTTGTTATTATTGCTAACGTTTCTTTATTTATGTCTAATGGTTTTGGGTTTACACAATTAAAAAGTTTTGATTTGTGTATTTCTTTTACGCGTGTTTCAAATAAACTTTTTGCTTTCATTTTACTATTTTAAATTCAAAATTATATCCAGCATCCAAACATGCTTGTTTTTTTAATTTGTTTCGTTTAATCCATTTGTCAAATGTCCATTGACTTTTGACTTCAATTATAGTATTTGTTGATTTTATATAAAAATCAGGATAATATCTATGTTCAACTCCATTTTCTTTATATAAAATTTTTCCGAACGTATTATTTATTTCTATAGTTTCACATATTATATCATCTTCACTATATTCATTGAGTAATGCATCGAGAACAGCGGGTTCATGTCCTTGGAGTTTTATAACTTTGCCTGATGGCAAAATATATTCTTTATTTTTTGTGGACGCGCGAAAATGTTTTGCCGCGTATTCTTCATCTTTCCATTTTTCAATCATTTTTTCTGAATGGGCATCGCGATATTTCTTATTGCGCCAACGCTCAATTCGTTCAGCTACTTGTTTCGCGCGATATTCTTCATCTTTCCATTTTTCTTTTATACACTTTCCAAATATCTTTCTTTTTTCATCAGTCCAAAATTCTGTAGCAATTTTTATATGTTTCTTTATACATTCTTTGGAATTTGTACCTTCCTTTATTTTTTCAGTAGTTTTAGATCTGTATTCATCGGTTGCCCACAAGTCTTTCATGCGTTTGGACATTTTTTTTCTATATTCTTCATTACGCCATCTCTCCGTGGTATTCGCGGACATGCGTTCTTTATTTGAAATATCCGCCCAATATGTATTTGAATTATCAATCATTTGTTTCCTGTAATCGACATCTGCCCATTTGGATTTCATATAATTTGAACGTTTTATTTTAAATTCTTCATTTGCACCGAGTCCTTTATTTCTGCATTCTATTGAACAAAATTTTTGTTCCGTACGATGCGTTTTGTATTCAGAATCGCAATATTCACATATTTTAATTATAGTTTTACACTCTATTGAACAATATTTTGCATATTTATTTTTTGTAAAAAATTTTTTTTTACAGGTTTCACATATTTTTTCCATAAGTACATATTTTATTTATATATATATCAATGCACTTATATTAAAATCTTAAATATTAAAACTATTTTTTGTTAACTTTTTGCTTTCATTAATTATTATATTTTTTTTAATTATTATATTCATAAACATCAAATAGTTTATATGCACAAAAAGGCCTGGTATTCAATACCAGGCTTTTAAATTAAAGTATATAAAATAATCTCTTTAGCATTTTTTCAATTGCATGAACGGTGGCTCTCGCATTCATTTTTTGTAAGTTGTATGATACTGTTTCTGTTACACAACCAGGTTCTTTTTCAAAATTAACATTATTGATATTTTTTTCAAAACTATCAGGATCGTCTGGTGTAACCATGCGGAAATACATATTTACGATGTCTTTATCAGTATCCATAGTTACTTCAAGAAACTTATTTTTAAATCTAACTTTAACCATGAATTTATCAAGCGAATCATCCAATATTTTTACTTCATACAAATTAAGTAAATTTGATAGTGCAACCCAAATTGTTATTTCCATATCGTCAAGTTCATATTCTTTGTCTTGAGATTTGCTCCAAGCTGCAGCTAATTTTCTAGCGTTCCAATCAAATCCTTCAATAATTAATTTGGATTCCGCAATGTATTCATCCAATGTAGGTACTCTATTTTTCATTGTTTATGATATTTTTTTATTTATATATTCAACAAATGCATACTTATTTAATTTGAAACAATATCCTGCGCCTTTATACGCAGTATTAAAATGCCAATCAAATTTTGTTTTTGCATTCAAGTGTTTGAGAATTTTATCACGGTATTCAGTTTTCATCATATTAACAACATCCAAATCAGCAGCTGATGCTGGTAAAAATATAATGGACCAATCACCGTACGAGTGACATACAAATTTTGCACTGTCAATACGGATTTCTTTTTTCTCTTGTATTACTTCTTTAAAATCTAACATATTTATTTATTTTTCTTTTTTATTTCGGCGTGTTTTGCTTTCGCAGCGTCTACTGCTTTTTTTGCTTTTTCTATTTTGACAGTGTCTCCAGAAACTTTTTCTCTTTTTAAAATTGCTTTCATATATTTCAACCGTAAAGTCGCGGATTTTAATTTATCAGTGTTATCATCGCTTTCCATATTTGTTTTTGCTAAGTCAACTTCTTTTTGCGCTTTTGCTAAGTCAACTTCTTTTGTGTCAGCAGCCTCCTGTTCTTTTGCTTTACCTAACCAAACTTCTTTTGTTTTATCAGAATCTTTATTTTCTTTACCTGATGCCTTAACAACATCGTATTTTTCTTTGTCTTCAGCAGTAGGTTCTTTTGAGAATGTTTTTGTATATCCTTGCTTTTCGTATCCTGCCTTGACATCAGCAAATGTCATATTTTTATCCGCTTTATCATCTTTATCTAATTTAACTTTTGCTTCTGCTGCGGATATTTTTAAATCTTTAAATTGAGTTTCCATCTCAGCGTATGCTGAATCTGTATAAACTCCTTTTGCCATTTGTAGAACTTTTTTAATTGCATTTACTTTAGCAATTGAACGCCAATTTGTTGCATAATTAGGCACACCGAAATTTTTACCGACAATATCCATTCGTTCTGCGGTTGCCGTCACCAGTTCTTTTGCTTCTTTCCTTTTAATTTCGAATGCATCTTTTGCTTGATTTTTTTTGTCTTGGTCTGCTTCGTGTTTTTGTAATTTTAACATAACTTTTCTTTCTTCCAAGTCAACCATTTTCCATGCAAGATATGCGTTTGCATATTTTTTTGTTAAATTTTTAATTTTAACACGTCCAATCATTTTTTTAAACGGATTAGCACCACCTTTTGCAGCTTCATTAAGTATTTCACTGCACAATTCAATTTTTGCGGTTTTGCATTCATTAATAAAATCACCAAGACTTTGTTCTCGCAAAACCTCATTAAATTTTTCATTTATTTCACTGTTTGTATATTTCTTATCATCGTTGATAAGTTCTTCATACAAATCTTTACCTTCAATATAATCGTTAAATTTCATTATATTATTTTTTATATTATTTTAATTGTATTAGTTTGCGTAATAAAACACAAGAGGACCATTTATTGTATTATTTTTAATACTGATCTTTTTTTCATCAAAACCTACACTATAATCAGCAGCATCTTTGATTATATTATTATCTTCTGCCCAACTTAATATATCATCAGTATAATTATCCAATAAATTGTCAATAAATAACTGAACATCTTCAGATTTCTCAAATGACATTTCAACGTCTATGATAATGTTTTTTCCATTCTTGCTGCGTTTTCCTGTTGATAAAATTTTAAATGAATCAAAGTCTTCTTTATATGACTCATCCAATTTGATTTTTGATTTAAGAGTACGAGTTACTTCCATATTTTCTATGTAATTTTTTATACTCGTTTTGCATTGTTTTTTATCTTTCTCATTTTCTATTTGCAAATCTTTGCAAATGTCCTCACAAAACTTAGATAATGGTGTTTTTGATGGTAACGTTGATATCATATCCCATATGTATGTCGTAGGGTTTGACGGATCTGGGAAATATTTACGTATTGTGTCAAACGATACAGATTCACACAATCTGAATTTCGATTCATTGATGAATTCGTCTAAACTTGGTATTCTTCTTTTCATAACTTTATGTTTTATTTTATATATTCTTTTTACATTAAACAATATTAAACTATTTAATGCTGGTGTATATACAATAATTATAACACAAAAAGAACTTATTATGATTTATTTCACATCTGATACACATTTCGGAGATGATAGATTAAATTTATTTGGCCGAGATTTTGTTTGCGATAACGCAAAAGACATGGATGAACTTATAATTGAAAAATGGAATGAAACAGTAAAACCTGAAGATACTGTATATCATTTAGGTGATGTTGCTTTGTCAGAAGAAGCTTTACGTGAATCGTTACCAAAACTCAATGGTAAGAAAATTTTAATCAAAGGTAATTATGATGACAAAATTGATGACTCAATTTTACTTGAATACTTTGATGAGGTGCATCCAAATGCAAAACTTAGACATGAAAATGTTTTGTTTTTTCTAAATCATTACCCAACAAAATGTGATGATATGATGTTTAACATTTGTGGCCACATTCATGGTTTATGGAAAGTACAACGTAACATGATTAATGTTGGCTGTGATGCTCATCATTTCAAACCCGTTTCAATTGATTATATAATGTTTCAAAAAAACGGTATAGAAAACTATTATGATGCAAATGTATTTGCCGGAGAACTCGACTGTAATACTAAATATAAAAAATAATGAAAACACAATACACTTTTTTCTGGAACGGTCCATTTTCAAATTGGTACCATTCTGTTTTTGTTTATAAAAACAATACTTTTAATAATTCCGAACAGGCTTATATGTGGGAAAAGGCATTATTCTTTGGTGATACGGAAACTGCTGATAAAATTCTCAAATGCAAATCTCCAAAAGAAGCAAAAGATCTTGGACGTGCTGTTAAAAACTATGATGATTTTGCATGGTCAAATGTCCGATTTGATATTATGTATAATGTTTGTTTTGAAAAATATAACCAAAATCCACGTCTTAAAAATTTGATTCTTGAAAACTCTAATTTTGTTGAGGCAAGTCCGTATGATAAAATATGGGGGATTGGCATGAGAGAAGGTGCACCAGGAATTGAAGATTCAAATAATTGGAAAGGACAAAATCTACTCGGCAAAGTATTAAATAAAGTAAAAGAAAATATATCATGAAAGTAATTAGACCAGGAGAACACACAACAAATCCTACCATATTTTTGGCAGGACCTATTCAAAACGCTCCAAATTGGCATGAAGATGCAATTAATTATTTGGAACAATATATGAAAGAATACGACATAGAAGATGTTGATATTGCATGTCCAAAACTTTGGAAAAAACAGGATGACTTTAATCATTCTGAACAAATTGATTGGGAATCACATTATCTTGACCATTCCGCATCATACGGAGCAATTCTTTTTTGGCTATCAAATCCTGACCCAAATATTCAACTTGACCCGTCTCGTTCATACGCACAAACAACAAGATTTGAACTTGGAGAATGGTTTGGCAAATGTCAATTTATTGATACATGCATTGTTGTGGGAATTGACTCAGAATTTCATGGAGCAAGATACATAACAAAACGTTGTATTGATAATGATATTCAAGTATTTAACAGTCTTGAAAATACTTGTGAATATACTGTTGCTATGTTATAATGAATAAATTAATAAGATACCAAGGAAGTAAAGAATCTTTTTCATGTATTTGAACCATACATTTTAAGGTCATCTGCAACTATATACGTTGAACCGTTTCTTGGCAGTGGTGCAATATTTCTAAATCTGCAGAAAAATTTTGATCGTTATATTCTAAACGATCTTGAATATGGCATAATCAGAATTTTCAAATCATTTAAGGAAATTGAATATAACTATTTCAAAGAAAAATTAATATTTATAGATAAACAGTTTGGCAATATTAAAAACTCCAAACCATCATATTATAATTTTAGAAAATTTTTTAATGAGGAATATTATCTTTCTAATACTATTGATGAAGGCATATATCTTATGTTTCTTTACAATTCTTGTATAAATTCAATGGCTCGATTTGGTCCAAATGGTTTTAATCAAGGTTGGGGTAACTGTGGTTATCAATATCGTTATACACATGAACAACATAAAAATATCCAACACCGATGCTGACCATTCATGTTTACAAACAAATAAACGAATATTGCGGACAATGACATCAACTGCACCATCTAGTGACAAGTCTCAAACTAATGTAGAAAGTATGTGGACTAATATAAAACTAAAAACACTGTTTTAATCCAAAAAGAATCCAAAAAGAATCCAAAAAGAATCCATTTCTGAATTCCTTTTTATTCTTTTTATAACTCGAAATCACTGTCTACTTGGTTTGCCTGTACCTTTAATCCATTTACCATATTGCCATTCACCATCTTCCCAAGTACCATTTTTCCATATGCCGTCCATCCAAAGACCATCTTCCCAAGTACCATCTTCCCAAGCACCATCTTCACATATTTTTAATAAATGGAAAGCAACTATTATGAAAATGTATGGTGTTGATAATCCCATGAAAAATAGAAAAGTATTTGAAAAAAACCAACGAAACGCATTCAAAGCAAAAAAAGTACATGATTTGATTTGCAGAGGAACATATGAAATAGATTTTGTAGAAAAATACTTCGATATGCTTAAAATAGAAAATGGGAAAACAATCAAGTTTAATTATAACAAAAAAGATAAAATTTATTTTTCAGATTTTTATGTCCCGCAACATAATCTTATTGTTGAAATAAAGTCAAAATACTATTTTGATAAATACAAACAATTGAATTTAGCAAAAAGAGATGCATGTATATCGAAAGGTTTTAATTTCATATTTATTATTGATAAAGACTATACTGAATTTAATAAACTTCTGAATCTATAAATCATAATATTAAACAAAAAAAGGAACTCACTGAGTTCCTTTTTTATGATATGTTTAATTTAGTTTACACTAAGCCTGCAGGAGGAGTTGCAATGTAGAACGTAAAGTACATCGTCTCAGGATGAAATCCAGCCTCAACAAGAGCGTAACGAGACTTTACGGCAACCTTAGGAGCCATAGTACCTTCAGCAATTGTTTGGATAGATTCAGCCATTAGATACGGCATGAATTTCAAACCTGGTTCTTCATCAGCACCTTTACGACCAACGCATACACGTGTGTCAGACCAGCTCATGTTAGGGTCAACATAAACAGTCATTCCAGCAACAGCACCTACTGGGTAAAGTGAACCGTTGTTTTGGTTAACAGTGTTAGCCATTGGAGCGAAAGTGAATTGTGCAGAATCTTGAAGGATTGTTGCAACTTGTAAGTTAGTAACTACGAAGTTTGCAGGTCCTCTACGTCCTCTTTGAGAGATTACGTTACCAGCAGCAAGGATTTTAGAGAAAACTCTACGTTGGATAGTCCATTGGTTTTCATAAGATGCAGCAGAGCTGTAGTTTACGAAAGCAGGAATGTCCATTGATATTCCACTACCGTCTTTTCCGATGAATGCAGGTGAAGGAACAGTAGATGTTATACTAGCATTAGTTTGCAAATTGAATGATTGCATTTCAACATCAGCAAAAGTTGCGTGATTTGACCAACCTAAAGCAAATGCTCTTGACAAGATGTGTTTGTTGATTGATTGAGAGATTTCATTCACAAGTGAATTTTCAACCATACCTACAACATCAATACCGAATTGACGGTTAAGATCTTGGATTTGTTCAGTTGTAACTGTAGCAGCTGCTTGGTAAGTTTCAGCTTCAACAAATTTAGTGAACGTTTGAAGACCCATTGTTCTGTAGTGAGTTTGTTCTCCAATACCTCTTCTCATTGGTTCAGTATTTCTTGTTCCGTCTACAGCGTTTCCATACCATGCTTCATCGTCATTTGGACCAGCACCTGTGAAACCTTGGATATGATCTTCAAGAGCTTTAACTAATGATGCAGTAGTAGTACAAGCAACTGCAGGAGTACTTGCGCCATCATCAATAGTATAATCAGAGTCAGCGTT
>ENA-UOOK01004673-UOOK01004673.1-fermentation-metagenome-genome-assembly--contig:-NODE-4673-length-14446-cov-8.045584_pt1 | contig 14446 bp, 24 predicted proteins | sample MGYA00245777_ERZ724023 | MGnify/ENA primary metagenome ERZ724023 (study PRJEB28704, sample SAMN03018312) | fermentation metagenome | biome: anthropogenic terrestrial biome; feature: soil; material...
ATATGGCAAGCATACACCGACCAAAACGAGGTTCCCTCGCATTCAGTCCGCGCAAGAGGGCTAAGAGCCACATTCCAAGGTTCAGAGCCTGGCCTGAAGCCACGGGCGAGCCAAAGCTGCAGAGTTTTGCAGGCTATAAGGTGGGTATGACCCACGTGATCATGGTTGATGATATTAAGAACAGCCTTACCCAGGGTATGGAGATCTCCGTACCTGTAACTGTAATCGAAACTCCTGCAATAAGGGTCGCAGCAGTCAGGGCTTACGCAGAAGACAGCACCGGGGAAAAGGCAATCGCTGAGGTATGGGCAGCAGACCTTGACCCTGAACTCAAGCGCAGGATCCCAATCCCTGCAGCAGGAAACCAGGCTGAAGGTCTTGAAAATATCGGAAAACTGATTGAAGAAGGCAGAGTAAGCGACATAAAGGCAGTTACTTACACCCTTCCGAAGAGCCTTACCGGTGTACCCAAAAAGGTACCTGACATCATGGAGTCCGGAATCAGTGCAAAAGACCTCGGCGCCAAATTCGAATATGCAAAGTCAATCCTCGGCACCCTTGTCAACGTTAAAGACGTTTTCAAGAACGGAACCGTTGTTGACACAGCAGCAATTACCATAGGTAAAGGTACTCAGGGTCCTGTAAAGCGCTGGGGTATCCAGCTCATGAAGAACAAGCACTCCAGGCAGGGAAGCTTAAGGCAGATCGGTACTCTTGGTCCGTGGCATCCGGCTCATGTTTCCTGGAGAGTCCCGCAGATGGGTCAGATGGGATACCACCAGAGGACTGAATTCAACAAGCGCATCCTCAAGATCGGATCCGATGGAACCGAAGTCACTCCTGAAGGCGGGTTCCTTAACTACGGTCTCGTCCGTGGAGACTATGTGCTGATAAAAGGCAGTGTCCCCGGACCTTCCAAAAGGCTTATCAGGCTCAGAGACCCGATAAGAGCAAAGAAAGCAGATCTTGGCGAACCGAATATCCTGTACATAAGCAGGGAATCCAAGCAGGGGTAATCTAAGATGGCTACAGCAAAAACCATAGACCTCACAGGAAAGACTGTTGGGGAAATCGAACTCCCTGCAGTGTTTGACGTAGACTACCGCCCTGACCTCATTAAAAAGGCAGTGCTTGCAGCACAGGCAAACAGGCTTCAGCCCTATGGTCCCCGCCTCTACGCAGGTATGGATACATCAGCAAGGGGCTGGGGTTCAGGAAGAGGCGTATCCCACGTTCCGAGGCTCGTAAACAGCAGCAGGGCTGCAAGAGTCCCGCACGCAAAAGGCGGAAGAAGGGCTCACCCACCAAAGCCGGAAGCTGACAGGAGCGAGAAAGTCAACACAAAAGAGCGCCGCTATGCAATCCGCTCTGCAATTGCAGCAACCAGAGATCCCACTCTCGTAAGCCTGAGAGGTCACATCTTTGAATCCGAACTTCCGATTGTTGCAGTAAATGACCTTGAAAACCTTGAGAGGACAAAGCAGGTAATAGAGTTCTTCGAAGCTGCAGGTCTCTATGAGGACGTACTCAGGGCAAAATTCGGAAGGCACATCAGAGCCGGCCGCGGAAAGCTCAGAGGCAGGAAATACAAGCATAAAAAGAGCGTCCTGATTGTTGCAGGAGAAGACTCTCCTATCATGAAGGCTGCAAGAAACCTTTCCGGAGTAGACGTCGTAACAGTAGACTCACTGAATGCCGAACTGCTTGCACCGGGTACTCACGCAGGTCGCCTTACTGTCTGGACAGAGTCTGCAATTGGAAAACTGGAGGGCGCATTCCAATGAGTTCTATCAATTATCCATTTGTTACTGAAAAAGCGATGATGCTGCTTGACGAAAACAAGCTCCAGTTCATCGTTGACACCAGGTCTAACAAAAAGCAGATCGTAGAAGATGTTGAGAAGATGTACGGGTTCAAAGTAAAATCCGTGCGGACCATGACCACAATGAAGGGTACAAAAAAAGCAGTCCTTGCCTTCGAAGAACCTGAAGCGGCACATGAGATTGCAACCCGAATAGGACTTATGTGAGGTGTGATCTATGGGTAAACGAATTATATCACAGAATAGGGGTAGAGGTACTCCGACCTACAGAGCTCCTTCTCACAAGTTCAAGGCAGACCTCAGGCACCCACGTGTGGATGAAAATACCTCCATTCAGGGAAAAGTAATAAACATCGAGCACGACCCTGCCCGTTCAGCCCCTATCGCAAAAGTCGCCTTTGAAAATGGAGAGGAGCTTTTCCTTCTTGCTTCCGAAGGCGTTGCAGTAGGAAACATTATTGAATGCGGAGACGATGCCGAAGTCAAACCAGGGAACATTGTACCTATCGGAAATGTGCCTGAAGGTTTCTTCATCTGCAATATCGAATCAAAGCCAAACGACGGCGGCAAATTTGTTCGTTCCTCCGGAGTATATGCAACCATTGTAACTCACGAACCGAACAGGACTGCAGTGTCTATGCCCTCTGGTAACATAAAGTGGCTTAACCCCAAGTGCAGGGCAGTTGTCGGTATTGTTGCTGGCGGAGGCAGAGTGGACAGACCATGGCTCAAAGCCGGGAAAAAATATCACAAACTGAAAACAAGGGCTGCAAAGTATCCAAGGGTTTCAGGTATTGCCATGAACCCACGTGACCACCCGTTCGGTGGAGGTGCCTGGAAACACCCAGGAAAGCCAACTACTGTTGGGAGAAATGCATCGCCTGGAAGAAAGGTCGGACTGATCGCAGCAAGAAGGACCGGAATGAAGCGCTGATGAGGTGTATTCGTTATGGCAAAAAAATCATCATCAAGGTTACCAAAGAGAAAGGGTGAGTATACCTACCGCGGGAAGACCGTCTCAGAACTTCAGGAACTGAGCCTCGAAGAGTTTACAGAACTTCTGCCTTCAAGAGAGCGCAGGAGTATCAAACGCGGGTTTACTGACGGGCAGAAAAAAGTCCTGCACGAGTTCAAGGAAGGAAAGAAAATCAGGACCCATCACAGGGACATGATTATTCTCCCCGAAATGATTGGAACAGCTATTGAAATTCACAACGGGAAAGAGTTTGTAAATGTAGAGCTCCAGCCTGAAATGATCGGGCACCGCTTCGGAGAATTCGCACCTACAAGATCAAGAGTTAACCACGGAAGTGCCGGTGTAGGAGCAACCCGTTCAAGCAAGTTCGTGCCGCTGAAATGAGGTGAAAGGGAATGGCAAAAATCAATTACTCAATTAATGGAGACCCTGAAACTACCTCTAAAGCTATGGGTTCTGAACTTCACATTTCTCCTAAAAAGTCCCGTGAAGTCTGCTGCAAAATTAAGGGCATGAAAGCCTCTGAAGCAAGGAAGTTCCTTGAAGACGTAATTGCCATGAAGCAGGCAGTACCCTTCAAGAAACACCATGATGGGACCGGCCACAGGAAAGGCCCCATGGCTGCAGGAAGATATCCTATCGGCGCTTCAAAAGAGATCTTAAAGGTCCTTAAAAACGCAGAGAGCAATGCCGAGTACAAGGGCCTTGAACCTGCAAACATGTACATCATGCACGCCGCCGTTCAGCGCGGAAGAGTGATCCATGGGTTCATGCCAAGAGCCAGAGGAAGGGCAACGCCCAAAGACACAGAAACTGTAAATATCGAGATGATCCTCTCCGAGGTGCGCTAAATGGCAATAGAGAAAAAGTTCGTCAACGACGGGTATGTCAAAGCTTCCATGGACGAGTATTTTGCAGAACAGCTTAATAGGGCTGGATACGGCGGAATGGAGCTAAACAGGACCCCCATGGGCACTCAGATTATTATCTACTCCGAAAAGCCGGGAATGGTAATCGGGAAAGCCGGGAAGGTCATCAGAAAACTTACCCGTGACGTTGCAACCAGATACAACCTCGAAAACCCGCAGATTGACGCTCAGGAAGTTAAAAAGCCTGAACTCAATGCCCAGATGATGGCATCAAGGCTTGCAGCTTCCATTGAGAGGGGCTGGTACTTCAGAAAAGCCGGACACAACACCCTCAGAGCAGTCATGAATGCAGGTGCTCTTGGCTGTGAAGTCGTAATCTCCGGAAAGCTTACCGGAGCAAGGTCAAGAGTTGAAAAGTTCGTTGATGGGTACATAAAGCACTCCGGAAACCCTGTAGAAGATGTCGTGGACGAAGGGTTTGCAGTAGCAATCAAAAAGCTCGGAACCCTTGGCTGCAAAGTCAGGATCATTCAGCCTGGCGTTATCCTGCCCGACTCATACAAAGTTAAGGAATTAGCCGAAGTTGCAGAAATCACTGAAAAACCTGCTGAAAAGCCTGCTGAGAAACCGGCTGAGAAACCGGCCGAAGCTCCCAAAAAGGAAGCTGCAAAGGCAAAAGCTCCTGCTCCTGCCGCCCCTGCACCTGCACCTGCACCTGCAGAAGAAGCTGAAGTTGCAGAGCCTGAAGAAGCCGAAGAAGAATTCCAGGCTGAACCCTCAGAAGACTTTGAAGAAGCAGAACTTGTTTATGTCGAAGGCTCAGAGGAAGTCCGCAGGCAGGTTAATGGCGTCTGGCAGCACAAGCATGAGGGCTATGATTACTGGCATCCCATGGCAAGAGTCCACAAGGAGGCTAAGGAATAATGGCAATTCTCAGGACCAGCGAAATCCGGACTATGACAGTTGAAGAACGGGCTGATGAACTCGAAAACCTGAAAAATGAGCTTGTAAGGGAAAGAGCTCTCACCTCTGCAGGTGGAGCTCCGGAAAACCCCGGCAGGATCGGAGAAATCAAGAGAACGATTGCCCGGATAAAGACAATTCAGCACGAGCTAAATGAGATCTAAAGTGGAAATTCTGCCTTCGAATCTTATCTTTCATGAACTGATAGGGCTCGAAATTGAGGTGAGTAACTCCACTAATCCATCATTAATTGGAATCCGGGGCAGAGTGATCAACGAGACGAAAAATATGCTTGTGATAGAAAACTCAGAGTCCCGGGAACTGAAGATTCCCAAGGCGGATTCGGAATTTATCTTCCGGGTCCCTGCCGAGCTCTCAGAAAAAGGCCGCAGATCCGATATATTCGTTAAAATTCAGGGAAACCTGCTGCTCTCACAACCCGAAAATCGGATCAAGAACATTAAAAAGCTACGTAAATGGGGCTAAATTCATGGCAAGAGATATTGGATTAAATATACCGGCGCCATCAGAGGAATGTGACGATGTATACTGTCCCTTCCACGGAACACTTCCGGTAAGAGGTCAGATCCTTGTGGGTACCGTGGTCAGCAGCAAAATGGACAATACGGTAGTCATCGAAAGGCAATACATGAAAATGGTGTCGAAATATCAGAGATATGAAAAGAGACGCTCGAAGATTCATGCACATAACCCGGCCTGCATTTCCGCAAAAGTCGGTGACATTGTCACGATTGCAGAGTGCAGACCTATAAGCAAAACCAAATCCTACGTTGTCGTCAAAGCAGAGGTGCCAAAATGAAGGGCATACGCTCAAACATCCCAAGAGCACTCAATGCAGGTGCCCAGATCGCCTGCGTGGACAACACAGGGGCTAAAGTGGTTGAGATTATCTCTGTAAAGAAGTACAGAGGCGTCAAGAACAGAATGCCCTGCGCAGGAATTGGGGATATGTGCGTTGTGTCAGTAAAAAAAGGCACACCTGAAATGAGAAAACAGGTCCTCCTTGCAGTCGTGGTCCGCCAGAAGCAGGAGTTCCGCCGACCAGACGGTCTTCGTGTTTCATTTGAAGACAATGCAATGGTACTCACGGATGAAGACGGGATCCCAAAAGGCACGGACATTAAAGGCCCTGTTGCCAGGGAAGCTGCAGAAAGGTACCCGAAGATCGGGACAACCGCATCCATCATTGTCTGAGGTGATTGCAATGGTATCCAAACAGCCACGAAAGCAGAGAAAGGCAAGATATGCTGCACCTCTCCATATCAGGCAGAAATTCATGGGTGCAAGGCTCAGTGAGGCACTTGCCAAGCAGTACGGCACAAGAAGTGCTGCAGTTATCACTGGCGATACAGTGAAGGTCATGCGTGGAGACTTCAAGGGCACTGAAGGAAAAGTCCAGGCCGTATCCCTTATGGACGGCACAATCACAGTGGACGGAGTCATTTCCACAAAAGTGGATGGCACCGAAGTCCCAAGGCCTATTAACCCCTCCAATGTTATGATCACAAAACTGGAAACTAAAGACGGGCGCAGAGCGTCAAGCATTAAGAAGTGAGGCAGGTGATTTTGTGACACACCAGAAAAGATTATCAGTCCCTAAGAGCTGGAAGGTCGGGAGAAAAGGTAACAAGTGGATCTCCACTACCCGCCCAGGTCCTCACAGCCAGGCACGCAGTCTTCCGCTCGGAATCATAATCCGGGACATTCTCAAACTTGTTGACAACAACAGGGAAGGTAAAAGGATCCTTTCAGAAGGAAAAGTCCTCGTTGATGGAATTCCCAGGAAAGACCTCAGGTTCCCGGTAGGACTCTTTGATGTAATTACACTTCCACTCGTAAATGAAGCATACAGGATGCTCCAGGATGAAAAGGGACGTCTGACACTCCACAAGCTCAACGATACCAACGTAAACAAGCTGTGCAGGATCAACAACAAGACAACCGTCAAAGGAGGAAAAGTCCAGCTTAACCTCAACGACGGGACCAACATCATCGGCTCTAACGAGTACGGGACAAAGGACTCTCTGATCCTTTCCATTCCTGATAAGCAGGTAGTTAAGCACCTGAAGTTTGAGGTCGGCAACCTTGCAATGGTTGTAGGCGGCCAGCACTCAGGCGAAACCGGAAAAATTACGGAGATCAGGGCAGTTAAGAGTTCCAGGCACAACACAGTAATGATTTCCGGAGAAACCGACTTCGAAACAATCGAAGACTACGTGTTCGTTATTGGCAAGGACAAACCTGAAATCAGGCTTGGCGGTGAGATACGTGAGTAACCCTATGCGCACTCCTGTAGTTGAGAAAGTAATTGTCCACATGGGTGTTGGAGAAAGCGGTCAGCACCTTGTAGATGCCGAAGAAATCCTCCGGAAAATCACAGGCCAGGAAGTCGTAAGGTGCCATGCCAAAAGGACTCTTCCTGCATTCTCAATCAAAAAGAATGAACCTATAGGCTGCAAGGTTACCCTCAGGGGTCAGAGAGCCCAGGAGTTCCTTGAGATTGCTCTTGGGATTGTAGAAAAGACTCTGAATAGGACCCAGTTCGATTCCCTTGGGAATGTCTCTTTCGGAATTGAAGAACACACCGATTTTCCGGGTATGAAATATGACCCTAACATCGGGGTTTTCGGAATGGATGTTACCGTTGTACTCAAGCGCCCGGGAGAAAGGATCTGCAAGAGGAGAATTGCAGCCCGCAAGATCCCGACTGGCCACAGGGTCACGGTGGATGATGCGATCGCTTTCCTCAACGAAAGTTACGGCGTGGAGGTCATGTAAATGACAGATTCAATAGACAAGTCCGGAAGAGGAGTAAACGTCTGCAAACGGTGCGGAAGAAAGCAGGGTCTTGTCCGCAAATACGACATCTACCTCTGCAGGCACTGCTTCAGGGAGATTGCCCACGAGATGGGCTTTGAGAAGTATTCTTAAGGTGATTAAAATGGTATTACTTGATCCTCTTGCAAACGCCCTTTCCACTATTAAAAATGCTGAAGCCATTGGGAAGAGCTCCTGTATTGTCAGGCCTGCTTCAAAGAATATCGGCAACGTCCTGAAAGTTATGCAGGATCTTGGCTACATTGGAGATTTCGAGTTTATCGACGATGGTAAAGCCGGAATCTACAGCATTACCCTTGTGGGAAGAATTAACAAGTGCGGTGCAATCAAGCCGCGGTATTCAGTGGGAACTGGCAGCTTTGAACGCTGGGAAAAGCAGTTTCTGCCAGCAAAGAACTTCGGTGCCCTTATTATAACCACTTCAAGCGGGGTCATGTCTCAGTACGAGGCCCGTGACAAGAAGATTGGTGGGCAGCTTCTTGCTTATGTATACTGAGGAGGGAACAGGAAATGGTTAAGGAGATTGCAAGAACAATAGAGATTCCTGAAGGAGTTTCCGTCTCTCTTTCTCAGGATGTTGTTACTGCCAGGGGTCCGAAGGGAACTGTCGAAAGAAAGTTCTGGTACCCTGGAATCCGAATAGAAGTAAGGGAAAGCGAAGTACTCGTTGATGCTGAATCCTCAAGGAAAGAGCAGAAAGCAATGGTTGGAACTTTTGCTTCCCATATAAAGAACCTGATGATAGGTGTAAGTGAAGGCTTTGAGTGCAAGATGAACATCGTGTACGCTCACTTCCCTATGCAGGTAAAAGTTGAAGGCAAAACCCTGGTTATCGGGAACTTCCTTGGAGAAAAGAAGCCAAGAATTGCAAAAATCCTTGGCGAGACAAAGGTAAAGGTAAGCGGAAACGAAGTCACCATTACCGGTATCAACAAGGAAGATGTCGGGCAGACTGCCGCAAACATAGAACAGAAGACCAAGATTAAGAGGTTCGATCCGAGGATCTTCCAGGATGGAATCTACATAGTGCAGAAGGCCTGAAGGTGGTTATGATGGCAGAAGACAACAAAGTTGAAGGTACCACTGTTTCCCTTGATATGGATCCTGAATCCAGGCGTTTATTCAATGTGAGAAAGGTTCTGAAAGGAAAGAAGCCTCAGTTCAAGAGAACCTGCTATCACAAGTTCAAAAAACTTGACGATAACTGGAGGCGCCCGAGAGGAGGCCAGGGTAAGCAGCGCAGAAAGTATGTTTCAAAAGGTGCTCTTGCTCAGATAGGGTATGGAAGCCCTGCAGCAGTTAAAGGCCTGCACCCCTCGGGTTATTCTGATGTTCTTATTTCCAGCATTGCGGAGCTTGAGCTTGTTGACCCGTCTTTCGAAGCTATCAGAATCGCAGGAAAGATAGGCGCAAAAAAGAAAGCTGTCATTATTGCAAAAGCCAAAGAAGCCGGGATTAAAGTCCTGAACCCTGGAAGGAGTGAGTAAAATGTCAGACCTGTCCAACCAGAGGAAGCTGGCTTCTAAAGTTCTTGAATGCGGGCTTGACAGGGTATGGCTTAATCCCGAAGCCTCTGAAGAAATTGCTTCCGCAATTACAAGAGAAGATATCCGCGGACTCATTGAGAAAGGTATCATTAAGGCAAAGCCTGTAAGAGGAGTTAGCAGAGGCAGAGCCAGAGCTCTTGCTGCCAAGCGTAAGTATGGGCACTGCAAGGGTCATGGTTCCAGAAAGGGTAAGAAAGGAGCCCGTACCCCCAAGAAGGAGCAGTGGGTCAAAAAGATCAGGGCTCTTAGAAGAAGACTTAAGGAGCTTCGTGCAGATGGAGCACTTGATAAGTCAGTGTACTGCAGACTCTACAGAAAGGCAAAAGGCGGAGAATACAGAAGCGTATCTCACCTTAACACCCACCTTGAGTCCGAAAAACTATTAAAGAAATAACCTGGAGGAGCTGAAGATGGCAACAGGACCGAGATATAAGGTTCCTTTTAGAAGACGAAGAGAAGGACGCACTAACTACCACCTCCGCCTTAAATTATTAATCTCAAGGCAGGACCGTGTGGTTGTCAGAAAGAGTGCAAGAAACATTCAGATCCAGTTAATAGCTCCAACCCCGGACGGGGACATAACATATTCATCAGCCGTTTCGAGCGAACTTGCGAAGTACGGTTACACAGGAGCTACCGGAAACACAACGGCTGCATACCTTACAGGGCTCTTATTCGGGCTGAAAAGTTTGCAGAAGGGCTATGAAGGAGGCATTCTGGATATAGGACTTCAGGCTTCCTCTGCAGGTTCAAGAGTTTATGCTTCCCTTAAAGGGATTGTAGACTCTGGCTTTGATATCCCCTGCAGCCCCGATGTGTTCCCATCGGATGAAAGGATCCGCGGAGAGCACATAGCCGAATACAGAGAAGAGAGCTCAGACCTGCCAGAGCAGTTTGAAGCAACCAAAGAGAAAATCTTTGCTGAATTTAGTTAAGGTGATTAAATGGCATTCGATGAAGATTGGGTTCCGAGAACCAGGCTTGGAAAATTAGTCGTAGAAGGACAGGTTGCTTCCATGGAAGAAGCAATCAAATCAGGCCTGCCTATCAGGGAACCCCAGATAATTGATATGCTGCTTCCTGACCTGGAAGATGAGGTGCTCGATATCAACATGGTCCAGAGGATGACTGACTCCGGACGCCGTGTGAAGTTCAGAGCAACTGTAATCGTAGGAAACAGAAACGGCTATGTAGGGCTCGGACAGGCAAAAGACGTACAGGTCGGGCCTGCTATCCGTAAGGCAATTGATGCTGCAAAGCTCAATATTTCCTACATCCGCAGAGGCTGCGGTTCCTGGGAATGCGCCTGTGGGCTGCCGCATACCGTACCTTATGAGGTTACAGGGAAGGCAGGCAGTGTAAGTGTGACCCTCATCCCCGCTCCAAGGGGGCTCGGAATTGCTGCAGGGAACACTGCAACCAAAGTGCTTGAAAAAGCCGGCATTAAAGACGTATGGACCAGGTCCTTCGGAACAACCAGGTCAACCCTCAACTTCGCAAAGGCTACCTACGATGCCCTTAACCAGGTCAACGTTATAAGGCTACCTTTGTACTACGGTAAGGAGGAAGTCTGAGATGTATGCAGTTGTAAGACTGAGAGGTCAGGTCAACGTGCGCTGCACCATTGAGGACACCATGAAGATGCTCCGCCTGCACAAAGTTAACCACTGTGTGTTTGTGCCGGAAAACCCTCACTTTAAGGGCATGGTCCAGAAGGTAAAGGACTACGTTGCATACGGAAAGATTGATGCAAAGACCCTTGCAGAAGTTCTCGAAAACCGCGGAAGGCTTGAAGGTGACACACACCTCACAAATGAATATATCCGTGAAAACACGGACTATGATTCTATCCAGGCCTTTGCCGAAGCCGTTGTCGAAGGAAAAGCCTCCCTTAAGGACGTCCCCAAACTGAAGCCTGTTTTCAGGCTTCACCCGCCAAGAAAAGGGCATGCAGGGATTAAGAGGACAGTACAGCAGGGCGGCGTACTCGGAAACCACGATGAAAATATCAATGTGCTTCTGCACAAGATGAGATAAGGTGGTTGAAATGGATACAAAAAAGTTCAGAGGGTCCAGGACCTGCGGTGGCGGGACCCATAAAAACAGGCGCGGAGCCGGAAACCGCGGAGGACGCGGAAAATCCGGTGCCTGCAAACACCACTTCGTAAGAGCTATGATGCGTGGGTACAGCTACGGAAAGCACGGTTTCAAGCGCCCTGATGAAATCTCGAAAGACGTTTCCATAGTAAATGTTGGAGAACTCGACGAACTTGCTCCCTATCTTGTTGAAGAAGGGCTTGCAGAAGTTAAGGACGGGGCATACCACATTAACCTTGAAAACCTCGGAATCGAGAAGGTCCTTGGAAGCGGACGTGTCACAAAGAACCTTGTGATCACTTCAGAGGAGTTTTCCGCCTCTGCCCGCGAAAAGATCGAAAATGCTGGTGGAAGCTGCATCGATGCAGAATAAGTAGTGTCATCCTGACCCTACTTATTTCATTCTTTTAGTAACTTTTTATATTAGATGTGTTATATACCATTTATCCTACGGGAAAAGCATAATCTAATATTTAAAATAGTAAAAAAATTTATGTTTTGAATGGTGTAATCGATGACTCTCAGGGATACCTTAGAACCGTTTTTTAATAAGTTACCTGCAGTAGCAAGTCCGGAAAAACATGTCCACTTCAAGGATAAATTATGGTGGACTCTGGGAGTTCTGGTGCTGTACTTTGCTCTTGCAAATGTGCCGCTCTTCGGAATGTCTCAGGATTCTATTGACCTTTTTGAATCATACCGTGCCTTCTTTGCTGGGGCTTCGGGAACTTTAGTCCTCCTTGGTATAGGGCCAATTGTCACTGCTTCGATTGTTCTGCAGCTTCTTGTTGGGGCAGATATCATAAAAATGGACCTTTCGGACCCCAGAGATCAGGCATTCTTTCAGGGAGCTCAGAAATTCCTTGTCTTTGTCATGATCATTCTGGAGGCTTTGCCGCAGCTTCTTGGCGGATACATCCAGCCGGACCCGGGGCTTGCTTCTAAGCTTGGTGTAGGCCTGGGAGTGATCACTTTACTGCTCCTTGTCCAGATCTTTCTCGGAGGCGTGCTGGTCCTCTTCATGGATGAAGTGGTCTCCAAATGGGGTATCGGGTCAGGAGTCGGTCTTTTCATAGTTGCGGGAATCTCCCAGCAGATCGTTACAGGAATATTTAACTGGGAGATGCAAAATGATCTTCCTGTAGGACTTATCCCCAAATGGATCTATATCGCCCAGAATACCGATGCAGGCTACCTCTTATCCGGTGAAGGCGTGATATTCATGCTGGTTAGTGGAGGAATTCTTGCTCTCTTGAGCACGGTTGCTATCTTCCTGCTTGTGGTGTATGTGGAGAGTACAAGAATAGAAATCCCTCTTGCTCACAGTGCTGTTAGAGGGGCAAGGGGACGCTTCCCTGTCAAACTCATATACGCATCAGTCCTGCCAATGATCCTTGTTAGGGCTCTTCAGGCTAATATCCAGATGATAGGGATTATCCTTTCCGGCAGAGGGATTAATTTCCTCGGAGAATTCAGCGGCTCAAATCCACTGAACGGGGTCATGTACTATCTGTCTCCCATAAACAGCCCTTATGACTGGATTCCGTCTCTTGTACAGCAATCATTTGCAAGCTATGGGGCAACCGCTCCGGCTACGTGGCAGATTATACTGCATGTCTTAATAGATGCTACGTTTCTGATTGCAGGAGGTATTATCTTTGCCCTCTTCTGGATTGAGACCACAGGCATGGGTGCAAAGCCCACAGCTCAAAAGATTTTCAATTCCGGAATGCAGATCCCGGGTTTCAGGCGGAACATAAGCAGTATTGAAAAAGTTATGCAGCGCTACATTCCAAAGGTTACCGTAATAGGTGGAGCTTTCATAGGACTTCTTACTTTGGTTGCAAGCTTGCTCGGTACTCTCGGAAGCGCCGGAGGCACAGGACTACTGCTTACGGTAAGTATCGTTTACCGTCTGTACGAGGATATAGCTTCTGAGCAGATGATGGAAATGCACCCGATGATCCGTTCCTTCTTCGGAGAGTAATAAGGTTTTGTAAACCTCTAATTAAAGGGTTTAACTGAAAAAGATGGATCAGTAAGGGAAAACAATCAAATAAAAAGGATACAAAAAGGGATCTTCGAATGAATATAATACTCTTCGGGCCCCCGGGTGCCGGCAAAGGTACCCAGGCCAAAAAACTGGTTGATTTCTACGGAATCCCACAGATTTCCACAGGGGATATCCTGCGGGCAAACGTTAGAGAAGGAACAGAACTGGGACTTGCAGCCAAGGCATATATGGACAAAGGAGAACTTGTTCCTGATAAGGTGCTTATTGGCATAATTAAAAACCGTCTGAAAGAGGCAGATTGCAAAAAAGGGTTCATTCTTGACGGATACCCAAGGACTGTCCCTCAGGCTGATGCCCTGGAAGTAATCCTTGATGAAATTGAAAAGCCCATCGATGTCGTCCTCAACCTTGAGGTTCCTGATGAAATGCTTGTAGGAAGGATAAGTGGGCGCCTTATGTGCAAATGCGGGGCAAGTTACCACATTATTTCCAACCCGCCAAAGAAAGAAAATATCTGTGATATCTGCGGCGGCGAGGTTTTCCAGCGTGCCGACGATAAGGCAGAAGCTGTCCAGAACCGTCTGGATGTCTACAAAAAGCAGACTCAGCCGCTTATCAACTACTATGAAGAAAAGGGTATCCTTGTCACCCTTGACGGCACAAAAGACATAGATGTGGTTTTTAAGGATATAAAAGGAATTCTGGCAAAATTTGCCTGAATTTCTCTTTCCTTTTTTGTTTTTTATTTTTCAGCAGCAGTTATTTTATTTCAGATTTTATACATCCCTGTTGTCAATGTCTATGATTCAACCAGCCTTTGAGTGTCGTTTTTAATATCTTTTTCAGTGTTTGAATTATCTTTCCCTGACTGATAGTTCTTTTAATGACATAATGATTAAATTTTAAATATTATGTGACTTCTTATCTCAGTAGGAAGCTTTTGCTGGAGAATCTGAATTAACATGACTGAATATTCAATGGATGAATTGATAAAGTGGGTTATCAGCGTTGACCGCCGTCTGATTCTGATGGAATCTATGAAGAGGCATACTGCAGTAAGGGCTTCGGATATCGCCCATGAAGCAAACAGGTCCACACAAAATATCAGCCGCGCTTTAAAAGAGCTTGAGGACAGGGATTTAATCGAATGCCTGACTCCTGAGAAGGCAACCTGGAAAAAATACATGCTTACGGATAAAGGAAAAAAGGTTCTGGATAAACTGGAGGGAAAATATCTTTAATTCTTTTAGGAGCAAATAAGGGCTAATCCCCGTCATTTTAATGGCGGGATACAGCCCG
>ENA-UOOK01004674-UOOK01004674.1-fermentation-metagenome-genome-assembly--contig:-NODE-4674-length-14446-cov-6.697311_pt1 | contig 14446 bp, 12 predicted proteins | sample MGYA00245777_ERZ724023 | MGnify/ENA primary metagenome ERZ724023 (study PRJEB28704, sample SAMN03018312) | fermentation metagenome | biome: anthropogenic terrestrial biome; feature: soil; material...
GGCAAGGGTCTGCAAAACCCTCATCCCCAGTCCGAATCTGGGTGACGCCTCCAACGGCAGCCCCGGCAGTCATCCAGACTGCCGGGGATTTTCCGTCTCGGGGGCCGCGCTTTTCCCGCCGGTTTTTTCGGTGCGGGCGGCGCGGAAGGGATGGCCGGGCTTTTCCGGCCCGGCGTTTTTTCCGGGAGGGCGCATGAATTACGACAAACTCGTGAATACCGTGGCGGATATCGGCAACCTGCTGATTGCGAACGGCGCGGAGATCGCCCGCGCGGAGGAGTCCATGCGCCGCGTCTTTTTTGCGTACGGCGCGGAGGACGGCCAGGTCTTTGCCATCCCCACGTTTCTCAGCGTCTGCGTCACCACGGCGGACGGACACCCGGTGACGACGATCCGCCGCATCCCTTCTCACGACGTGAACATGAGCCGCGTGGAGCTGGCGAACGACCTGTGCCGCCGCGTGTGCCGCACGCGGCCCCCGTTGGATTCCGTGAACCGGGATATCCGGCGCATCGCCGCCCTGCCGGTTTTGTCGCCCGGGGCGCAGACCTTCGCGTTCGCCTGTGTGGCCGCCGCCTTTACGCTTTTTTACGGCGGCAATTATCCCGACGCCGCCGTCGCCTTTCTCTGCGGCGCGGTGATCCGCCCGGTCTGGCTGCTGCTGGAGCGGCTTCACGCAAACCGTTTTTTTGCGTATATCGTCGCAAGCTTTGTGTCGGCGGCGGTGGCCCTTGTGTTTAACCATTTTTACGTCCCGCTGGATTACGACAAGGTCATCATCGGCGCGCTGATGAACCTTGTGCCCGGGGTCGCGATCACGAGTTTCATGCGGGACATCATCGCGGGGGACATGATCGCCGGCATCCTGCGGTTTACGGAAAGCGTTCTCGTGGCCGCGGCGATCGCGATCGGCGCCGGCATTGCGCTCACCGCGACGCGGATGCTTCTGGGGGTGTAGCGATGGAGTATCTTGCCTGCCTGTGGGCGTTTTTTGCCTGCGCGGCGTTCGGGCTGGTTTACAACACGCGCGGGCGGACGCTCCTGTTCGCGTCGCTCGGCGGCGCGCTCGGGTGGTTCGTCTACCTGACGTTCGGCTTCCTGGGCAACGATATTCTGCAGTTTTTTCTGGCCACGGTCGCCACGGCGCTCTATTCGGAGATTCTGGCCCGCGTGATGAAAAAACCGGCGACGGAATTTCAGATCATCGCGCTTTTGCCGATGGTGCCCGGCGGCGGGATTTTTTATACGATGGAATACTGCGTGATCGGCAACAACCAGATGTTCCTGCAGACGGGCCTGCACACGCTGGGAATCGCGGGGGCGCTCGCGACGGGCATCCTGCTCGTTTCGTCGCTGTTCCGGATCGGAAATCCGCCCTATGACAGGCAGACGCAGAAAAAGCCGTAAGCTGAACGGAACGGGTCTCCACCGCGCGCGACGGGGGAGGCCCGTTCTCCGCTTTCCGCGGAGGGAGGACGCCGCGGGGATTCTTTTTCTCAAAACCCGTCCATATTGCGATTCCGTACCCTTTTGGCAGTTCTTCGCCCGGTTTTGTGGTATAATAATATGCAGAATGAAAATATGATCAAGGTAGACAAGGGTGAAATCATTGAAATTTGAGGACTTTTTCCATGAACGGCTGAACGCGTTCCGAAACGAGCATCGGGAGGAGGACGGGACTTTCTTTTTCCGCGGCTTCGGCCCCGCGCAGAATGCGGAGATCCTTTCCTGCCCGGAGGCGCTTCCCCCGCGGGGGATCGGGAATCCGGACGGCACGCTGAATCTTCCGGCGCTCGGTGAAAAAAGAAAAGAGGCCGCGGAGGGGCTGCTTTCCGGGAAAGGCTTCCGCGTTGGCGTTTACGAGCAGCTGCTTGCGGCGCTGTCCGCCGAGCCGGAGCTGCTGGGCCGCTGCGGCCGCGTCGCCGTGGTCGATAACAACCTTTTCTCTTCGTATTATCCCGCGGCGATCCCGGCGGACGATGCGGAACGCCTTTACCGTTATTTTCAGGGCGAAGACGCTGCTCCGTCGGCGGGGCTTGCCGTTTTCCTCGATTATTACGGCGACGCCTTTTCTCCCGACGAAAAGCACCTCTTTACCGCTCCGCTCGACCGCTGCAGCGACGAGGGCCTGAAAGTCCTGCCTTTTTTCGCGGAGGATCAGGTTTCTCCGTCCGGGGGGGAGGAACCGGAAGAAGAGGTTTCCGTTTCCGGCGGTGAATACATCGTGCAGAAAGCGGATCTCCTCGCGGGCAAACTGCCCGGGAAAACGGTCTTTCAATTGGATGTCCACGCCGACCCGGGGAAATATCAATTCCCGGTTTTCGCGGGGATTCTTCGGGCCGTGGGACTGCCGTACAGCTTTCATGCCGCCTGCGGGTTCAACCGGGCGGAGCGGGGCTCCGGCGGTCGGTTCGAACCGCTGCTGCGGAAGCACTGGGGGGAAGGCGCGTCCTTCCGCCGGCTGAAATTTTACCGCGCTCCGGATACTTCCCGGGAAACGGAGGAGCTTTCCCAGGGGGATGTGATCGCGCAGATCGTCGCGCAGTGCGACGCCGCGTTTTCCGGCCGCCCGTTCCGGGACGTTTTCATCACGGCCCCGACCGGCGCGGGCAAATCGCTGCTGTTTCAGCTTCCGGCTCTCAGCATCGCGCAGGAGCACGGGGCGGTCACCATCGTCATCACCCCGCTGATCGCGCTCATGAAGGACCAGGTCGCCCAGCTTGAGGAGGAGCGCGGCGTCGCATGCGCGACGTTTATCAACTCCACGCTCACGTTTGAAGAGCGCGAAAAACGCCTGCTTCAGATCCGCTCCGGCGAGAAGTCGATTCTCTATCTGGCCCCGGAGCTCCTCGTCTCCACGCCGCTGGAAACCGTCACGGGCGGACGCCCGGTGGGGCTCTTCGTGGTGGACGAGGCGCACATCGTCACTTCGTGGGGCAAGGATTTCCGCGCGGATTACTGGTACCTGGGGGACTTCCTCCTCGGGCTCCGCCGCAAGGGAAAACGTTTTCCGGTCCTTTGCCTGACGGCAACGGCCGTTTACGGCGGCGACGAGGATGTGGTGAATGAAACCGTCGGCAGCCTTTTCCTGAGGGACCCGCTTCTGTTCCTCGGCAGCGTCCGCCGCGAAAACATCCGCTTCGACATTCGCCGTGCCGACCTGAAAGAGATCGGCGACGGCGTGGAGCGCTATAAGATCAAAAAGGCCGCCGAGGCGGTCAAGTCTTATGTGGAAAGCGGAGAAAAGGCGCTGGTTTACTGTCCGTTCGTCACTCAGGTGGACGACATCTATATGGCGCTGGAGGAGAGCGTGCGCCGCAAGGTGCGCAAATACTACGGAACGCTGGAAAAGCAGTCGCGCGACGAGGCGCAGAACAGCTTCCGCTCCGGCGGCTGCCGCGTGATGATCTGCACGAAGGCGTTCGGCATGGGCGTGGACGTTAAGGACATCTCCGGCGTTTACCATTACGCCCCCACCGGAAGCCTTGCGGATTATGTGCAGGAAATCGGCCGCGCCGCGCGCGACCCCGCCTTGCGGGGATGCGCCGCCGCAGACTGCCTTCCCACGGACGGCCGCTACGTTCGCACGCTGTACGGCGTTTCGGAAATGAAACAGTACCAGCTTCGGGAAATGCTCCGCAAAATCGACGACCTGCGGCGCCGGAAAATGCGGCGCAGCCTGTTTCTTTCGCCGGACGCGTTCGCATATCTGTTCGGCGGCAGGGAGCTGGAAAACCGGGCGAAAAACGGCCTGCTCCTCCTTGCCAAGGATCTGCAGGCGCGCTATGGGTATCCGGTGCTTACCGTCCGCCCGCGCGCGATGCTGATGCGCGGCTTCCTGAACGTTCCCAATAAAGCGGCGGCGGGTTTTGAAAAGGAGTACGGCGGGGCGGTCCGCCGTCTGGAAGACGGAACGAAACGGGTGCTGCCTTCCCGCAACCGCCGCCTTGAGTCCGACACCATCGTCGTGAACAGCGGGAAGATTTACGGGGTGGATATGCCCGCGGTCTGGGAACAGCACTTTCAGGACATCAGCTTTTCCCAGTTCAACCACCGGTTCTTTGCCGGCGAGCTTTTCACGAGCCCGACGGGGGAGATCTTCTCCCCGCGCATCCGCGTGCGCGCGTTCTATTCCTTCCCCTTTCAGGAGACTCTGGACAGGCTGGAGCGTTACTGCACGGCGCTCTCCGGAATCTTCCGCAGATTTAAGACCGGCGGAAAGCCGTTTTCTGCGGCTGCTTTTAAAAAAGAGCTTGCGGCGGCGTTCGGGGAAGATTTCGATCGCCTGGAGTTTTCCAACCTGCTTCTGGAAACCTTTGTGGCCGATTTTTCCCGGAATGTCGGCTTCCGCTCCAACCGCGACCGCATCAAGTTTGTCGCCGCGCGGAAGTCGCCGGCCGGCGAGATGGAGTACCGTGTCCTGAACACCGGTTATATCTCCATGCCGGAATATATGGAGCAGCTTGCCCGGCAATGCCCGCCGGATGACGACGGCGTCTTTCAAGCGTTCATCCCGATCGGGCGGAACGGCCGCAGATCGGAGCGCCTGCGCCTTTTCGCCCTGTTGGAGCTTCTCGGCCTGGCTTCCTGCCAGATGGAGGGAGGCCAGAACATGGAGATTTTCGTCCGTGTCAACGATCCGGGGAAAGCTGCTTTTCTGGCGGAGGAGAAATACACCAATCGCGTTTTGACGGAGATCCGCAGGAGGCACCGCTCCGCACAGGAAATCATGATGGGCTTCCTGCTGGGCGGCTTCTCGTCCGACGAGCGCTGGGATATTATCGAAGACTATTTTCTCGGCCGCGGGGACGACGTGCGGCGGAAGCTGGGGCTGCCGGATGGGGAAGAGCCGTCCCCGCGGCAGGAAAGCTGAGGCGGAGCGCCGGAGCTTTCCCGCAAGCCGCGCGTAAAAAGCGCCGCGGCATTTCGGGACCGGCCATGCGCTTAAAAAACCGGACGGGGTATTCTTTCCGTCCGGTTTTTTGCGGCGCTTTTTTCTCTGCTATCCGGAACCGCGCGGAACGGCCCGACGGGTTCCGGGCGGTTGAAAGCTGTTGAAAAAGGAAAAGCAGCAGGGGAACAAGTGCCGTTCTCCTGCTGCTTTTTCCGGGGCGACAAGCGGGTTTCAGCCCTTGTTGCTGAAAGACTCGGATGCGTTGTGGATATACGCGAGCGAAACAATGTCCGAGATCCCGCTGATCAGCATAAAAATGCCCGAAGTGAAAATGAGCGCCTTTGCCGTCGGAAACGGATTGAACAGGACAACGATCCCCAGAATGAGGGTGATGATCCCAAGCGCCGGAAGCGTGAAGGTTTTATGCTCCTGAAAGCGCTTCAGGTCCGCAGAACTGCGCATGGAGCCGATCCCGGCGATGATCAGGGCGGCGCCGATGATCACATAGATGAAAGACACGATGATCTGCGGCTGGGACAACATGAAAACGGCCAGGGCGGAAAGCGCGATGCCGCCCGCCAGAGTGTTGTGGAACGGTTTCTGGGATTTTCGCGCGGAAAGGGATTCCGCGATTTTCACGATCCCCACGACCAGCGCGGCGACGGCCAAAATGCGCACGACGGTAACGGCTGCGGTACCGGGGCTGATGACGAAAAATGCGCCGATCAGGATGTAGCACAGTGCCTTTGCGTAAGTCCGGTGCTTCATGGAAGTTAATAAGTCCATTTGTTTTCCTCCTGACAGTCAGTCCTGCGGGCGTTTCCAATGCCCTTCTCTTTAATCAAACGCCGGCCGTTCCTTCCCCTGATCTCGCGCCGGAGCGGCGACTTCACAATTTATATTGTAAGGGCGGCGTTGGAGTTGTCAAGTCCGGCCCGGATTTATTTTTTGCGGAACGGACCGGTTTATCCGGCCTGGACGGCGGTTCGCTGCGGTGCAGGCCGCGGCGTCGGAGTTGTTCCCAGTATATTTTTGGTTTTTATGTGCAATTTGATTGTTTTTCTGTACCCCATTTTACGTTATAATAATTCCTGGAGGGATTCACATGACAATAATCGACATAAAACATCTTGACAAAAGATTGAGGGAAATCACAGATCCGTTTGGCACGGGGTTTCCGATCGTGAAAAAGTTATTTGCCGAAGCGGCTCATAAACACGACTTGACGGTTACCGGCCTGGTCCGGAAATACCTTGCGTGGAAGTGGAGCAAATGACGCCGTGGTGCGGCATGCCCGGTCCGGCGGCATCTGCGCCGGAATTCACGCGGGAGAGGGCGGGCACTCGCACCGCGTCCTGCAACTTCGTTTCCGCAGAGGAATCCATTGCAAGCAGTTTCAAGCAAGAGGGTTAACCGTGTTCAGTAAACGTTTCGGGCTCCATTTGCTTCTGGCAAAGGAAGTGTCCACTCTTGTACGATTAAATACCTACATTGGTTTACAAATCATAACGTTGGTTTTAAATTTATAAACAAGTTAAAGACAAGAAAGAACCCGCATGAATGCTGGATTTCCAGCGCCCGTGCGGGTTTTTTTCGTGGAGCTGCTAATGCGATTCGAACGCATGACCTCTTCCTTACCAAGGAAGTGCTCTGCCAACTGAGCCATAGCAGCGGGTGGCGACTCGGATCGGGATCGAACCGACGACTTCCAGCGTGACAGGCTGGCGTTCTAACCAGCTGAACTACCGAGCCACGGTGCCGTTTCCACAGCGGAACGAATTCTATTATACCGATTTTGAGATGGAAAGTCAACGCTTTTCTCCTGAAAATATCCCAAAAACGCTGCGGATTCGCAGAAAACCCGATATGGCGCGTGTTTTCTCGGCGCCTGCGCGGAACAGGATATGACAGAAACGGCGTGTCTGCCGCGCTATCATTAAGAAAGAGCTTTCCTTGCAAGGAGGGTGCTCCTTGAGGCAGACGATCTATATCGACGTTTTGATGGCGGTCAATTTCATCATCAACTATTTCCTTTTGCTCGCGTGCGCGCACTATCTTTCGGAACCGGTGCGCCGCGGCAGGCTGGCGGCGGCTTCCGGGCTCGGAGCGGTATTTTCCCTCGCCATCCTCCTGCCGGAGATCCCCGCGGCGCCCTCCATGGCGGTGAAGCTGCTGATGTCCGCCTGCATCGTGCTGTGTGCGTTCCGGTACGGCGGGATCAAGCATTTCCTGCGCTGTACCGCCACGTTCTATCTTGTCAGCTTTGCCTTTGCCGGGCTCATGATCGCGCTGTGGTATTTCTTCGCGCCGCAGGGGCTTGTCATCCGGAATTCGGTCGTGTATTTCAATTTGTCTCCGGTTCTTCTCATCGCGCTGGCAGCCGCCTGCTACGGGATCATCCGCCTGGTAAACCGCCTAGCGGGCCGCGCCGCGCCGAAGGGGATTTTCTGCCGCGTTTCGGCCGCGCGGGGCGGCGTCCGCTGTGAATTCACCGCGCGGGTGGACACGGGCAACTCGCTGCGGGAGCCGTTCTCCGGCGATCCGGTCGTTGTGGCGAACCGGGCCGCGGTGGAGCGCATCGTCCCGCCCGAGGGGGATCTCAATCTGCGCCTGATCCCGTTTCAGGCCGTTTCCGGCTCCGGCGTGCTGAAAGGTTTCCGTCCGGACCGGCTCGCCATCCGTTGGAAAAACGAAAGCATCCAGGCCGAAAGGGTTTACATAGCCGTCTCCGAGAAAAAGCTCGCGGGATGCGACGCGCTCCTGAACCCCGACCTGCTGCAGAATACGTCCGGCCAAATCGGCCGCGGCCGGGCGCTGGATCCGCCGAAGCGGCGCGGCGAAAGGGAATGAGGAATATGAAAAAAGCAGAGCGGCTCCGGGAAATGTTGCTTCATCTGAAGCTCCGGATTTTATTTCGGCTTGCCGGAGGCGAAATCTACTATATCAACGGGCCGGAAACGCTTCCTCCCCCGCTCACGCGGCAGGAGGAGGAGCGCGTGATGAAGAACATCGTCGACCGGGTCCCGAACGCGCGCGAACCGCTCATCACCCACAATCTCCGCCTTGTCGTCTACATAGCGAAGAAGTTTGAATCGCCGTCCGCCGGCGTGGAGGACCTGATTTCCATCGGAACGATCGGCCTGATCAAAGCGGTGAACACGTTCCGCCCGGAACGGAATATCAAGCTGGCGACCTACGCTTCCCGCTGCATCGAAAACGAGATCCTCATGTATCTGCGCAAAACGTCGCAGCTCCGCAACGAGGTCTCCATCGACGACCCGCTCAACGTGGACTGGGACGGAAACGAGCTCCTGCTTTCCGACGTGCTGGGCAGCGACCAGAACGAGGTGAACCTGGACCTGGAGGACGAGGCCGAGCAGGAGCTTCTGCGCGGCGCCGTCGCCCGGCTCGCCCCGCGCGAGCGGCGGATCATGCAGCTGCGCTTCGGGCTGGGATGCAGCCGCGAGCATACCCAGAAAGAGGTGGCGGATTCGCTCGGGATCTCCCAGTCGTACATCTCGCGCCTGGAAAAAAGGATCCTTTCCCGTCTGAAAAAAGAGCTGGAACGCGTCAGCTGAGGCTCAGCCGGTATAGCTGCGCAGGATCCGGTACGCTTCCAGCAGGGACTCGTAAGTCCAGTTCCGGCAGTTGGCCGGGCTGGTGGAGGGCAGCGCGACCGCGTCCACGCCCGTCGCCTTCCGGCAGAGGCGCCGGTAGAGCGCGGCGGCCTTCGCGCCCGTGGTGAACACGGCGCGGATGCCCGTTTCGCGCAGCAGGCCGGCGATATCGTTGGGCACGGGGCGGCGGATGCTCGCGTCGTCGGCCCCGTCGATCTCGCAGCTGTGCAGCACGTCCCACAGCGCCACGCGGCTGTGCAGCAGCAGGGAGCGTTTTTCCGCGTTCGTGAGCGGCAGCGGGGCGCCGTAAAGCTCCGAGAGAATGCGCCAGAAGCGGTTCCGCGGGTGCGAGTAATAGAAACCGGCTTCCCGGGATTTGGGCGAGGGCATGGTCCCCAGCACCAAAACCCGGGAATTTTTGTCGTACACCGGCGCGAGGGGATGGACGACGAGCGCGCTCACCGTTTGGTTTCATCCTTCTGCAGCCTTGCGGATTCGAGGAGCGCCTCGCGCGTGTTCGGGAGGCTGCCGTCCAGAACACGCCCCAGCAGGACGCGGAGGATCCGGCCGATCTCCGGCCCTACCGGTACGCCGGCGGCCGCAAGGTCGTCCCCGTCCACTGCGAGGCCGCGCAGGGAAAAGCACTGCTGCTCCTCCAGCATCCGGTCCAGGATCGCCGGGACTTTTGCGAGGCCGGCGAGGTAAGCGGAATTCGAGACGCCCTTCCCCTTCGCGTCCGCCTCCTGGATTTTTACGAGCAGCCGCAGGTCCGCCTCCCCCATCATGTTCAGCCTGCGCCGCAGGCAGCGCTCGTCCGGCAGGATGGGCAGGCCGTGCCGCGCCACCAGAAGCGCGACCGTTTTCCGGGTCCTGGTGTCGTATTTCAGGCGCGCAAGGATTTCCCCGGCCAGCTCCGCGCTTTTCTGGGGGTGGCCGTAAAAATGGCCGATCCCTTTCCGGTCCAGCGAGAAGCACGCCGGCTTGCCGAGGTCGTGCAGGAACATCGTCAGGCGCAGGACCGGCTCCGGTTCCACGGCTTCCAGCGCCCGCAGCGTATGCTCCCACACGTCGTAGGCATGGTGCGGGTTGCGCTGGTCGAAGCCGAAAGCGGGGCGGATCTCCGGGACGAACACCGCCGCGATTTCGCGGAATCGCCGCAGGACGGACGCCGCTTCTTTTCCGCAGAGAAGCCGCGTGAACTCTCCGCGGATGCGCTCCGCCGACACGCGCTCGAGCAGCGCCCGGTTGCGCAGGGCGGCCGCGGCGGTTCTGCTTTCCAGCGTAAAGCCGAGCTCCGAGCAGAGGCGCAGCGCCCGCAGCACGCGCAGGCTGTCCTCCCGGAAGCGGTCGTCCGGGTCGCCCACGCAGCGGATCACGCCCGCCGCGAGGTCCTCCTTCCCGCCGAAAAGGTCGACCAGGCCGTCCGCCTCGCTGTAGGCGAGGGCGTTCACGGTGAAGTCCCGCCGTGCCAGGTCTTCCGCCAGGCTCCGCGTGAACCGGACGCTGTCCGGATGGCGGCCGTCGGAGTAGGCCCCGTCCACGCGGTAGGTCGTCACTTCCACGGGCGTGCCGCCGGCGAGAACGGTCACGGTGCCGTGCTTCATGCCCGTGGGGATCACGGGTATCCCCGCGAAAATGCGCGCCGTTTCCTCCGGCAGCGCGTCCGTCGTCACGTCCCAGTCGCGCGGTGTGCGGCCGAGAAGCTCGTCCCGCACGCAGCCGCCGACCAGGTGCGCGCGGTATCCGCCCGCCGCAAGCTTTCCGAGGACGAGCGCCGGTTGGGACGGTATCTGAAATTGCATGTTGCTCCCTCGCTTTCAACTGAAATGTGTCGAAAAGATCCAAGTTTCTTTCCGCCGGTTGACGAATGAGATACCGCCGGAGCGGTAATAATGAAAACAGAGCGGCGGAAGGAAGATGCGGTTTGCAGTACAACAAAGTGGAGATCTGCGGCGTGAACACCTCGAAACTGAAGGTGCTGACGGAGAAGGAAAAGACGGAGCTTCTGCGCCGCATGAGAAACGGCGACCAGAGCGCGCGCGACGAATTGATCCGGGGCAATCTGCGCCTTGTACTCAGCGTGATCCAGCGCTTCACGAACCGCGGCGAAAACCTGGACGATCTTTTCCAGGTGGGGTGCATCGGCCTCATCAAGGCGATCGACCACTTCGACGTGGACCAGGGCGTGCGCTTTTCCACCTACGGCGTCCCCATGATCATCGGCGAGATACGCCGCTATCTGCGGGACAACAACAGCATCCGCGTGAGCCGTTCCCTGCGGGACACGGCTTACCGGGCCATGCAGGTGAAGGAGAAGATGACCGCAAAGAACAGCCGGGAGCCGACGGTGGAGGAGATCGCGAAAGCGCTGGATCTCCCCCGCGAGGAGGTCGTCGTGGCGCTGGAGTCCATCGTGGAGCCGGTTTCCCTTTACGAGCCCGTGTTCTCCGACGACGGGGACACCATCTATGTGATGGATCAGGTCGGCGACAATAACGACGACAACAACTGGCTCGACGAGATCGCGCTCAAGCAGGCCATCCAGAACCTGAACCCGAGGGAGAAGAATATCCTTTCCATGCGCTACTTTCAGGGAAAAACGCAGATGGAGGTGGCGGCGGAAATCGGCATCAGCCAGGCGCAGGTTTCGCGGCTGGAGAAAGCCGCGCTGGATAAAATCAAGAAGGAATTATAACCTTATTATATCACAATCTGTAAACTTTCACTCCCGGAGAAACGCAAAATGCTCCGGCACGGCGGCTTTTTTGCGTTTTTCCCTGTCCCCCAGTCCTCAGAGCCCCCTGCGGAACATACACATGGTACGGGAGGTGACGGGAGTGAACTGCAGGATAGAAGACATGCGCCACAAGGAAGTCATCAACGTGTACGACGGCATGCGGCTTGGGAATGTCTGCGACCTTGAGGTCGACACGGTGACGGCCCGCGTGGCGGCTCTTGTCATTTACGGCAGGCTTCGCTTTTTCGGCCTGTTCGGCCGCGACGACGACATTGTCATCCGCTGGCAGGACATCCAGGTCATCGGCGACGACACGATCCTGGTGAACTACAACTCGCCGGTCCGCACGAAGGGCCCGCCGCGCGGGCTCGGGGCCATTTTCCACGGATGAGCGCGCCGCCGGCGCAGGGGGACAGTCTCCGGATTGTTCCCCTTTTCCTTGCAGAGCCGCGGCCGCTATGGTATAATACAATGATAAAATGAGACGTTTATCCGGGAAAATGAAACGGGCCGGCCAGGCCCGTTATGGGAGGAATTTCCGCTTGGCTGAACACTGTCCGGAGCGCCTGCCCGCCCCGCGGCATCCGCAGGCGTTCTACCTTTCCGAGATCGGGAGGATCATGCAGGTGCGAAAGCGCGGCGCCGTGCCGCTCGCCTTCGTACATACCTACGGCTGCCAGCAGAACGTGGCCGACAGCGAGAGGATCAAGGGCCTGCTGGCGCAGATGGGATTCTCTTTCGCCGCGGGGCCGGAGGACGCCGATTTCATCCTGTTCAACACCTGCGCGGTGCGCGGCCACGCGGAAAACCGTGTGTTCGGCAACGTGGGGGCGCTCAAGGAGGTCAAGCGCCGCCACCCGTCCGCCGTGGTGGCCGTGTGCGGCTGCATGATGGAGGAGGAGAGCGCCGCCGGGCGCATCCGCGAGAAATTCCCGTTCGTGAACCTCGTTTTCGGCACGCATGTGCTGCACCGTTTCCCCGAATTGCTGTGGGAGGCGCTGACGGAGAGCCGCCGCGTCTTCGAGCGCGGCGACGAGGGCGAGGACGCCCGCTTTGCGGAGGGCCTTCCCGTCCTGCGGGACAGCAAAGTGCGCGCATGGCTCACCGTGATGGCAGGCTGCGACAATTTCTGCTCCTACTGCATCGTGCCGTATGTGCGGGGGCGGGAGCGCAGCCGCGAGCCGGAGGCGATCCTTGCCGAGTTCCGCGGCCTCGTATCGGCCGGCTACAAGGACATCACGCTGCTGGGCCAGAATGTGAACTCCTACGGCAAGACGCTCGCGCGGCCGGTCAGCTTTTCCGGCCTTCTGCGCCGGCTGGACGCCGTGCCGGGCGATTACCGCCTGCGCTTTATGACCTCGCACCCCAAGGACGCCACGCGCGAGCTCATCGACGCCATGGCGGCGGGCAGGCACATCAGCCGCCACCTGCACCTGCCCGTGCAGTCCGGCAGCAACCGCGTCCTCGCGGCGATGAACCGCGGCTACACGCGGGAAAAGTACCTGGCGCTTGTGGAGTACGCGCGCGAAAAGATGCCGGATCTTTCCCTTACGACGGACATTATCGTCGGTTTTCCCGGTGAGACGAGGGAGGAATTCCTCGAAACGGTCAGCCTGATCCGCGAAGTCGGCTTCACGTCGCTGTTTACCTTTATTTATTCGCCGCGGGAGGGCACGCGCGCGGCGCGCCTGCCGGACCCCGTGCCGGCGGAGGAGAAGTCCCTCCGGCTGCGGGAGCTCTGCGCGGAGCAGGAAAAAATCTCCGCCACGCGCTGCGCCGGCGAGGTGGGGAAGACGCGCCGCGTGCTCGTGGAGGAACGCAGCCCGAAGACCGGCCTGCTGGCCGGGCGCACGGACGGCAACGTCATCGTCAATTTTTCGGGCGCGGATGAACTCTTGGGGAGGTTCGCGGACGTGCGCATCGTTTCCGCGCGGAACTGGGTCCTCGGCGGCGAGCTGGTCTGACGGCCCGCCCGGCCGGATAAAACGATCAAATAAAGTGAAATATAAAAAAAATAAAATCAGGGAGACGAAATATGGATATCATCGAGCAGACGAGAGAAATCGGCAAGGAAATCCAAAAGGACGAGCGCTATCTGAAAATGCAGATCGCCATTCAGAACGCGGACGCCGACAAGGAACTTCAGGATCTGATCGGGCAGTACAACCTCAAGCGTATGTCCCTTCAGAACGAGATGCAGCTGCAGAACCGCGACGAAAATAAAGTAAAGGCCTACCGCATGGCGATGGATTCGCTCTACGGCTCCATCATGAAAAATAACAACATGATCGAGTACAACAGCGCCAAGGAGGACCTGGAGAAGCTGATGCGCCGCGTCAACGCGATCCTGGAGCAGAGCGTGAACGGCGGCGACCCCGAAACGGCGGACTACGACGAGCACGCCTGCGGGGGAAACTGCGCCGCCTGCGGCGGCTGCCACTGAGGCGGCGCACAGGAATCGCGGATATTTTCCCCGTTTAGAAACTTGCAGCGGAGGCGGTCAGTTTGGCGGCTCTTTCCCCCATGATGGCACAGTATTTCGAGATGAAAAAGAAATACCCGGACACGATCCTGTTTTTCCGCCTCGGCGACTTTTACGAGATGTTCTACGACGACGCGAAGCTCGTTTCCCGCGAGCTGGAGCTGACGCTGACGGGGCGCGACTGCGGGCAGCCGGAGCGCGCGCCCATGTGCGGCGTGCCGTTCCACAGCTACGAGACCTATGTCGCCAAGCTGATCGCCAGGGGCCACAAGGTGGCCATCTGCGAGCAGATGGAGGACCCCGCGCTGGCGAAGGGGCTCGTCAAGCGGGACATCATCCGCGTCATCACGCCGGGCACGGTGCTGGAAAGCAGCATGCTCGACGAGGCGCGCAACAACTACATCTGCGCGCTGAACGTGCGGGAGAACCGCGCGGGCCTCTGCTTCGCGGACATCTCCACCGGAGAGCTCCACGCGACGGTGGTTGCGGCGAGGAACGCCGCCGCCCTGGCCGCGCAGCTCAAGAACGAGCTCGCTCGCTTTTCGCCGAAGGAAATCCTCATCAGCCAGGGGGTGCTGGACCTCTCCGACCTGCCGAAATTCCTCAAGGACCGCCTCGCGGCAAGCGTCGAGCTGCTCGACGAGGAGAAGTTCGACGCGGCCGCTGCGGCGCCGGCCCTGACGGAGCAGTTCCGCAGGCCGCCGGAGGAGCTGGGC
>ENA-UOOK01004675-UOOK01004675.1-fermentation-metagenome-genome-assembly--contig:-NODE-4675-length-14446-cov-5.829407_pt1 | contig 14446 bp, 11 predicted proteins | sample MGYA00245777_ERZ724023 | MGnify/ENA primary metagenome ERZ724023 (study PRJEB28704, sample SAMN03018312) | fermentation metagenome | biome: anthropogenic terrestrial biome; feature: soil; material...
AGCTTGGAGGGAGGTTAAAAGAGACCGCGGAGATCTGTCGGGAATGGAACGAGGTGATGGAAGGTTTAGCAGGGGAAGTTTTAAGTAAATGGGGATTACTCGTTGATGGTCGGTTACAACCAAACCAGAAAGCTTCCTATCTTACACCAGTGAGAGACTGGTTGGAACTGCCTCCAGCTCTGCAAAGACTGGTCTTTCGTCAGTTGTTTTTCAGTTTAGCTTCTCCCGGCGCCCGTTTGGGTTTTAACCATTCTCAGGCTGTGCTTCAGCTCTTAGCTGGGGTAGAGGGGAAGAGTATTCATCTTCCAGGTGGAGTTAGTTGTCGGAGGGAAAGCCAATGCTTGCTCCTGGGTCAAGCGCAGGCGGAGGAAGTCAAGAAGGAGGTTAATAATGAGTATTTAATACCGGTAAACATTCCAGGGTTGACCTTGTTACCGGGAGGAAAAGGGAAAGTTGAGAGTAGATGGTTGACTTTGGAACAGCTCCCTGCTAAGTGGGAAGAGACTTCACCTTTTGAATTTTACCTGGATGCCGAGCAGATTGCTTTTCCCGTTTATTTAAGAAATCGAAAACCGGGAGATCGTTTTTCTCCGCTGGGACTTAAAGGAAGTAAAAAAATCAAGGATTTTTTGATCGATGCCAAAATTCCTTTATCACAGCGCGCTTTATATCCGCTCCTTGTGGACCGGGAAGAGACGGTTTTGGGAGTAATGGGGGTCCGACCGGATCAGCGCAAGAGGATCACCAAAGATAGCCGACGGATACTTTATCTTAAATATCAGCATACAGAGTAATGTTGTAGAAAGTATTTGGCTATGGTATAATATTACCTATGACATTTTTAACCTCGAGAGGGGGTTTATATTTGCGTTTTGCTAGAGAATTAATTTTTTATCTTGTTTTGGTTTCCATTTCCTTATTTGTTTTATGGACTTTTTTTGGGGTTAATAAGACCGTAGAGACTTGGACTTGGGATCAATTTCTGACCAAGGTAGAACAGGGTGATGTGTTAAAAGTAACCGTCTACACTGATGGTCAGATTGAAGGGAAATATTCAGTTAACGGGAAAGAGGTCAAAGACTTTGTCTCGCAAGGACCTAGTCCTTCGTTAGCTTCTGAAGTATATGAAGTTCCCTTGAGCAGGGCCGGTGTTGAGAGGGTCTATAAGCAAAAGACCGAGCCATGGTGGTCTTTTATTATCCCTAACATCTTACCAATTCTGATTTTTGTCGGCTTATGGTTTTTCCTAATTAATCAGATGCAGAACTCTGGGAATAAAGCGATCTCTTTTGGTAAAAACCGGGCTCGGCTTTATACGGCTGAAGAAAAATCGAGAGTGACTTTTGATGATGTGGCGGGAGCCGATGAAGCTAAAGAAGAATTAGTGGAGATTGTTGAGTTTTTAAAACAGCCCAGACGTTTTACGGAGCTGGGGGCGAGAATTCCCAAGGGGGTTCTGTTAGTAGGTTCCCCAGGAACCGGAAAAACGCTCCTTTCTAAGGCGGTAGCTGGTGAGGCTGGGGTGCCATTTTTTAGCATTAGTGGTTCGGATTTTGTGGAGATGTTTGTTGGTGTGGGCGCTTCGCGGGTGCGGGATTTATTTGAGACTGCAAAGAAGAATTCTCCCTGTATTGTCTTTATTGATGAGATCGATGCGGTGGGTAGACAACGTGGCGCCGGTCTCGGAGGGGGACATGACGAGAGGGAGCAGACCTTAAACCAACTGCTGGTAGAGATGGATGGGTTTGAACCTAATTCCGGAATTATTATCTTGGCGGCCACCAACCGTCCGGATGTTTTAGACCCGGCCTTACTGCGCCCCGGACGTTTTGACCGTCAGGTGACTTTAGATATTCCCGATATTAAGGGAAGGGAAGAAATCCTTCATGTTCATGCTAAAGGGAAACAGTTAGCGCCGGAAGTAGATTTTAAGGTCTTAGCCCGTCGCACCCCTGGATTTACTGGCGCTGACCTCGCTAATACTCTGAATGAAGCTGCTCTCCTGGCAGCGAGGAAGAATCAAAAGTTGATTACGATGAATGATTGTGAGGAGGCCGTTGAACGGGTAATCGCCGGGCCAGAGCGGAAAAGCCGAATTATGAGTGAGAAAGAGAAACAACTCACTGCTTTCCATGAAGCGGGACATGCCTTGGTAGGACATTTTCTGCCGACTATCGACCCGATTCATAAGGTCTCAATTATTCCCCGGGGTCAAGCCGGAGGATATACCTTAGCCCTTCCTTTAGAAGATAAAAACTATGCTACACGCACTGAACTAACGGAGAATATTGTGTTTTTATTAGGAGGCCGGGCGGCAGAGGCGATTGCTTTAAAAGAGATTAGCACCGGCGCCAGAAATGATTTAGAGCGCGCCACTAAACTAGTAAGAACGATGATCATGGAGTATGGGATGAGTGATGAACTTGGGCCCATGACCTTTGGCCATGGCCATGGAGAACAAGTCTTTCTCGGTCGCGACATCTCCAGAGATAAGAACTATAGTGAGCAAGTGGCATCGGCGATTGATCGAGAGATGAAAACTCTGATTGAGCAAGCCTATAAAAGAGCAGAAGAGATTATCAATACTCACCGTGAAGAGCTGAATAGTATTACCGATGCTCTTCTGGAGAAAGAGACGTTGGAAGCTGCTGATTTTATGAAGTTGCTCGCTTCTTTTACAGAACAACCTAATGAAGAAGGAGAGGAAAAGATAGGTTGATTTAAGAAAGCGGAGCCCTTGTAGGTAGACTCCGCTTTCTTGGCCAAGGGGGAGGGATTCAGTTGAAACCTTTAACAAGTTCTGTCACTGTAAAGCCGCGACTTTCGCAAAAACTTCTGGTGAGCGCCACGGCTCTTATGCTCTTAAGCCATTTGGCTTTTTATTTAACGGTTGACCGTTTACAAGACCGGACTGATGAGGTTTTGAAGAACCCGATGAATATTCTAGTATTAGGAGTTGATCAGAGTAACCTTGATCCTCAGGGCGAAGAGGAGCTCCCGCGGACTGATACTATGCTTTTTCTGGCTTTAAGGCCAAACCTGGAGCAAGCAGCGCTATTTTCTATTCCCCGCGATAGCTTGATCGAGATCCCTGGTTATGGCATGGAGAGGATTAACATGGCGCACGTTTATGGGGGATATGGGCTTACTAAATCTTTGGTTGAAAAGGTAATGGAGATGCCAGTTGACCGGTATATTCTACTTAATTTCGAGTGCTTTCAAGAAATAGTTGATTTAGTGGGAGGAGTAGAGATCACCGTGGATAAACGGATGATCTATGAAGACAAGAATGCCGGTTTTAAAATTGATCTCCAACCTGGGCTCCAAAAGCTTGATGGGTATGACGCCTTGGGATATGTTCGTTTTCGTCGCGATGCGCTAGGAGATATTACTCGCACAAGACGGCAACAGCAGTTTATGATTGCTTTAGCCACCAAATTAAAAGATAAAGAAACCTTTTTACAGGTAGCGAGTAGAGCGCCTGAAATTTTAGGGATCACTAAACGTTATCTTCAGACTGACCTAAACCTAACTGAGGTTTTAGGGTTGTATCTTGTATTTAAAAATCTCGATCTCCAAGAGAATCTCCTTTCAGTTACTTTACCGGGTGAATTTTCTGGTCCTTATTGGCGTTTGCATCCCCGGGAAATAGAATACTTAACAGAGCCTTTCCGCTATAATTATAAATAAATTTGGTTACTTGTTTCTCGGCGGAGCTCTCTCGTAATTGAAAGAATTGCAAAATTAGCTCAAAAAATTTTCATTTCGCAACTTGAGACTAAGTAAGGGCTTTTTGCGTTGTCTTTTAATTTAATTATCCTAATACAATATATTGATAACCTAATGCCAGTCAGACACTATATATTGTATCAGGACCTTTTAAAAAGGATACAACGCAAAAAGCTTAAGTGAAGCTTAATATTGACGACTAAGATAAAGGGAAAGTCTCTTTCCTAGGAGAATGAATTTGGGGTGAATGACAGCATGAAAATAGATCTGATTTTAGCCTCAGGAATTAAGACTAATAGGGAATTACATGAGAAAACTGTAGTGGTGATTGATGTTCTCCGCGCTTCCAGCACTATTATTACGGCGCTAGCTAATGGCTGTGTCGATCTTCTTCCCGTAGCTGAACCGGGTGATGCCGCTTTTATAAACAGACAGATTGGGGCTTGTTGTTTAACTGGCGGAGAAAGAAATGGCTTAAAAATTCCTGGTTTTGATCTGGGAAATTCGCCGCTGGAATATTCAGCGGAGGTTGTGGCGGAGAAAAGAATTATTTTATGTACTTCTAACGGGACGAAAGCTTTAAAAGAGGCGCAAAATGCGGCTGAAATATTAATTGGGGCGTTCTTAAACGCCGGAAGGACTAGTTTATATCTAAAAGATAAACAAGAAGTAGTCTTATTTTGTGCGGGTAGAAATGGGGAACTGGGTTTGGATGATCTTCTCTGCGCCGGCTTGATTGTGGAAAATTTACTTGCTCAAGAGGTAGAAGTTGAATTAACTGACGCTGCTCAGTTAGGATTAATCAGTTACCGACATCTGGTCGGAGGTAAAACTTCAGAGTTGGCCGCCATCTTATATCAGGCGGAACATACTAGATATCTGGCTTCAATTGGTTTTGCCGCCGATATTACATATTGCGCGCAGGTTGATTTCCTGCCTTATTTAATTAGTTATAAGGGTGGGCGAGTAATGATGGAAGATCAACGGGTTGCGGCTAATAATTAGTTAGTTAAAGCCCTGAGTGGGGCTGGAATCCGGCCTCCTCTTTCTACAAATTTTTTTGGACTATAATTATTTACGGCCATCACCGGAGCCTCACCTAAGAGACCGCCGAAAGAGACTTTATCTCCGACTTTTTTACCTGGGACGGGAATAATGCGCACGGCGGTTGTTTTATTATTTACTACCCCAATGGCCATTTCATCAGCGATTAAAGCGGCAATTATTTCTTGGGGAGTATCCCCAGGAATGGCGATCATATCTAATCCTACGGAGCAAACAGCGGTCATCGCTTCTAATTTACTCAAGGAAAGGGCGCCACATTGAACAGCGGCGATCATCCCCGCATCTTCGCTTACTGGGATAAATGAACCACTAAGCCCGCCCACGGAAGAACTAGCCATCGCCCCTCCTTTTTTAACGGCATCGTTGAGGAGAGCTAAAGCAGCTGTAGTGCCATGAGCGCCACAGCACGCAAGCCCCATGGCTTCAAGAATATTAGCCACGCTGTCGCCGGGAGTCGGTGTGGGGGCAAGGGAGAGATCGACAATGCCAAAAGCTACCCCCAACTTTTTTGAGACTTTTCTGCCAATTAATTCTCCGGCGCGGGTGATTTTAAAGACGGTCTTTTTAATCTCCTCGGCGAGCGCTCCGAGGTCATGATCAGGGCAACGTTCGATGGTGGCTCGAACAACTCCCGGTCCGCTAATCCCAATGTTAATTGCGGCGTCGGCTTCACCAATTCCATGAAAGGCTCCAGCCATAAAAGGGTTATCCTCTGGAGCATTGGCAAAGACTACTAGCTTGGCGCAGGCAATTCCATTTCGTTCCGCAGTTAAGCCGGCGGCTTTAAAAATTACTTCGGTGGCGTGGTTAATCGCATCCATATTAATTCCGGCCTTGGTGGAAGCGACGTTCAAGGAACCACAAATTTTTTCTGTGGTCGAAAGGACTTGAGGGATTATGGCTATTAAGTTCAAGTCCCCTTTGGTGAAACCTTTTTGCGTCAATGCTGAAAATCCACCGAGAAAATCTATGCCTAAGGTATTGGCAGCCTTCTCAAGGGCGTAAGCGATCACCAGAAAGTCTTCACTTGAGTAACCATGGTCTAAAAGGGAAATTGGAGTCACAGCAACTCTGGTATTTACAATCGGGATACCATATGTTTTTTCCATCATTCGGACTGTCGAGATTAACTGCGCACCAGTTTTAGTAATTTTATCATATATTTTTTGAGCGGCAGCTGATGGGTTGGGATCACCACAATCAAAAAGAGAGATTCCTAGCGTAACAGTGCGGATATCAAAATGGAGGTTTTCCACCATATTAATGGTTTCCATAATTTCTTCAGATGAATAGGCCAAGAACAGCACTCCTTTTATTTATTGTCCAAGTTTTCCTGGGGGATTTAAGATTAAAGCTAATTGCGTTTGTTACCAAAATTTGAGGTCGCGACACAATCTAGCAATTAGCCTAGATTAGAGACGATGCATATATTGGAAAATATCCGCATGTTGCAGCACCACTTTTACTCCTAATCTTTCACCGGCTTCTTCCAGCCGATCTCTAAGGTAAAGCAGAGCAAGAGTCTCTGGCAACTGAATGATGAGGATCATAGCAAAAATTCCTTGGCGAAGTGTTTGACTAATATCAATAATGTTACAGTTGTTAACTGCTAATTCTTTGGCAATTCCGGCGACAATCCCTACTTTATCTTCTCCCATGACAGTAACTACCGCCTTTTCCATAAAACAAGACCTCCTTTTTCCAATATGCGATGTTCTTTCTTTTTGCGCCTCAAAGACAACAGTACGATATTTGTCGATCAAAGTAAACTATAAATTTTAACTTGATTTCTTCCGGAATTTTTGGCCTGGTATAAGGCTTCATCCGCTCGCGCAAAAAGCTCGGGAATAGTGGAAGAATGCTCTGGGATTGAAGCGATCCCACAACTGATGGTCAGATTAAATTGCTGGCCTTTGGTGGTAAAGAAAGGAGTTTCCGCCACTTCTTGCTTAATGGTCTCAGCGAGGTGAAACAAGTCTTGGAGGTTAATGTCAAGGCAGAGGATGATGAACTCTTCTCCACCATAGCGGGCGGCAATCTTCCCAGAGGTAGAATGTTTTTTTAAAATAGCAGCCACTGTTTTCAGTACCTGATCTCCAGTCAAATGACCATAAGTATCATTAACTTCTTTGAAGTAATCAAGATCAAAAAGCATACATCCTAGCTTTATCCTGTTATTATCTTGTACGATCGAGAGAAAAATGTCTAGGTAGTTTCTGTTATATAGACCAGTTAGAGAATCGTGCCAAGCCATGCGCTGAGTCTCTTTATGAAGCCTGGTGTTTTCTAAAGCCAAGCTTACTTGGTTAGCAATGATCATCATTTGCTCTTGTTGTTCCTGATTAAAGGAGAGTTTATGTAAATTGGCGGCGAGCATTACCCCTAAGGTTTCTACTTTTGTTGATAAAGGAATAGTAACCAGGGATTTAATTCCTTGCTGTCTCCAGTATTTTAGTTCTACCGCAGAGGCGGAATTTTCATCATGGATCGTTTGGGAGCGGATGGTCTGGAGAACTAGGCTATCTTCCTGGTTGGTAACTTCCAGCAAAGCAGGGAATAGTTCTTTGCCGGAAAAAGCTAAGAGTTCAATCTGATGATCTTTGTTTACTCCTAAAATAGCGCAAGCAAAACTACCTAACACTCCTTGAATGATATCTGTGATCCTGGTAAGAAGATTTTCCTCATCTAATTCTTCCAAAAGAAACTGTTGAATAAGGGTTAAAGTATAGGCGAAGGCATATTTCTCTTCAAGTTTAGCATGGGTGAGATGAGTTTCTTCTAATACTGTTTCTTTCTCATTAAGCATCTCTTCAAGACGGTGGGTTAGATGGTGGTCGGTTTTGGAATAAGAGAAAGCTAACAGTCCAGATAGAAGTATGCTAAGGAGAGCAAAGATAATAGAGAAAGGGGAATACCCTAATTCGTGATTGAGCATCGAATTATTGGACCAAAGAAGGGCAGTGTTAATGAGCAGACCAACCATGGAGAGAAAAGTGATATAAAAGATCTCTCCAGTAAAGAACTGTCTGGTTGAAAGGTAAATCACCAAAAGATAAAGGGAGAGTAAAAAGTTGATCGGGAAATATCCCAAGTAATAGATGAAGGAGACAAGAGAAACATCAAGAAGATCTATAAGCCAGAACAACTTAGGGACTGATAAGTTTACTTGTTTAAATAAATATTCTTTTATCAACAAGCTCATGATCAGATATAAAAAAACAAAGATAAAATAACTCGTCGAAGAACTTAATGGTCGATTTGGAAATAAATGCAGGAAACAAACTATTAACAAAAATATTAGACTAGCGGTTTGATGTAATCTCCGGTTAATCTGAAGACGAGTTTTTATTTTATGATCTTTGAAGGAAACTTCCACTTTAATCCCTTCTTTGTTATAACAATTTAAGCGCGAACACTGAAAAGAGGGGGGGTTCTTCGTTAGAATTATATTATAACTGATCCTTCTTGAGAAGTGAACTATGGGGTTTTATAAATCCTGATATATTAGTAATTTACTAACATTATATAATACATATAGCCAAAATAAGTAAAGCGAAATTACTTTTATGTTAAACTTTAGCACTTTGAGGAACAAAAATTTTTTTTTCTCTTTAATTAACCTGATATATAGATCTTCGGCATAGAACTAATTGTTCTTTATGCATTTTTAGTATTTCATTAAAGCTTAACGGAGGGATTGATGATGGGGTTAACTTTAAAGGAAACAAAAATCGCCGCTGATGGGAGATTTCTTTATTTAGTCGATAATGAACGGGGAGAAAAACAGTTATTGGAACCTCTAAATCTCACCCTTTCTTCGAAAGAAAGGATGTATATTGAGCTGTTATCGGATCTTAGGCAAATTATTCAAAAGCCACTTGATATTAAAGGTAAATTAAAGATTGTTTGTTACCTGGGGATCGTAAAGTTTAAAGAAGAGACTTGCCTAATGTTTTCCTATGATGATGAGTTATGGAAGAATTGGCCAAGGAAAGGGTTAAAGGTGTATTCTCCACGAGAAGTAGCGGAAGCAGCAATTGCGATGCTGGGACTGGTGGAGATTGCGGAAGAAACAGAACTGGCTTTTGGAGGATTTTTTCCTGGGGATCTTTTTCCTTTAGGTTCAGGTGGGTGGGGGATGTTGGACCCCAGGATTCAGAATCTTTTAGCTCCTTACCGAAGAGGTGGGGAGGATCGAGAGTATTACTCCCCGCCTGAAGTTATTGCCGGGTCTTCTTGGTCCGCAAAGTCTTATCTTTATACTTTAGGTCTTACGATGTATTCTTTAGTCACTGGAGTTTTTCCCTTTCCTTTGGAAAACAGGAGAGAGACAGTTACGGCTATTTTGCAAGAAGAACCAATCGACCCCCGCTATTATCAAGGGGAAATCGGAGAAGGTTTGGCTATACTTATTTTAAAAATGCTTAAGAAAAAAGTAGAATTGAGACCAGATCATGATTATTTAAAAAAAGAATTTGGTAGAATAGTAGAGACTGGCAGTTTTGATGCTAGTCCAGAAGAAGGAATTAAATTTAGAGAAGAAGCGGTGCTTGTTAAGAAAAAAGTGGAGCAGAAAAGGAAGAGGTACTGGCGTTGGCAAAGATTTAAATGGCCGTCAGCCATTGCCGCAGTAGCCCTTATTTTCTTTATTATGCTCTCTCGTGGAGGCTATGAGGAGAAAATTACTCCTGAGACTAAACCACTAGAAGTGGTTAACATCTTTTATGAGGGGATTAAAAACCTTGATACTTTACAATTAGAAGAACCCCTGGCTAAAGGGGTGGGAAAGGAATTCGTAAATATGGTTACTTTTCTGCATGTTACTTCAAAGATGCGCCAAGCTTACGAATTATTAAACACTCCCTTTTTAGTGATGGAGGAGGTAACAATTGAGGAAGATAAGAACTCGACAAGTGAAGCCCCTTCTTATACTGTGAACTATCGATTAAAGATCTTTGAAGGAGGGGAGTACAGAATTCAAGAACGTCAGGACCGGTTGGTACTGAAACGGGTAAAAAAGGAGTGGCGGATCGGGGATTTAGACTCGCAAGTGCTCACTGAAAAGTTAGAGCCAATTTTGGGGGAAGACCCTTCGCAGGCTCTTGACAGATAGATACCAGTGGGATAATATTCTTAGTATAATATTTTTCAATCGTTCCCCTGACTTTATCACTTAGGCAATTCCTTAACCTACGGGATAATAAAGGAATGATAAGTTTCGGAAACGAAAAATCTTATTATTCGGGAGGGAAATCGGTGAAAGAATTAGCAGAAATCTTGTTGAGCTCTGAAACTATTGCCGCCCGTGTTAAAGAGTTAGGGGCAGAAATTACTACGGATTACCAAGGTAAAGAAATAATTATTATCGGTATTCTAAAGGGCGCTCTTCCGTTTATGGCTGACTTAATAAGAGAGATTAACATTCCATTAAAATATGATTTGATGGCGGTTTCCAGTTATGGTGTTTCAACAAAAACTTCTGGCGCTGTCCAGATTCTAAAAGATATTGAGATGGGAATTGAGGGGGAGCACGTCTTAGTAGTGGAAGATATTATCGATACTGGGTTAACCCTCAATTATCTGGTGGGAAATCTACTTTCACGTAAACCGGCCAGTTTGAAGATCTGTACTTTGCTTGATAAACCAAGTAGGCGTGAGGTGGAGATTTTTCCGCAATATAACGGGTTTACCATCCCCGATCGCTTTGTTGTGGGATATGGGCTTGATTATGCGGAGCGGTTTCGTCATCTACCAATGATTGGAGTACTTAAACCCGAAGTATATGAGAAGAAATGAACCACAGTTGGAACTGTGGTTTTTACCGTTGTCGTTTGCGCCGGCTACCGCCCGCACACATGAAATGATGAAAATTGCGACGAGCCATGAGCGGTATTTGCCGGATTTTGAGACCTACGTTCGTAAGGTTATCATTTAACACGAGCGACGAGAGTATTTTCTGGTAAAGTAAGAAGGAGCGAGGTGGAAGTGGTTGTCAACCCGTGAAACCATTGTGGTGCTGGATCTTGCTTCCCCATATACTCTTTTACTGGCGAGAAAGATTAGGGAGGCTGGGGTTTTTTGCGAGATTCTTCCGTATAATATTGCACCGGAGAGGCTGAGCTCTCTTTCAGCTAAAGGAATAGTTCTCTCCGGAAAACCCAGTAGTTTAGTAGAACGAGGAGAACTAAAATGTAACCCGGAAATCTTTAATTTAGGAATACCGGTGCTGGGAATTGGCGCCGACGTACAGCAATTTTGTAGAGAGCATGGAGGGATGTTTTCTCCGGAACATCCTTCGACTTTTAATTCTCCCGCGGGTGTCGCGCTCTTAAAAAATTTTCTTTTTGAAAGCTGTCATTGTCAAAAGTTATGGACACCCCAATTATTTATTAAAGAACAAGAGGAAAAAATCCGTGAACGGGTGGGGGAGGAAAAAGTTCTTTGTGCGCTAAGCGGTGGGGTTGATTCTTCGGTGGCGGCTGTCTTAATTCATCGGGCGATTGGGGACCGGTTGGTCTGTGTTTTTGTTGATCATGGGTTACTTCGTAAACAGGAAGCTCAACAAATACTCTCCATTTTTCGGGAGAAATTTAATCTTAACATAATTGGAGTGCAAGCTGCTACCCGTTTTTTGGAGCAATTAAAAGGGGTGATCGACCCGGAGGAAAAACGACGGGTTATTGGGCATGAGTTTATCAAGGTCTTTGAAGATGAAGCCGCTAAACTTGGGGAAATTAATTATCTGGTCCAAGGCACGCTTTATCCGGATGTGCTTGAAAGTATCTCTGAACAAGGTTCGGCAGTAAAGATTAAAAGTCATCATAATGTAGGAGGATTACCTCCTAATCTCCGCTTTAAACTGTTGGAGCCTTTTCGGTTACTATTTAAGGACGAAGTTAGGGCGATTGGAGAGGAATTAGGACTTCCTAAAGAGATTGTGTGGCGTCATCCTTTTCCGGGACCGGGATTAGCTGTCCGTATCATTGGCGAAATTACTGAAGAGAAACTCGAAACCCTTCGTGAAGCTGACTACATTATGTTAGAGGAGATCAAGAAATCCGGATATTATCAGCAATTATGGCAGGCGTTTGCAGTGTTAATGGATACGAAAAGCGTTGGAGTCGCTGGGGGAGAACGCACCTATGGACAGGTAGTAGCTTTACGAGCGGTAACAAGCGAGGACGCGATGACTGCTGAATGGGGTAGACTTCCTTACGACTTATTGGAGAGGATTGCCCAACGAATTATTAATGAAGTTCCTGGTGTAAACCGAGTAGTTTATGATATTACCTCAAAACCCCCCGGCACAATTGAGTGGGAATAGGTATAGCAGTTACTAATCATGCTTATTCCTAATATGAGAAAAGAAAGCTAGTTAAGAAGGACAGTTATTGGGTTAATTACTGTTAGCTGTCGGCATGAGTATAGCGCAGTGTCTAGGGACAAGCTATCAATTGAGAGGCCTAAGTGAGATGGGGGAAAAGAAAGGAGGCGCTTAATTAAGGGTTGATAAAATAAGGAGATCGAAAACCGGTAATATTTGGAGGTGCAATTAAATTGTTTGAAAAATTGTTTAAACTAAAAGAAAACAAGACAACTATTCGTACTGAGATTTTGGCTGGTTTGACTACTTTTATGACGATGGCTTACATCATTGTCGTTAATCCGGGAATTATTAGTGATACGGGGATGCCCTTTGAGGGAGTGATGATCGCTACTATTTTGTCGGCAGCCTTCGCTACTCTATTGATGGGTTTATTGGCTAACTATCCTTTTGCTTTAGCGCCGGGGATGGGTTTAAACGCTTATTTTACTTATAGTGTAGTTCTGGGGATGGGATATAGTTGGCAGGTAGCCTTGGGCGCGGTTTTCCTCTCTGGGGTGATCTTTATTCTGCTTAGTCTCTTTAAAGTAAGAGAAATGATTATTGATGCTGTTCCTTTGTCTGTTCGTTTTGCGATTAGTTCGGGTATTGGTCTTTTTATTGCTTTTATTGGTTTGAAAAACGCCGGTATTATAGTTGCTGATTCTGCAACTTTTATTAAGTTGGGTAATATTACTTCCGGTACTGCCTTGCTGGCCATTATTGGATTAACAATTACTGGGGTTCTCCTTTCCCTCAAAATCAGAGGCGGGATTCTTTATGGAATTTTGGGCACTACCTTAATTGGGGCTATCTTCTTTCCGGAGCTGGCCGAGACGAGGAACACAGTGCTGAATCCCCTGGCCTGGATCTCAATGCCCAATTGGCGAAGTTTTGGCGATATTTTTATGAAGTTGGATATCAGAGGCGCCTTAAATATTGGCTTTTTCAATATTATATTTGCCTTCCTCTTTGTTGATCTGTTTGATACCATAGGAACCTTGATTGGCATCTCTGAACGGGCTGGCTTCTTGAAAAATGGGAAGCTGGAACGAGGAACCGAGGCTTTATTATCAGATGCTGTTGGGACGGTAGCTGGCTCATTCTTAGGAACACCTACGGTTACTAGCTATATTGAATCAGCGGCTGGAGTGGCTTATGGAGGACGTACAGGTTTAACTGCGGTTTCGGTTGCCTTCTTCTTCCTGCTGTCATTGTTTTTCTCACCATTGGCCAGTGTGATCCCAGCGGCTGCTACTTCTCCGGCTTTAATAGTGGTAGGCGTGATGATGATGGGTAATATCGGAAAGATAGATTGGGATGATTTTTCTGAAGCTTTGCCGGCATTTATTGCTATGGTTGCTATGCCTTTTACTTTTTCGATCGCCAATGGGATCGCTTTGGCTTTTATCTTGTATCCGATTATCAAACTAGTTACAGGTAAGGGTAAAGATGTTCATTTCCTAGCCTATATCCTATGTGCCCTTTTTATTATTAAATTTGCCTTCTTAGGATAAAGAAGGAAAAAAGCTTAAAAAAGCGCTGCCAATTTTGGGGCGCTTTTTTTAATTAAGCTTGATGCGCGCTAAACGTGGAAGAAGATCAAACTCATATTCGCACCCTTTATACAAAAATTAAGCTAAAATTAATCTCTATAAACTGGATGATAAATAAAACCCAGCTAAACATAAGGGATGGGAAAGATAAGAGCAAATTAGTAAGAATGATTGGAAGGCGCGAAATGTGAGATCGATGATAAAACTGCTATTTCTTGAAAGTATGATCACTTTAGGGTTGGGCAAAATAGCATAAACCATAGTTATTTAAGGAGGTTAAATAATGCCTAAAAGAAAACTGGAAGAGGTTGTAGATGGAATCTTTATGGAGCCTGTACCGATTACTATGGGCGAAGAGGTTAAGTTGAAATATAAAGGTGGACTGGCTAAACAAGGCGCCACAAACATTTATCTACGTTCTGGTTATGGTTTTGAAGAGTGGAAAGATGTTCAGGATATTAAGATGAAAAAAAATCGGGATGGCAGTTGGGGAGCTTCTTTAGTAGTCAATGACTCTACACGCTTAAATTTTTGTTTTCATGATGGCGCGGATCACTGGGATAATAACTCTGGCCGTAACTGGAGTTACGAGATCCACGATGGTTCTTTAAGTGACCACTAAATAAAGGCCTTAACTAGGCTTTTATTTATTTTTTAGGTAGTCGCCCACCCCAGCAGGCTGGGGCACGTGAAAGAATGAAAATTGCGACGAGCCATAGCGGTATTTGCCGGA
>ENA-UOOK01004677-UOOK01004677.1-fermentation-metagenome-genome-assembly--contig:-NODE-4677-length-14442-cov-6.381942_pt1 | contig 14442 bp, 13 predicted proteins | sample MGYA00245777_ERZ724023 | MGnify/ENA primary metagenome ERZ724023 (study PRJEB28704, sample SAMN03018312) | fermentation metagenome | biome: anthropogenic terrestrial biome; feature: soil; material...
GGGAAAAATTGCCCGGAGGGAGAAGGCTGCAGCGCAGAATGAAAAACAGTCTGCTGGGGGGCGCACTTGCATTTCTGATTATTGCCATTATTTGTGCAGTGCAGCCGGAACAAACGCTGATTGCAGTTTTGGCTGTCATTTTAAGTATCGTTAGTTTTGCGGTTGCCTTTCATCAGGAAAATTTTCAAGAGAAAGTTTATTTTGAACGAATGCCTGCATCTCAAAACAGAATTCACTATCAGTTTTGTCAGGATCATCTTTCAGTGTTGGCAGAGGGAACAAACAATCGCTTTTTTTGGAGTGATCTACAAAATCTTTTTGGAACTTCGCAATTTGTTTTTCTCATTTTTTCTAAAGAATATCTTCCTGTTTCCCTAGAATATTTTTCTAACGAAGATCGTCAAAATTTTTTAGAATTTTTAGATCAAGTTAAGATTGTATAAAATTACAGATTATAAACTAAAAGGATTATTTGGGAAATAGTCTTGCTTTTTATCGAAAAAGAGAAGAAATCCGAAAAATAATGATTGATTTATGGAATTAAATGCCACTAAAAAGGAGTTATTCCTTGTGTTCTCCTTATGATATGGGTATAATAAAAAAAATGTATTTTTATAAAGGTATCGTTTTTTTATGTAGTTAATTCAGAAAAAAGACGATTGACAAAAGTAAGGATTTTTGATGATGAAAAATATATTGGAATGGCTTGAAAGATCAGAAAAATTTTTTTCGGAGAAAACAGCATTTTCCGATGATCAACAGGAAGTGACCTATCGGCAGCTTTTGGAGCGCGCCAAAGCGCTTGGAAGTTTTTTGGGAAAGTTTGGTCAGAAAAATCATGCTGTGGCGTTGCTGATTCCCCGTAGCGTGGAAACTTTGACTGCAATGATGGGGGTTGCTTACAGCGGGAACTTTTATGTAGTGCTGGATACTGAAATGCCACAAGAACGAATGACGGCAATTCTTGGAAAAATTTCGCCGTTTGCAATTCTTACTGTAGATGCTTTAAAAGAAAAAGCGGATGATCTTCTACCCCGAAAAGCCGTAGTTTTTGAAAATGCGGTGCAGGAGCCGATTAATGAAGAAATGCTTTTAGAGATTCGCGAGAATATGGTGGATGTAGACCCTCTTTATGCACTTTTTACATCCGGTTCTACCGGAATGCCAAAAGGGGTTGTTGTTTGCCACCGAAATGTAATTTCTTATATCAACTGGTATGTTTCGGCATTTTCCATTGATGATTCTGTTGTCTTTGGCAGTCAAACGCCCTTTTATTTCAGCATGTCGGTTTCGGATGTTTATAGTACGCTCTGCGCCGGAGGTACCCTGCATATTATTCAAAAGCAGACGTTTTCATTTCCATTGCAGCTGTTGCAGCTGCTGAATGCCAAAGAAGTCAATACTATTTATTGGGTGCCTTCTGCACTTTGCTTGCTTGCAAACTGGAAAGCATTTGATTACGAAAAGCCGCAGTTTTTAAAAAGGGTACTTTTTGCAGGAGAGACAATGCCGACAAGGCAGCTCAATTATTGGATGGGACATCTGCCGGATTGCACTTTCGCAAACCTTTTCGGGCCAACCGAGACTACAGATATTTGCACTTATTATGTAGTGAACCGGAAATTTGCAGATGGGGAATCTCTTCCGATCGGACATGCCTGCAATAACTGCGACGTATTTGTTTTGGATGAGAATAATCATCTGGTTGAGCATGGAGAAAAAGGAGAGCTTTTCGTACGAGGCTCTTTTGTTGCACCCGGATATTATGCAGAACCAGAAAAGACAGCAGATGTTTTTGTACAAAATCCGCTCAATCCTTATTATCCGGAATCTGTTTATAAAACAGGGGATCTTGTTCTGTATAATTCTTATGGAGAGCTCGAATATGCCGGACGAAAAGATTTTCAGATTAAGCATATGGGTTATCGGATTGAATTGGGAGAAGTAGAAGCTGCTGCTTCTGCGGTGACGGAGATTTCTTCCTGTGCAGTCTGTTATGATATGGGAAGCGATCAGATCATTTTATTTTATCAGGGAAAAAAGATCTCCGACGAAGATTTGATGAAACAACTAAAACGTCGGCTTCCACCTTATATGTTGCCGGGGCGGCTTTGTCGTCTAAGAAGTTTTCCTTATAATCAGAATGGAAAAATTGACCGCAAAAAGCTTTTGAAAGACTATCAGGAGCAAACAAAATGTTAAAAACTGATTTTTAAAAATCAGATAAATGATATTTTATCAGAAGGAGTAGGTTCATTATGGACGAATTACTGCAAATTTTAAACACTTTAAAACCAGGCGTCGATTTTACGAAAGAAACCGATCTTGTTAAAAGAGGCATTCTTGATTCCTTGACCATTATTACGCTTGTGAATGAACTGAAAGATGAATTTGATATTGAGATTACACTTCTTGATATTGTCCCTAAAAACTTTTTCTCTGCGCAAACTATTTATGATATGGTAAAACGTTTACAAGACGAATAAAGAGGAGAAATCGTTCTTATGGCATATAATTCACTAGCCTATCTGGTTGTATTTTTAGTGCCTGTTTTTTTCCTTTATACGATTGTTCCCAAAAGATATAAATGGATTGTCCTTTTAGCGGCAAGCTATGGATTTTATCTGATGGGCAGCGGCTTTTTGGTGATCTTTTTACTGATTACAACGGTTTCAATTTATTTTTGTGCCCTTTCTTTGGACAAGGTTGCAAAGAATGCAGCGGCCGTTCGAAAGACACTTCCCAAAGAGGAAAAGAAGGCTTTTCGCCAAAAAATAGATAAAAAAAAGCGCAGAATTGTGTTGCTGACTGTTTTAGTCAATATTTTAATTCTGCTGGTACTTAAATATTATAATTTTCTCGGTGGAGCGATGGATGTACTGCTGGCTTCCATAGGACTTCCAAAAATCTTTCCTACGATCAGCCGTCAGATTCAGCCTTTAGGAATTTCTTTCTATACGCTGCAGGCGATCAGCTATGTGTTGGACGTCTATCACGGCAAATATACCGCGGATCGAAATTTTGGGAAAGTCGCACTTTATCTGGTCTTTTTCCCGCAGATCGTTGAAGGTCCGATCGGACGTTTTGATCTTTTGGCAGATCAGCTTTATGAGGGACATGCTTTTGATTGGCAGAGGACAATTAGTGGAATTCAGCTGATTTTGTGGGGGCTTTTCCAAAAGGTTGTGATTGCAGACCGGGCAGATATTTTGGTTGGGAAAGTTTGCGGAAGCTTTGCAAATTATTCCGGGATTACGGTTATTTTGACCATGTTGATTTACACCCTGCAGATTTATACGGATTTTGCGGGTTCCATTGATATTGTTGCAGGAAGCGCTCAGCTGTTTGGCGTTTCTCTCTCAAAGAACTTTGATCGTCCGTTCAGTTCTCATACGGTCAACGAGTTCTGGCGGCGCTGGCATATTACGTTGGGCACGTGGCTGCGGGATTATGTTTTTTATCCTGTCTCTATTTCCAAACCAATTTTTTCTCTTGGAAAATTTGCACGCAAACATTTTAGCACCTTTTTGGCGGGTTTGGTTCCAGCGTTTATCTCGCTATTCTGCGTTTGGTTTACAAATGGATTCTGGCATGGCGCTGGAGTGAAATATATTCTTTATGGAATGTATTATTATGTAATCACGATTTTAGGGCTTCTCTTTGAACCGCTGTTTCGCCGCTTCTTTGAAGCCACGAAAATTGATCGAAAAGGAAAAGGCTTTCAGGTATTTCAGGTGGTGCGCACTTTCTTTTTAGTCAATGTCGGAATGCTTCTCTTCCGGGCAAATACAATAGGATCTTTTGGAGCGATGTTTGTTTCCATGTTTAGCGGGTTTAATCCTTCTGTTTTGACGGATGGTTCTCTTTTAAGCTTGGGACTAGACAATAAAGATCTGGTCGTTTTAGCGGTCGGAACCCTCCTTTTGTGGATCGTTGGCCGGCTGCATACAAAAGGGCATCACCTGCGCGATGAACTTGCACAGAAAAATTCTTTTTTGCGCTGGGGACTGAGCATGGCAATGCTGTTTGTAATCATTATTTTCGGCGCTTATGGATATGGATATGTTGCAATTAACCCGATTTATGGAAATTTCTAAACGAATAGGAGTAGGTGAGACCGATTTATGCAGATAAAAAATAAGACAATTTTAAAAAGATGCTGCTGCGTCATTCTGACCTTGGGGATCCTTTTCGGCGCGTTAAAAGGGCTGTCCTTTCTCGTAACGCCGCGGGATGATACAACAAAGGCCGGCATGTATTACCCGGATGGGCGGGGGTTTTATTCTTATCCGCAAAATTCGATCGATGTTTTTGTAATTGGCAACAGCGATTCTTACTGTGGATTTTCTCCAATGGAACTTTGGCATAATTATGGATTTACTTCTTATAACAGTGGGGAGCCGGAACAGCGCGCAACTCAGGGGCTAAACATGCTCAAAGAAATTTTGACTCGTCATAAGCCGAAAGTAGTGCTTCTCGACTTAGATGAAATCTTTGAAGGAAAAAATACGATTGGAAATACTTTTAGTGACATATTTTCTTATGAATTTCCGATTTTTAACTATCATAACCGGTGGAAAACGTTAGACCTTTCCAGCGCTTTTCAGGAGACAAATTATACCAACCAAAAAAGTTCCATTAAAATTGGAGGGCAGCACCTTAACAGTAAAATAAAGGCTTATACAGGCCAAAATAATATGAAGAAGAACTCCAGTTTTGTCAGTATCCCATGGGCTTCTAAATATGCCATGGATCAGATGCAAAAACTTTGTCAGGAAAATGGGGCTGCTTTTGTTCTGATTGATGTTCCGGCAGCGATTACATGGACCGGTGCAAGACATGATGCAGCAAAAGCGTATGCAGAGTCGAAGGGAATTCCATTTTTAGATCTTAATACCGATCTCGACAGTATGGGATTTAGCTGGGAGACAGATACGATGGATGCCGGCTATCATATTAATGTAGTCGGTGCTGCTAAAGTGACAAATTATCTTGGAGAATATCTCAAACAAAATTATTCTTTAGCGGACCATCGCAGCGACTCAGATTATTCTTTCTGGAACGACAATTATCAAATTTATGAGCAGGCTGTCCAGAAAAGTTCAAGCTGATTTCTTGTTTTTATGGCTTTAAAAGGAGCAGCAGATTCCTATCATTTCTGAAGGATCTGCTGCTTCTGTTTTGATAGAATTTATTATTTACTTTAGGAAAGTATGTCTTAGCACTTGATCAATCGAAAAGCCAAAGAAAAGAGCAAATAAAAGCACCGGCCTCATTGTTTTTAAGGCCGGTGCTTTTTTAATTACTCCAATATTATTTCGCAGTACTGGAGGTGGATTCTGTGGCTGAGGCAGTGGAAGACGTTGCAGCAGATGATGAATTGGGAGATGATTCAGTCGAAGCTTTTACAATCCCTGTAACGGTGCAGACGCCATCTGCACTGCCATCTGCTGGGGACGTATAAGTCAGTGTAATTCGATCTCCCTCAGAATAACGCAGAACATCAAGATCTTGAGAGACTGGAATATCAAAAAGGGAAGAGCTGCTGTCTAGAAGAAGGTAATAATGGCTGTTGCCTTCCAATACACTCTGGGCCATTTTGCGGATTGTGCCGGTAATTTTTTTATCATTTGCAGTGTTAACGGTTCCTCCAGAAATTCCATTCTGAGCCATTAGAGAAACATATTTCTTTTCACATTCTGCGACCGTGTCACCGATTGCGACAATCTGATATTTTTGAACATTGACCATAGCATACTTTTTAACCAATCCGGAATTGTCTTTTAACGCAATAAAGTAGGTTGGCTGGTTGGCAGTGTTGAGCAAAAGCGGGAAGGTTGCCTTGTATCCGAGGTTCTGTACCTGGCCCTCAGCGCTGCTCATAGCGGAGCTTTCGACAGCTCCCTGTACACTATAGAAATGGGTTTCTCCTGTGCGCTGATTCATCAAAACGAATCCGACAATACTTTGGTCGCCTGTAACGGAAGTAACTCCGGTATAAAGCCATACATCGTCGTCAAGTGCAAGATAATTGTAACCGTCGGTGGTTTTCAGACAATCTTTCTGGCCAAAAACCGAATTGAGGAAGCCATGTTTCAGGGTACCGTAATAATTGTAGTAGGAGACTAAAAGGGAAGAAGAGTAGACGCGGTCAACCCATTGTGGAACATCGTTTACAGACATATCCTGACATTCGCCGGTTTGTGCATTACAGAGAACAACGCGATCGACGGTTTGTCCACCGAACAATCCGATGCTAAACCCTTTTACAGGGCAAACCCACCACGGAGTTCCATTTTCATCGAGCTCAAAATTGATGTTGTCAAAGATGTAGGTAGGATAACGGAATCGCAGATGACGATAAATATTGCGGTTAAAATATTCTGATTCCGAATATTTGATTGGCTGATCCAGTTTAACAAGTTCGGTGCCCTGCGTTGCCATATCAATTAGGATATAAGCCGGAATGCCGTTGGATTGATTTGTCAGCCATTTAATTGGATCTGCGTATTGCAGTGGGGCCACTCGTACGGGAGAATTGTGATAGTTAATTTGCGTATAGGTATCACTGACCTCGAACTGAGAAACCATATCCACCATGCTTCCCATTTTTCGGTTTCCCAAAAGGGCAGCGGAATCACTGTCCAGAATTGGGATTTCGTCATAGGAGATCTGTTTAATATCGTCGGTAAATTCTCGGTTTTGTACGGTAAGCAGTTGCTGATATTTGGAGGCGTTAACAATTGGAGAAGAGAGTAATGCGCCTAAGAGAAATACCACAACTAAAAAGCCAATGCAAAGAAGTCCTCTTTTTAAACGTTTATCATGTTTGGGATTAAGATCGGGAGGATTTGCTTTGCTGGAATGTTTGAGCTTTGGCAAAACGGTCAAAATAAATACGATTACCACTGCGGTAAGGATTAAAAATTCCCAGAAGCCAACAGAATGAATATTGATTGCCGGCAGTTTTATATAGTAATAAATAAATGCCAAAATCAAAATAACAATTGTTGCAACAGCTTTTTTCCCATTTTTGCTGAGAGGCTTTTTCATAATAATCTCCTTTTAATTTTTATTCAACAATTTTTCAATTTGCGCCTTTTTCGCAATTCTGAAAAAAAATTTTGTAATAGTGCTCGGCATTCCGGCTCTAAAAGGCCGGATTCCACCGTTGGATGATGATTATAAGGAAGCGAAAATAAATCAACGACAGAGCCGCACGAACCGGCTTTCGGATCGGATGCACCATAGACCAGCCGTGGAATCCGGGCGTTGATAATTGCACCGGCACACATGGGGCAGGGCTCTAATGTTACATAAAGGGTGCATTGCCACAGCCGCCAGCCGCCGAGTGCTTCACAGCCTTTTTGAATCGCTTCAAGTTCTGCATGGCACAGAGCATTTTTGGCTGTTTCCCGCCGATTACGCCCCCGTGAAATAATTTCACCATCTTTGCTTAATACTGCTCCTACCGGGACTTCCCCTTCTGCTGCTGATTGAGCTGCCAGCAGAAGGGCTTCCCGCATTAATTCAGAATCGGTCATAGGATATTTGTCACTGCGCACAGCACAATAAAGTTTAGAATCAGAAAGATTGTTCCAAGGTTTCCGATTCCACAGGTCATAAGAACCGATAGGGGAGCATGAAGCGTTTTACTTTTTGGGAGTGGCAGATATTTTTTTCGATTTTTTATGAGGAATCCGATTCCAATGGCACCGAGCAGCAAAAATGCCAAAAAGTAAGCGCTTTGAAAATTCTGAGAGGCATCATTCCCATACCATTGCTGAACAAGGACGCTCAGACAGGAAAATCCGTTATTAAACATGTGAATTAAAATTGAAATTAAAATAGAACCGGTTCGAATATAAAGATATCCGGCAATCAGACCCATTAAAAATGCAAAAACGAACTGGGGAATATTCCCGTGGTAAAGCCCAAAAATAAATGCTGACATGATGATTGCAAAGGAATCGCCATGCCGCCTGAGAATGTTTAAAATCACACCGCGGAAAAGCAGCTCTTCCACAAGGGGAGGAATCAGGGTACCATAGAGCATGTAAAAAATCTGGGTGGCAACATCTGATGTGAGCGGCATATCGTCGGGAGAAACATGAGTAATCCCGAACATCTGAAGAATTTGGGTGACAAAAGAGGTGGGATAATTTGCAAGCAGCGTTAACCCCATTCCGGCAAAAAACATGCAAATGATTGCGCTGCGCGAAAGGCCATGATTTTTTGCAGAATCAAACCGAACAACTTTTTCCAGCGGTTGGTGAGTATGGAGCTGATAAAACAAAGCCGGAAATCCAATCGCGACGCAGTAGGAAAAGCAGGAAATAGAATAATAAATGATTGGCTTTAGGTAGAAGAAGCTGCTGTTATTGCTGTGTAAGGCAGGATTGGAACGGCATAACCAAGTGAACCCTAAGATCAGAAGATTCATCAGACAGATAGAGATAAGCACCAGAAAAGAAGAATGGCTTGCGCAGCGGCGGGTATCCCGCATTTCCGCATAGGAAAGGCGCTGTGCAGCTACAAGAGAGGCAAACGAGATTGGATCTTCAAAGGTGGTTTGAGTAGTAGGATTCTTCTGTGTTTCTGGTGGTAAAGTTTGTTCTGTAGAATCAGTGACTTTTGGGTCGCTTGGCAGAGTAAAACCATTTTGTGCCGTTGGAACTTTTTTTGCAGAGTCCGAAATTTCCGGATTTGGAACAGAATTTTTCGGAGAACCTTCCGAAAAAGAATTTGATTCGTTCATGAAAACTCCTTTTCATCGAAGATTTGTAAAAATTATCCGCGTGCCTGCATTCGATTTTTGATCTGAGACAACCACGCTTTCATATCATCATTAGTATATCCATCAGAGACGATACTGCTCACTTGAGAACGATTAAAGCGATAGAGCTTAGAAGCATCTGTATATCCGTCCGGGTAAAGAATACCACAGTAATCCCAAACAGAACCGTCGGAATCTTTAGAGGCATATCCGGAAATCATAATTTTATTCGAACTATCAACCAAGGTTACAATGCTTCCCAGCGGCAAATACTCTGTCGTTTGATACGACGAAGAAGAGACCAAAGAGGAAGAACTCTTAGCAGCGCTGGAAGAAGCAGTTTGTGTGCTGCAGCCAGCGGCGAACAATAAAATTGCTGCCGCAAAAATTGCCGTGATCTTTCTTTTCATGAATGAACCCCTCAAATTGTAAAAAAATTTTTATTTGACTAATACTCTAATTATATCATGCCTAAACAAAAGAAGTCAATTTATTCGCATGAAAGCTTTATCTGATTAGTAATCAAAAATCCCGTAGAATGAGTATATTTTCTTTTTTACATAACAATTCCCCCAATCATAGTTTTTTCCTACGATTGAGGGAACCTTTTCATTTTTAATATCCCAGATCTTCGTCGATCAGGATAACTTCCATTTCAGGGATACCACCCATCTTGCGAAGAAGTACAGAAACACCGTTGCAGATACGTTCGGGGCTATCGCAATCATAGCATTTAAGTTCTTTTCCCATGGCGCAAGGCGTTTTTCGATGCAGCCTTCGGGCATTAAGCGGCGCGGCAATGTTCCGCGCACGCCACATGGCGGAATCATAGTCATCAGCAATTTTATTGGTTCCGACAATAAAAATTACTTTCTCATGATTGTAAAGAGAGGCGGAGATTCGATTTCCACTGCCGTCAATATTGATGATCTCGCCGCTTTGCGCGATTGCATTGGCAGAGGTCAGATAAACCTGTGCGGAAAGGGAAGAAGTCCGTACTTCTTTTGCCGGCTGCTGTTTCCAGTGCCAAAAAACGGTATTCTCTTTTGTAAGTTGGTCATAGACGCCGAGCTGATCAATCGTCACACTTCCGCCAATCCCAATTGTTTTGCCATGCAGTTCAGAGACAAGATGAGAGGCAGCTTCTGCTCCGGTTTTAAAATACGAGACAGTAAAACCATGCTTTTGAAGATTTTGGATCGTTTTTTGAATATCCATAGGGCATCCTCCTTTAGTTTAAAAACTTTCCGTTAGCCGATTCCGTGGAAACAGAGACCCAGGACCAGTACGATAATGGTGAGTGGAACATAAATATATTTTGCAAAGATTGGATAGCTTTTTGAAAGCGGCTTTGGGTGACCGATCTGGAGTTCCTCTTTAATTTTATCATATCCGAGAATATAGTAAACAGAAATTGCGCCGAGAACAGCTCCAATTGGAACGATGATAATGGAAACGAAGTCCATCCAATTTCCTACTTTTGGTTCTGCTTCGATAAAAATTCCGATTAAAAGCGTCAGCGCACCGCATAAAAGGACGGCTGCTTTGCGGGGGATAGAAAATCGGTGCTGCCAGCTTTCGATTACCGCCTCAAACATGTTGATTAAAGAAGTAATTCCGGCAAATATCACGGAAACAAAGAAAAAGATGGAGAAAACCTGCCCCATCGGAATTTGCTTAAAAATGCCGGGTAATGTAAGAAACATCAGAGAAGGACCGCTGGTTGCATCAATGTGGAATGCAAAGACAGCCGGCATAATGGCGAATGCAGCGAGCAGAGCGGCGATGGTATCGAATAGTGCAGTGCGCAGCGAAGCGCTGGGAATATCGGCACTTTTGTCCAGATAGGCGCCATAGACGATCATGCCGGAACCGGTGATGGAAAGAGAGAAAAAAGCTTGTCCCATAGCCATTACCCAGGTATCACTGCGAAGGAGCGCATCCCATTTTGGAATCAGCAGAAACTCGTATCCTTCTTTGGCACCCGGAAGAAACGCAACCCAGATTGCTAAAACCAGAAACAGCACAAAAAAAAGCGGCATCATGACCCGGCTTGCTTTTTCAATCCCTTTTGTGGTGCCGGCAAGAAGAATCCAACAGACAAGAATAATAACCAGTGCATTCCAGAAAAGGCTTCCAAAATCACCGGTCGCCTGTGAGAAAAATTCTTTTGCTTCTCCAACGAAAATCTCTCCCGTGATAGAGCCATAACAGGAACGCACAACCCATCCAATAATAATCGCATAGCCGATGGCAATGCCAAGAGAACCTAAAAGCGGAATCCAGCCGAGAATAGAACCGAGTTTTTTCTTGCCGCGACTTTCGAAACAATATTCATAGGCACCCAGGGTTCCGGTGCGCGCGCGGCGTCCAATCGCAAATTCAGCGGAAAGCCCTACCCAGCCGAATAAAAATACAAACAGCAAATAGGGAATCAGAAAAGCGGCGCCGCCGTATTGCCCGAGACGGTAAGGAAACATCCAAATGTTCCCTAGCCCTACGGCTGAGCCTACGCAGGCAATAATAAATCCAAAGTTCGAGCTGAAATTCCCGTTCTTGTGCGGGGAGTCAGGTGATGTATTCATAGCTGATAAAATCCTCTCTTTTTTCTCTTTTTATGTTTAATGGGAGGCCAATCCCACTTTGATTTCTATGTTTCTAAAGATTCCAAAAACTTGAGCAGAGATGCATTGATGCGGTCATTTTGACTGATACTTTTTAAAAATTCAATGCAGTCAGGGCATTCCCCGCAGATATCAATGCCGAGAATTTCTCGATGGCGCAGCAGAAAAGCAAGCATTTGACGCAGTTGTGAAAGACTCATGATGCCTTGATCCCAGGAGGTGTTCACTACTTTTTTGCTGAGAACATCTTTATCGATGGAAATATAAATTGGGAATTTTCCGCAGAGTTCCGAAAACTGAGCTTCCGGAAGATTCAGATGAGAACTGTCAATGCACAAGACCCGGTCTCGAAATTCTGAGGGAATCCTTGCTTCCTGCTTTTTGGAAAGTCCAACCAAAATTACTTTTTTGAGCAGTGGAAGCTTTTTTAAAGAATCTAAAATCCAGTCTCCGCAGGAAAGAAGATCAGAAAAAAGCGGCTTCTGCATATCAGAATGGTGGTCAAAGACGACCAGAGAAAAAGGAGTCAAAATTTTCTCTATCCAAAACCTGGTTATGTAATGATAATTTCCAGAATCGATAAAGTGAATTCTGCGGATCGGTTCCAAAGAAATTCGTTTCCGAATTTCGCGGGCGGCTTTTTCATCGCAGAATCCGTCTGTTCCGCTCAGGTCAGTGCAGTCGATCCAGTGAATTTGTTCGTGCTGATAAAACCGTTCTTCCTCGTAGATATGAGAAAAGTTTAGAATCGATAAAATCGGAGTCTGGTCTGTCATTTTGCCGTTTCAGCTTTCATCAGAAGCGCTACTGTTTCAATATGGTTTGTATGCGGAAACATGTCTACCGGCTGAAGCGCTTTTACTTTCCAACCTAACTTGACAAGATAATCAAAATCCCTTGCCTGCGTTTCAGGATTACACGAAATATAGACGACTCGCTTCGGATTTAGACGGTTAAGACTTGCTAAAAATGGCTCGCTGCTTCCGGAGCGGGGTGGGTCTAGAAAAACAGTATCAATCTGCTCTTTGTCGGCGGCAAGTTCGACCATAAAATCTCCCGCATCTCCAGTAAAGAACTGCGAATTTTGGGCTTTGTTAAGCTTTGCATTCCGGATGGCATCTTTTACTGCGGCAGGATTAATCTCGATGCCGATCACTTTTTTTGCTTTTTTGGCGGCAACCAGACCGATTGTCCCAATTCCGCAGTAGGCGTCAATTACGGTTTCTGTTCCAGTTAAATGTGCAAAATCCATTGCAGTGCGATAAAGCACTTCAGTTTGCGAGGGATTGATCTGATAAAAGCTTTTGGAAGAAATTCGAAAACGGCAGGAACAAAGATCGTCTTCAATATATCCTGGCCCCCAGAGAACCTTTTCCCGTTCACCGAGCACGAGGCTAGTATGACGTTTATTTAAATTTAAAATAACAGTCGTAATTTCCGGATGTTCAGTTCTCAGCGCTTTTACAAATTTCTTTTCTGGAAAAATCGAATTTGCCGCCACCAAAACGACCATGACCTGATTGGTAGAAAATCCGCGCTTGATAAGGACATGGCGCAAAAATCCGCGACCGGTGCGCTCATCAAATGTGGAAAGTTTAAAACTTTTGAGTAGCTTTCGAATGGTCCCCATAATGCGGTCTGCGGTCTCGTCTTCTGTCAGACAGGATTCTACCGGAACGACTCGATGTGTATTTGGTTGGTAAACGCCGGAGATGATTTGTCCTTTACGGTCTGTTGTAAAAGCCGCTTGTACTTTGTTGCGGTAATGATAGGGAAAATCCATTCCCAAAATCGGATTCGGCTTGCAGAAATGTCCTAAAAAAGAAAAGACCCGGCGCTCTTTCCAACGAAGCTGCTCCGGATAGGAAAGATTCTGTAGCTGGCATCCGCCGCATTTGTGATAAAGCGGACACTTATGCGTCTCTTTTAATTCCATATAAAAAGAAATCCTCCTATTAAAAAACCAAAGGCTTATTTAAAATATTCTAAACAAGTATACCATAAAAAATGCCGAAAAAAAAGCCGTCCCGGCAAAAACCGAAACGGAAACCGCTTATGATTGCGGTGGAAGATATTCTTTACAGGAAATGGATTCTACGGTCATCTTTAGAATTACCGTGCGGGCAAATGATGCAGGGGAAAAAGAAAAATTTTGTTCTGTGGAATACTGTTTCATCAAAAGGGAAAGAGCTTTTTCTTTTTCAGCGGGCTCTTCTACAAATTGTACTTTCCCAGTTCCGATGACGCTCTGATAGTAAAAGGAATATTCACAGGCAAAACGGCCTTTTTTCACGGCGTGTGAGGTATCAAGTTCAAAAGAAACCTCTGGATTTTTCCGAAGAAGGTCAAGCTTTGTTCCCTCTTTGGCGCTATGAAAATAAAAGATTCCATTTCCCTCTGGAAGGAATCCAAAATTCAGCGGAATCAGATAGGGAATGGGATCGTTTTTAATTGCAAGACGGCAGCAGTCGCATTTTTGAATAATAGAAAATATTTTTGTTTGGTCAACCACTTGTCGATCACTTCTGCGCATAAGCGAATTCCTCCTCAATCGAATACGATGAATAATTTATTTCATTCAGTATAGTAAAAAAGATAGTAAAAAAGAAGAAAAAAAGCAATCCTTTAAAATCTTTGCCGAAAACGTTCGTAACGTGACTTAGCAAGAGCTTCTCCTGAGAAGGTCTTTTCTTTTTGAAAAAATGAAAAAATGTTTTTTTCGAGTTCCTCATAGAGCAAAGTAAAATCACCGCTTTCCGGTTCCGGAAAAATACGGTCGGCGGCTTTTAGTTTTAATAAGTCTTCCGCTGTCATATGCAGACATTCCGCCGCTTCGGCTGCTTTTTCACTGTCTTTCCAAAGAATAGAAGCGCAGCCCTCCGGAGAGATGACCGAATAAACGGCATTTTCCAGCATCCACACTTCGTCGGCAACGGCAAGCGCAAGCGCGCCGCCGCTCCCGCCTTCGCGCAGAGCACCTCGGCCGGTGTGGGCGGCCTGGTCACCGACAATGGCGGCCAGCCCGTCGTCGGTGCCGAGGTG
>ENA-UOOK01004679-UOOK01004679.1-fermentation-metagenome-genome-assembly--contig:-NODE-4679-length-14437-cov-6.651092_pt1 | contig 14437 bp, 10 predicted proteins | sample MGYA00245777_ERZ724023 | MGnify/ENA primary metagenome ERZ724023 (study PRJEB28704, sample SAMN03018312) | fermentation metagenome | biome: anthropogenic terrestrial biome; feature: soil; material...
ATAAATATATGGCAGACATGAAGGAGCTCGGACTCGATAGATTAATTGAAATAAATCAAATACAGTTAGATTCATACAACAGCAGGTAGCATATTGGGCTTTACTGCAGGCTTTACCGGTTCTGCTGGTATGCTTTACATGGTTTGCAGGCTTTAATCAGCACCATAGCCGGCTAATAACAGGCTTCACAGATGACATTGGAACCAGCTTTTTAATCGGCTTACAGTCAGCTTCACATGTGAATAGTCACAGCTTCATGAATATGCTTGGAGAATAGATATTTTGTCTATTCTCTTTAGCTATTAAAAATGTGTTATACTAATATATATAGGTAGGGTAAAACCAATACAAGTTGTGACTCAAATAGAAAAACATACAGAAAAAATAGTGTCATAGCGCACAATTTCGTTAGCGTTCATTGGGTTTATGTGAATTCCATGGAGGGCTAAAATATGTATGCTAATAATCTAAAAAGCAAGGTGTTTCGAAAATATGTATTATCCTATACTATAATGCTTTGTCTACCAATATGCATTTTCTGTGTAACTGTTTATAACAGCATTAAGAGCGACATGCGCCAGAAAAATATTACCGGGTATAATTTTGAGTCTGCACAAATAGCAAGTCAATTAGATAATGTATTCATTCAATATTCAAAGATAAGGAATGATCTCATGAATTCTTCATGGGTAACTCGCTTTATGTCTGATACAGATGTGTTCGCGAATGAGTTTACTGTTTTGAAAAGGAATGACATTTGTAGAGAGTTAATGATCTTTCAGTCGTTAAATTGGGGGATCGATAATATTGCTGTGTATTTTCCTTATAAGGATACTGTGTTTGATCAAATCGGATGGTTTACATTGAGTGATTTCCTTAAAAGGCTAAACTTGCAAAACATTTCAGCTGATTTACTTTTATCTACCATCAATAATACCGATAATTTTAATTACTTTGATGTTTCTACAGTTCCCGATATCCATCGGGATATTATTGTTATTACTCAAAGGCTGGAGCTTGCAAATAATCCACGTGCAACGCTTTTGTTGTTTATTAATAAAAACTATTTAGATAACTATATCGACAGTATTAGCAGCAACTTTTTAGCTGGATATTCTATTTCCGGAAACAATGGTTTACTTATTGAACAAGCATACACCGGTAGTTTGAATGATCAGGATATTTGTCAGATACCTTTATATTCAGACCAGTATTTATTTAATTACAATTTCATATACCGTATTGATACAACCAGCCCTAATTTCGAGGCATTGTCTTTCGTTTTTATCGCTACAACCATTTCGCTTACGGTAGGTTCATTAATTGCGTACTCTCTAGCATATGTTAATTATACGCCAATTAAAAAGATTGTGCGAAAAATTTTCAGCGGTACCGAGTCTAACGAAAAAACGAATGAACATGAATATACGTTTATCGATAGAACCTTTGATAACCTATTTGTGGAGAAAAATAAAATGCAGATGCAGGTTATCTCATATCAGAACGCTGCTAGAAGTGATATGATGAACAGATTGTTGGCAGGTTACTTCGAGCAGGATGCTACAGATTTAAAAATGAGTGAAATCGGGCTTAATTACACGGATGAACTGTATTATATGGTTATTCTTCTGGCAAAAGACAAATATCAAAATAGGGCAGGATCTAAGAATTCCGACATGTTTGCTTTATACAACATATCCGATAGAATTCTTGAAGCAATGGAGCTCTGTTACCAGATTGTTGTATCTGTAGACGGAAGCATTATTATAATACTTGATTTTACTTCAACGGATCAGAATAAGAAAATCTGTGAAACGCTTCATGAAGCGTTCACCAATGCAAAAAACACACTTCCTTTTCGACCTAAGATCTTTTTTGGTAACACTGAGAAAGGAATTGTAGGCATAAGCAAATCTTTTCAAAAAGCTAAGGAAGAACAAAATAATTCGATATTAAAATCCAACATTGTTCAAATGAATCTGCTAACAAATAAAGGGCTAACTTACTACTATCCAACCGATTGGGAGATACAGCTAATAAACAAAATAAAAATAGGCGACTATGCTACTGCAAAAAAAATTTTGGACGAAATAAAGTCAGAAAACGAAAAACGCAGCTGTAAAGGAGCTTCCATAATAAAGCTCACCACTGACATTATTGATACAATGACAAGAATTTTAAATGAATTGAATGTGGATATAATTGATATAGAAAAACAAAAGCAAGAGCTTTTATTTCTACAGGAAACTGAAAATACTCAATTACTTTGGGACTTTACCTATCTGGTTTGCTCCGAAATATGCAAAAGAACCGCTGATGTTCTTGATACTTTTGATGACGTCAATCTACCAAAACAGATTATAGAATATATAAACAACAATATTACTGATAGCAACCTATCTTTGAAAAAACTCGGGGATAAATTTAATCTTTCTGTGTCATCCATTTCTAAAATATTTAAAGACAACATGAATATTAACTTTTATGACTATATATGCCGCATAAGAATGGATAAAGCTAAAGAAATGTTAAATGCAAACAAGTATAGCATCCCAAAAATCGCAAAAGTAGTTGGATATGAAAATGATTACTCATTTAAAAGAGCTTTTTTCAGGTATGAAGGAGTAAAACCGCAAGAATACAAAAAAATTGTTATTTCTCAAAAGGGTTAATTAAACTTGGTGACTATTCAAGGATTGAAAAGCGGAGTCAACGCAGAAAAAACAAAATACAAACTCAGTTTGAGAAGGTAACTATTCAAGGGTTCACCTAAAAATAGCAGGTGGTTTTGCAAAGCAGAGGAACTTTTTCTCATCAGCATACATTGCAAAGCTTACTTGTACCGGAATATCCATTTTACTTTTACGGAGGATTGAAATTAAATGTATATATTATCTGAAATTTTTAAAATAGAAATTGATGAAAGAAACGGTACTATAAACGAAATTCTGGACCTGCGATATGACGATCCGGTTAACATTACCGATGGTAAAGGTGGTTTTGCCTCTACCTCATATACACTTGTATCTGATGATATTACAACCGGAATAAAGCCGCGGTTCACACCTTATGTCAGCAGAAGTTCTGCATATGGAAAGCCTTACAAAAAAGATGATAACACTGTCATATCAGTTAATAAAGAAACCGGTAGTAAAATACAATATATTCTTGATAATTGTTGTTTAAAAATCACGCTGGAGGAAGGGCACACACAATGCAGCGAATTTGGCATGAATCTACCTTTAAACATGCTCGGTAAAAAAGGTGGATATTGGACTCGACAGCTACTGCCATCCTCACCATACTGTACAATTGATAATCGCTTTCGGTTCATATATTTCACCCGCCCGGACAAGAATAATATGTTGTTGATTGTGGAAAATGAACTTGACGGATATAAGATTGACTATTCAGAATATAACTTTGGTCATTTCTTTACTAATATAAAGCTGCTGTCCTCTTTTGATAAGGCATACGGGCTTTCTAAGAGACTGCCGGGAATCATCACAGCAAGGCTGGTTCCGGTTTCGTGTTATCTTGATGCCTTAAAATATGCCTCCGATTTATATGGCGTATCTGTTGCGTTCTACACGCTGTCTGCAAGCTTTATAGGTCAAGCACTTAGGGTGGATGTAATTGGTACATGTACACATTTGCAGGTCATAAAACCGGATAAAAGCTCATATGATTTACATCTTAACGGCTCTTCAGCAGAAATTAGCTTGGACCAATTTGGTACATATCATGTCATACCTTTTAACGGTGACATAAAGGGTCTGGATTGTTCAATTTTTGCCGTCGACAGCTGGAACAAAATATCCACAAAGGCTCTTATGAGCCAGAAGCAGCATTACAAACGTATTGTTGCTTTTAAAGACGGTAAGCCGCCGCTTTGGGAGCCATATGGGACAAATTATCCCGGTACATTCGAGATATCCGATAAAAATTTATGTGAATCACAAATGTGGGCACTCTCTGCGCTCAAACACATGAGCATGTTTGGATACAATGAGAAAGCTTCTATTGATGTAAGAAATCTGCTTTCGTGGATAATTACGTCAGATCCAAAGCTTTATACGGATCGGGTTACAATAGTTTCAGAAAAACAATATGGCGGTCCTTCCTATTTTACATATAACTCGACACGTATTCAAGAGGCTTTCAACGGTATCTCCATATTGATAGAAGCCTTTAAACTGTATAGAGACAGAACATATTTAGAATTCGCCGTGAATGCCATGAATTCCATACTTGGCTACAGCCTTATGCCCACCGGGGAAGTAAGACGTTATCATGAGTTTTGCAGTAAAGATGGTTTTACAGATTATACTACGGTTACATGTATGGTGATGCCGGTCGTGGATTTAGCTAATATGCTGAGGGGAATGAATGATATTCGTTATAAGGTATTTGAAGATGCTTCAATAAAAATCGCAGATCATCTATACAAAAGAGGTCTTGATTTCCCTACGGAAGCCAGTATTTCAGACCTAGCAGAGAGGGAAATGGAGGATGGTTCAATCTCATGTACGGCGCTTTCCCTGCTATATGTTGATCGATATATACGTCATGACGACAGGTATGTTCAGTTTGCCGCAAAAACACTTACTTATCACGACGCCTGGAGCATATATACACATAATGTCCACATGTTCAGGAGTTCATTGCGCTGGTGGGAAAGCATATGGGAGGGAGATCACGATGGTCCAGCAATAAATTGCGGCCATTCCTGGTCTATTTGGCGCGCTGAAGCCCAATTCCACTATGCTATTGTCACCGGTGATGCCAACCGGCTTATTGATTCTTTCAACGGCTATATGTGCAGTTTCTCAAAAGTTATGCCCGATGGTACGATGTACAGCCACTACCAGTGTGATGCAATCACCGGCGGAGGAGACTTGAACAGAAGCGAGGATATGGAATTTAGAGTTGCCTATGGCTTCCCCCGGCTGGAAGATAACTCCCTGTCAAGATATGTTTTTGCCCGTGCATGCGACACATGGTTCAAGTGTACGGCTATAATTAAAACTGATCATTATGATTGTGTGCTAAATGGCTGTTTGACGTCATCAAACGAAAAAGCAGTTTTAGAAAGCTTCGCACCTGATTTTGAGATGCTCTTTATAAAAGGTTTCAAAGGGAAGCTTTTGATTCATTCGGAAAGGACTATATGCTTAAAATACGATGTCAGCCCATCTGTTATAAAGGGTGAAAGCTTTTACGTTGATGAAATATTAAATATCACACCAGTAGCCGGGGAAATAGAGATAATCCTATCATGATTTCTCTCCGGATAGTTTTAAAACGACTTTTTCCGACAGGTTTGCCTACAAAACATTGTATAAATCAATAAGAAGTTGCAGCTTGTCGCAGGAAATTGCGGCAAGCTGCAACTTAATTCAATTGTAATATAATAACCCAGCTTCTTTAGAAGTCTGATGAAATTTGTGGTTTCTTAAATTTTACCAAAATGTATTGAAGTGATTTTTATTTGAGATACTCATTTAACGATTGTTTCTAACAATTTGGTTACTATCTCCTCATAGACCTCATAATCCAGCAGGAACAGGTCTTCCCTACTTTTTCGTGATTCCGGCAGCAGTTCCTTGATGTCTTGCCAGAGGAATACCTTTTTTAACAATTGGCGCACAACATCATTCTCCCCTGTCTTTGCGACGAAGTCATTTATTATTTCATAATCCCGGATTCCTCTCTCAAGCGCTTTGTATCTTAATGTAAGCATTGGCTCACCATTACGGCCGGGGTACACAAAGTTTGTGTCGCCAGCATGAAAGCTTGGGTATTGATAACTGATTTTTGTTAGAGGGTCGTTGGGCCAAACCGTATAATTCCATCTTAAAAAGCCGTCAAGCCCCAGATACCACGACAGCCATGGTATCAGCCTTGTTTCAAGCAGATGTGAGCTAATGAAAGAGTTCGGCAGTAGCGGTATGCAGCAGACATAATAAGATACTTTCCCTTTTATCTTCTTTTTTATCTCCTTTAGCTTTTCATATTCACTGCATACACAATTTAAAATAGGGACATAATCGAAGATACCTTTTATGTTATTTTCGATAAACGAAACCTCATTTATTGCCGCCTTGTATTTAAATGATGGAGCTGCATCCCGAATGGTCTTAAGGCTTTTTGAAAACAACCCAGGATCGGCAGGTTCGTCTGCTACTATCCTTACAATATCTATCCAACCGTTTTCTTGGAAATTACTCTCCAACGCTTTAACATAAGCAATAAAGTCATCTTTTTGCTTTATGTATTCATAAGTTTTGGAGGACTCGTCAAAGAACCTTATTCTAATGGCATCATCATAGTCTTTTATCACCTTTCCATAGCCTGCATCCTCCATTAACCATATGTTTAGCAATCCAAAAACTTCAATCTCCTGTTTTATGCCATGCTTCATGCAAAGGTTGACATATCTGTTCAGAGCCTTAAAATTATATTCCCATTCACCGGATTTATTAAGCTTTACGCCCACAATGTTATATTCAAAAAGATTTGATGGATCTATTCTGTTATAAGCAGACCATTGACCTGACCAGGGAATTTCCGAAACCACAATCGAGATTGCCTTCTGCCCAAGGTTAGCAAGCGACTTAACGTATTTTTCCATAACGTCAAAATGCTCGTCGCTCCACAAATCAAGATCATATTTCCTCGCTATATTTGAATTATGCTGCCACAAATCAAGATAAAAGCAATAATCCTGTGGTTTTTTAAGCACTAAATCCAACACTTTTACTTCAAAAGACAGTGTGCAAAGCAAAACCTCATCATCAAACATACGGTGTCCATAAACTTTTATCTTTGGAGTATATATGCCCGATTTGATATCTTCCCCAATTTCCGCCTCTATCCATACAGGCTGTACTTTATTTGGCTCTACATAAATTGAAGACTTATCTAATAATATATCGGATTTTAATTGATGGTCATCATCCTCAACAAGGCCTACAAGAAAGACCTTAATAGCATTTTTGTCCATACCCAAAGCTGTGACCTCAACTCGAACTGTATCAATTGCACCCCTCTCGTAAAAGCAGTTATCACCACTTGAGCATACTATCATTTCCTCAGACGAATAAATTAATAATTGCACAGCTGCTCTGTCATTTTTACCGCAAGTTAAAGATATCTGCTTGTCGGTGAATGGGATATTGAACTTATTGTTGCAACCATGAACATATTTATAATACTGTGATTCTATACCGCATTTAATATTCATACTAATCTTTACTCCTCAGATACCTATTGATTTTTAAATACTTCAATTAATGCTGCCACATTTTCAGCAGGTATGTCTGCCGGAAGCGCATGTGTGGGTGCTGCTATATAACCTCCGCCTTTTCCCATTATCTTAATTGTTTCCAATGCTACGCTTTTAACCACTTCAACAGATGCAAAGGGTAATAATCCCTGAGTGCTGATACCACCCCAAAAGGTCAGATCATTTCCAAACTCTCGCTTGATTTCTTTCATATTATAAATTTCCGGTTGGAAGGTTTGATAGATATCAAGACCGATTTCTATAAGATCCGGCATTATCTCTTGAATGTCCCCGCAAGAATGCTGTGATACTATTAAGCCCTTGCTTTTTACTTTAGCATACATTTTAGCCATCCTGGGTTTAATGAATCTCCGCCAATAAACAGGACCCATAATTAAGCCTTTTTGCTGGCCCCAGTCATCTCCAAAATGAAAGCCGTCTATGTTGCACTCAAGCCCGATATCGATTATTTTTAGATTGTACTCTGTTATTGCATCCAGCAAATCTTCCACAAATTCCGGTTCTTCAATCATATCCGCAAGCAGTTCCTCTATACCGCGAAGAGTCCATGCTCTTTCATACATTGAAAATCCGATGGAGCCAAAGCGGAATTTATCCCCCGTTTCTTTAACCATGGTCTCATATTCATTTCTGATTTCAGCTTCGTTTATCTCCGGAAATTTAAATTCTTTAATATCAGGTTCATTAATGACCCTACCTTCAATAACACCAATGTCCTTGTCTACACCATTGCGGTTCCATAATACACCAAAATCATCTCTCCAATAACCCGGCTTTTCAGGCAGTTCAGATAAGAATCCATCATAATTTGCCATGATAATATGATTTCCAATCTTTGGGTAGAAATCATTATCATCCAGGTATTGCGATACCTTTTCATACTCCTCATGTGTGAACTCTATATTGTATGGGCATATGTCGGTTTGTTGATGCTTAACTGCTGCAATAACTCTCTCTCGCCTTGTCATAATAAACCTCCATGGGATAGGTATTTTGTTACTACATAAAGTTGAATTATAAATTCAACTTATATAAAGACGAATTGATGCACGTGCCATTTGTTTTGGCATAGTCCTGAACGAGCACATGTGCAATGTAAATGAAAAAGAAACGGCTGACAAATATCGTCAAATATGAGTAAAATCTTTTTCAATTTGTATATGTCTGTTGTATAATGCTCATGCATCCTTTATAGGCAGCCATTTTAGAACACTTTGGATCTTCATATCCCAGTATTCCCAGTTATGATCACCTGGTTCTTCCTCATATGTATGATCCAAAGAAAGCTTACGGCAAAAATCGCGGAACTTGATATTGGTATCATGAAAGACATCCTCGGTTCCTACACAGTTATATAGCTTGGGCTTTAAGCCACCGGAGGATGCCACCTTTTCCGCAAGGAAAAACAAGTCGTTATCTGTACCCTTTAATTCCGGGTTTGCACCGTATATATACTCCACATCAGGGAAATCAGGGTGTTCCATGCGCCAAACAATATCCATTACTCCCGACATACTTGCGGCAGCAGCATATCTCTCCGGAAAATTTAAAGCAAGCTTCATTGCGCCATATCCACCCATAGAAAGACCTGCAACGAAAGTATCCTCCCTCTTGTCGGACACCGGAAAAAGTGATTTCACTATAGCAGGCAGCTCTTCACTTATAAATGTCCAGTATCTGTTACCATATCTCATATCAGTATAAAAGCTTCTGTTAGCTGCAGGCATTACAACTGCCAAGCCCATTCCCTCAACATATCTCTCTATTGAAGTTCTTCGCATCCATATGGTGTGATCATCCGAAAGACCATGTAAAAGATACAGAACGGGATATCCGCATTTTTTACTAAACGGGCTGCACTGGGGCATTATCACATTCATGTTGCACTGTAGTCCTAGAACCGATGATTCAAAATCACATTGTAAAAAAGCCATTTCATCCACCTCTTCTTTTTTATTTTAGCGCTATTCGGGTATGTACTCGAAAAGTTACACAACCTTCTGAGTCCTTTCTCCCATTTTCGCAGCTCTGCTTAAAGTCGCTTTTATATATTGTTGGTTCTCAATTAAAGCATCTTCGTCAGCTCCTCTTTTATTTTATGCCTGGTTTTATTGTCCACCTGACCCACCAATTCCTCGAGCGCCCATATTACTGCGCCTGAAACCGGCGGCTCCTGAAGCAGATGGAAATTAACTTTGCACCCGATATCAGCAGACACTTTTTCTTTGAATGTTTCCAGTAATATAGGATTCTCTCCTTTGGTATAGACCGAGCCGGCCATTACAACATCAATAGACTCTTCATTGCTAAAATCAAGATACCGGTATGCACCAACAACAGAACGAGCCGTTTCCGTACCCATCTGGCATAGAATTTCTGCAGCGAGCATATCACCCCTATTTGCTGCCTCAAATGCTATTTTGCATATTAGATCATTTTTGATTTCTCCTGTATATATTTTTTCATATACTGCATCTAAAAGCGATTCGTCTCTGGTAATACCTAAGATTCCAAATAGCATTTCCTTCATAATTGTTTTTTCACCGCATCTGAAAATAGAATTATAAACCGCTCTGATAACAGCAGTTTCAACATATCCACCTCCAGCATAATCTCCTGTGATATATCCACAGCCACCTATCTGGATCCAATTTCCGTGTCTGTCTATCCCCACGCAGCTTGTTCCTGTACCGTTAATGCTGCTAATACCGCACCCTTTTTCTGTTCCGGCTTTAATTCCAAGAAACGCATCATTATAAACTCCAAAACCTACAAAACCAATATTGTAAATCCTTTTTCGGATCTCTTCATATTGCATTTTAACATCAGCACCGGCTAGTCCCAGAACTGAATAACCGATATCTTTCATACTCAGCCCACTCTTATCAAGCAAATTATCAATTTGCTTTTTAAGCTCTTCTGCCATAGCGTCGTAACCTCCGGGTAGCTGTTCATGGCTTGCTGTGCCTGCTTCTGCAAAAGCAACTGCATTTCCCCCTATATCAAAAAGAGCATAATGGGTCTTGGTATTTCCTCCGTCAACACCGAGAACATACTGCATTTCATGACCACCTTTCATCATACATACTTCTTGTAAAACTGCGGAAGGTGCTCCCGGTGCGCCTCCATAAGCTCATCCAGCGCTCCTTTTAATTGGATGTAGTCACCTGTCAGGGGATGTATAAGCAATGCTTTCACAGCTTCCTCGTAATCGCCGTACAATCCGGCTTTAACCGCATGCTTTTCATAAGCCTTTACCATTCTCATCATACCCTTGATATGCTCGTTAACAGGGCCTTTCGGTGGAATTGGCGTAGCTCCGTTTTGGCTGATCATACAGCTGATTTCTATAACATCGTCCGGATTCATAAAATCCAACACACCGTCGTTTTTTGTATTAACAACATGAATTTCTTTTTTATCATTATAAATAGCACTTATTAAAGATACAGCAGCTTCGGAATACATAGCTCCACCCCTTTTGTCTAATTCAGGCGGCTTCTCAACGAGTGAGGGATCCATGTACATCTGTAAAAGCTCCTTCTCGATTTCCTTACAGACCTCTCCGCGTGATTTTTCTTCTTTTAGAAGCTTCTGCATTTGCTTGCCGCTATAATAATAATAAGTAAGGTACCCACAAGGATAGGCGCTTATAGTTTTTAATAAATCAATATCAATATCTATGTCTGGGATATTCTTCAATTTGCCTGAGGTATCCACTTCTGCCAGCTTTTCAGGAAGCAAATCCATACCGTCGCAAAATACGCTTGTAATCCAGCTAAGATGGTTTAAACCGATATAATCAATTATTACATCTTTGCAATCCTTGGTTATTTGCTCAAATGATTTTTTCATATTTATTGGGACATTACATAAACCCAGCATCTTGATCCTAGTGTGATTTAAGATGGCTTCTGCGAGCATCCCGGAAGGATTAGAGAAATTAATCAGCCATGCGTTTGGGCAGCATTCTTCCATCATACCGGCAATTTTCATAAGCGCCGGTATGGTTCTCATACCTTTCATAAATCCGCCAATTCCGGTGGTTTCCTGTCCAATCAAGCCATATTTCAGAGGTATTTTTTCATCTTTAATTCTGGCATCAAGCTTACCAACTCTGATTTGAGCAATGACGAAGTCGGCGTTTTCCAACGCAGACTTCAGGTTTTGTGTTTTTACTAGTTTACAGTTCATGGAATTGGCATTAAGCATTCTTTTTGCCATGTTGCCTACGACCTCAAGCTTTTCGGCGTCGATATCCATCATATAAAAGCTATCTACGGGAAGTTCGTTTTTTCTTACTATAAAACCATTTACAAGTTCAGGAGTATATGTACTTCCGGCACCAATTACAGCAATCTTTAATCCTTTCATAGTCTGCCTCCGTCCTTATATTTATTCAATGATTGCTTTCGTGTTTTGTGTGAAACACGCATTTTTGCTTGCATAATTATGCTTTACGCCGCAAGCGTTTTAACAAAATCCTCTTTAGCGGGTAGGTTTAGCCCAACTTAATGAGTATTTGATAAAAAGTTGGATTCACCACTTTTTCTTCAGGAATTGTTCGGAAAAGTATTTTTATTCAAAAGCACAAACTTCTAAGGCTTGAAAACCGCATACTCTCGTTTGCAAAAGCACTTTTATGCACGAATTTTTTCGTAAAATCGACTTTCCGAACGCACTCTTATGAGACCCCATTAAACGCTGTAAGGAATCTCTGCATATAATATGACGATTCTCAAATTAGCGTAGTGAAATTAAAGTTGAGTTATCCAGCTCCCTTTTTTATATTAACTGAACGAATTACATATTTCTGCTCATATCCTGTAAAACATGCGCAAATTCTATCTATTCCTATATTCTCTTGGTGAAATCCCAGTATGATGTTTAAAAGATTTATTGAAGCTTGAAATGGAAGTGAATCCGCAATCAGCGGCTATATCAAGTATTTTTTTATTTGTAGAGATTAGCATATCCTTTGCGGCATTTACCCTTAAGCAAATAATATACTCTAAAGGAGAGATCCCCGAAAAGCGCTGAAACAGGCGGCAAAGCGTGGAGATACTCATTTTAAATGTTTGTGCCAGATCATTAAGACGAATCTGATTTACATAATTTACCTCCAAATACTCAGCAATATCTTTAAGCTTTTGGGCATCATGCAATTTGATTTTTTCGTTAAGATTTGAATTGAAATCATTACCAAAATACCGGATGATAACAGTCATAAGCTTCATTAGCAGAGTTTTTAACATTAGCTCATATTTAGGTTGTTTTGCATCGTACTCATTTTGAATTTCGTCCAACACATCTATTACTTTGTCTATATGGGGATGGGTATGTGAAAGCTTTTTATTAAACCTGATGCCGGTTTCAACAAAAGGTGCCAGGTACTCATAATCTAATAAATTCGGACCACCCGCCCAAAGAATTGAAGAACCAAAAAGAATGACCCGCATAATAAGATTTTCGTCATCAAATGCAAGATGTATCTCGTCATTGTTAATGATAAAAACATCCCCCGGTTTAAAAGAATACTCATTCCCATTAATAAGATACTTTCCGGTGCCTTGCTTAACATGACAGATTTCCAGCTCATTATGCCAGTGAAGCTTCCTCGAATCTTCGCTCACGCCAATAGTATCAGCAACAGAAAATTTAAAATGAGTTTTTAAGTCAGTTTTAATTTGAGCTTCTCCGGTATAATGTGTTTTATGCATAGTTTTCACCACCTATAATTGCATTATACCAAATTTAGCCTACACTTGCACCAAAGCATTTGAAAGTATTGAACTCTACCCCATTGCACACCAAAGTGGTCGATAAGGCTTTGGCTTATATCATATACGCACACTCGCTTTATCGTTCCATTTATCGTTGCATTTTAAAGCAATTTTTTTATCTAATTCATGAGACCCCCACTTCTATAAGTGGGGGTTCCTTATACCTGCTTCGGTGGGGGTAGAGTCCTCCACCGAAGTTCCGATGTTCAGCTTTAGCTGAACGAGTTCAATATCGTTGCATATCGATTTGTAACGAAAAAACTTTACAATAAAAACCGTCCCCTGTCACATCACATAGCGGCGTGTCAAGGAACCGTCCCCTGTCACGCTCACATAATCCGAATGCCTGTCTCAATGATCTCTCTTGCCAAAGGGTTTGTCTTATTGAAATCTTCTAATAAAAAAGGATGCGGTTCAATTTTATAATGTACCTGTCTTCTCAACTTCATCAGTTTGAAAATATCTTCAACAAGATCTCCGGTGAAATCTTCAGCAACTACAGCAATATCAATATCACTGTCTTCATGGTTAATCCCTTTAGCATATGAACCATAAAGGTATACACTATGAATATGATAGTATTGTTTTAGAAACTCTGCAAACCTTCGTGCAATCCTGCTTGCTATTTCTTTATTATTGATATCAGCCATTGCCTCAGCTCCTTAATCTCGTTGATTCTTTGATTTGTATAATCCACGGTGCATTTTAAATAAAAACTCTGCTTAAAATCAGGATATCTTGCACTGATATTAAATGTTGAAAGCAAATCCAAAATATCTTCCTGCTGTTCACTTACTCTTATATTTGCCCTTTTAGCAAGTTCAAGCAAATCATGTATTCTTGGTGGATTGATATCTTCTGTGTTTTTTATATATACAGCTTTTAAAAGTTTTTCAATTACCAAATGACCAATGAACAAACTCCAACTGTAATCCTTACTCGCAAATAAGTTATTCATTGTGATATAATCCTTATCGGATGTATCTTTCCAATATTTGAATATCTCTTCCTTGTCCATATTACTCCTACCAATTATATTATTATCTTAAAGTTATGCTAACACATATATTATATCAGAAAACCTACAAATGGGAAACGAGAACCGGAACCGCCCCGGATAGATGAATCCTACTTATTATTACCAATCTGACTTATTTTTAAGAAGTATTCAATAGGAAGGATGATTCGATGAACGGGAATTTCAAATCTGAAGAAAGTGTCGTATTGTATGGTGTTCCAAAAGTAACCTGAAAACGAAGTTGAGGTCACTCCGTTTATTTCTTCATTAAGGATTTATGTGGTCTTAAGAAATTATGCCAAGTCGTAAATAGCGTTAAATAGTTTT
>ENA-UOOK01004681-UOOK01004681.1-fermentation-metagenome-genome-assembly--contig:-NODE-4681-length-14429-cov-4.889453_pt1 | contig 14429 bp, 8 predicted proteins | sample MGYA00245777_ERZ724023 | MGnify/ENA primary metagenome ERZ724023 (study PRJEB28704, sample SAMN03018312) | fermentation metagenome | biome: anthropogenic terrestrial biome; feature: soil; material...
GCTGCAGCCCGGCCAGAGTATTCAAGGCGGTATCGAGAACATCTTCATCCAGAGCACCAAAACCTTCGTCTAAAAAGAGTGAATCCACGCTGACCTTGCGGCTGGCCATTTGGGATAGTCCCAGAGCCAGGGCCAGGCTGACCAGAAAACTCTCCCCCCCGGAGAGGTTGGCCGTGGAGCGGATTTCTCCCGCCTGGTAATTATCAATGATATTTAACTCCAGGGGCTGTTCCTGGCTGCGCAGCAATATGTAGCGGTCACTCATCTTCTGCAGCTGGCGATTGGCATGCTTGATCATGATATCAAAGCTCAAGCCCTGGGCGAAATTACGGTATTTCTTGCCATCAGCTGAACCAATTAAATCATGCAGTAGCTGCCAGCGTTGCAGTTCCTTCTTTTGTTCCTCCACCCGCTGCAGTTGCGCCTGCATTTGCCGGCGGCTTTTCTCACTGTTTTCCAGCATGTTCCTGGCGGCTCCGATTTCTTCCCTTAGGTCAACTAACTCCTGCTCACCAAGCCGCTGTTTTTCCTCCAGTACTTCCCGGGCTTCTCCGCTTAGTTTCTGTTCTTTTTCTCGTTGCAGTTTATCCTGCCGGTCCAACAGGCGGGCCTGCAGTTCAGTGGCCTCCTTTTTTAAAGCTTCCGCTTTTTGGGCCAGGGCCTGCTGTTCCTCGGGAGAAAGGCTGGCCCTCCGGTAATCCTCTTCCTGCTCAAAACCGGCCTGCTGGAGCTTTCGGGTAAAATTCTCCTCTGAACTCTGCAGTTCCGGCGCGCGATTTTGTATAGCAACCGCCAGGGTTTTCTCCCGCTCTTCCAAGCGCAGCTGGCGACGCTGCAGCTCTTGCAGATCTTCATGGGCCCGGTTAACCATTTCCTCACCCAGGTGTATTTCTTCATCCAGGCGGGCTTCTTCTTCATCCGGGTCGCGTTCGCCATATAGCGCAAAACGGGTTTCCTGCTGCCGGCGGTATTGTTCTCGCTGCTGCTTCAGCCGCTTTTGCTCAATCTGCAAAGCCGAGGCTTTATCTTCCAGCAGGATTCGCTTCTGCCCCACTTCGTTCTGTAGTTTGTCCACCGTCTTCTCCAGGTCCAGCTTCTCTTTCTCTTTGGCTTCCCAGCGCTTTTTCCGTTCATCCAGGGCCTTCTGAATAGCAGCCAGCTTCTCCAGAGGTAAATTAACCATGCCGTATGGGCTTATTTCCTGAAGGGTTTCCTCTTGCAGCTGCTCCAGCTCACTCTTTAAGCTCAGGTATTCCTTCTGCAGGCGCTCATCCTCCTGACCGGCTTGTTTTTTCTGCAAGATAGCTGCCTGCAATTCTTTGTCGGATTGGATAAAAGCTGTGCGGCTTTTTTCATAGTGAAGAGTCAAGGTCCCTATATTTTTTTGCCATTTTTCTATCACTTTAAGCTGCCGCGCGTGGTTTATGCTATTTTGCCGGCTCTGATTGGCCAGTCGCTCAAGCTCATCCCGGGTCTTTACCACAGATATATCCAAGCCCAGGTCATTCATACCCTCCTGGCGCATTTTGCTTTCTTTTTCCAGTTGCTTTTTTGCCTGCTCTACTGCAGCACTGGCGTGTTCCAGTTCCTTATCTAACTTGCCCCTTTGTATTTCCTTCTTCTTTAAATCCTCACTTAGCTTCTTATGCTGCTTGCGGGCTTGATTGAGCTCCTTTTGGCTTTCATCCATCTGGGGTATATTCCCTTGAGCGTAGGGATGTTCGGTAGCCCCGCATAAGGGGCAGGCTTTGCCGTCTTCCAGCTGAGCCCGTTCCTCTTCCAAATCACGAATACGGTTAAGCAATAACACCCGGGTCTCCAAATCATCAATCCTGGCGGCTAAATGGCCAGCTCCCTTTTCCCCCTGCTCTATTTCCAATACCAGTTGCTTTTGTTGCTTATCCAAGTGTTGTACTGATTCCCGCCCATCCCTTATATTATCCTCCAGCTGAACAATCCTGTCCCATACCTGCCCCAGGTTTTGCAGCTTATCATCCTGCTCCTTAAATTGCTCCAGCTCATCCCGCCACCAGGCAATTTCGTACCCCTGCAAAGCCTCTTCCAGCTTATCCTGCTCCGCCTGCAGAACATCATATTGCTGTCTTTGCAGTTCCTTATTGCTTTCGTGAGTGGCCGCTATTTCTTCCCCGGCATCCAGCAGGGATTGCAGAGCAACAGCAGCCCGCTGACGCTCAAGCCCCTTTTGCTGCCAGGCTGATAAGAGTTCCTCCAGGCGCTTAAAGGCCCGGCTAATACCGGTCAGGTTAGCAAGCAAGGCCGCATCCCGGGCATTTCCCCGCCGGTATTCTTCAATGGCGAGCAGGGCCTGGCCCATTTCTTTGGCCTTCTCTACCCCGGCCGTTATTTCCCCCTGCAAAGCGGCACATTCGCTCTCGCCTGCACCAATGACCATTTCCATGCCTTTAATCACCTGGCCCTGCTGTTTAAGCAGGATATCCATTTCCCGTACTTTTTTAGCCGTTTCCCCTTCACTTTTACGTAATAAGTTAAGTTGAATTAATTCCTTGCGGGTGTTTTCCCAGCGTTCTGCGGCTTTGCCGGCGGCCTCCTTATACCGGGGCAGTTCTTCCCGGATTCGTTCTATTTCACTTAAATCACTTTTCTGCAAATCCCGCAGGTCTTTCAACCGGATATAGGGAGCATCCAGAACCGCGGCTTGCCATGCCCTCTCCAAACGCCAGGCCTCCCCCTGAAAAGCCTGCTGTCGTTTTAAATATTGCTGCCATTGCGCCTCAATGTCCTTGATTTCATTTTCCAATCCTATCATGCGATCCAACCAGTCCAGGGTTGCCTGCAAACCTTTTAATTCTTCCTGCCGCTCCTTCCCCCGGGCTATTTTAGTTTGCATGTCCTGGCGCAAAGCTTTTTCTTCCTCAGTACTGAGCAGCTTTATCCCGCTTATTTCCGCTTGCAGGATCTCCAAACGATTCTTTTCCTCCCGCTGCCGTTCATGCACCTTCATGGATATTTCACTGTAAATCTCGGTTCCGGTAATCTGCTCCAGTATAGGAGCGCGCTCGTCTGCCGGAGCCTGCAGGAAGGCGGCAAATCCCCCCTGGGCCAGCATGATGGAACGGGTAAAGCGAGTAAAATTCATGCCGGTGATGCGCTCCACCCGGGCGGCAACATCCCGAATTTTGTTTTCCATGATTTGTCCGCTACGAGCATCAGCTATCTCATGTCTGGGGGGTTGCAGTTCTCCTTGTGGATTCTTCCGGGCCCGCTGCTGGCTCCAATGACAGCGGTAATAACCCTCCCGGTTCTCAAAGCTTATCTCGGCATAACAACTGCCGGTATGCCGGGACATAATCTCATTGCTGCTCTTGTTCACCCGCTCCAGGCGCGGGGTACGCCCGTAAAGAGCCAGGCAGATGGCGTCAAGAACGGTGGTTTTGCCCGCTCCGGTGGGTCCGGTAATGGCAAAAATACCATCTGACAAATAGGCCGGGTGGGAAAAATCTATTATCCATTCCCCCACCAGGGAATTTAGATTCTGAAAGCGTATCTGCTTTATCTTCATGAACCAATCTCTCCTACTCTGCCATCACATCTTCCGTTAGCAGACAATCAAGAATCTCATTATACATCTGCAGCAGACTTTCCCTCTGCTCGGCTTCAACTTCGTAAGCCTCCAGACAACGCCGGAAAACCTCGCTATGATCCAGTTCACTAAGGACCTCCCCCTCTTCCATGAGGTTAATTACCTGTTGCCAGGAGCGATTATCGCTTACCCGCAAAAGATCCAGCTCTGTTCCCGCTGTTGCTGCCTCCATTTGTTCCCGCAGGTCGCTGATTATTTCCTTTCCTTCATAGATGATTTCCAACCAGGCCTTTTGGGCCTTGGACTTCAGCTCTTCCAACTGCCGTTCAATCTCCTCCCGGTCGCCCCGGATACTATGTAAAGCTTTAAAAATGGGTACCTTAAGCGGCGTGACCTCCATTTGCCCGGCGCAGAAATCTACCATTATTACCTGCTTTTCCCGCAAGGCTTCCGTAAAACCCATGGGAATAGGGGCTCCCGAATAACGGCAATTCTCCCGGCCCCCGACCAGCTGGGACTTGTGTAAATGCCCCAGAGCCACATAATCGAAAACCGGTGGGAAATCATGGCCTACATGAGCCAGGGAACCGAGATAGAGTTCCCTGACCCCGTCACCTTCCACTGTGCTTCCCCCAGCAGCGAACAAATGCCCCATGGCCACCACCGGAACCGGTCCCGGCAAAGCAGATCTGATTTCTTCCGCCCGCCTTCCCACCAGCTCATAATGGGAGCGTATTCCCTCGACCAGCTTGCGGGCTTTATCCTCCAGGCTTTCACCTGCTTCCGCGCTGCGAATATCCCGATCGCGCAGATAGGGAACCGCAGCAACGATTAATTCCGCTTCCCCTTGCGCATCTTTCAAGAGCAAAACTTCATCATCCAGGCTTTCTCCGATCTTCCCCACTATGTATACCTGCAAATGGCGCAGCAATTCACGCGGAGCGTTCAAAAAAGTCGGAGAGTCATGGTTTCCCGCTGTTATTACTACATGCCGGCAAGAAGATTCGGCCACGCGGCAGAGAAAGCGATAATACAACTCCTGGGCCCGGTTGCTGGGAGTAGTGGTATCGAAAATGTCCCCTGCCACCAGCAGGATATCGATACTTTCTTTTTCCAACAATTCCCCCAGCCAGTCCAGAAACTCTGCCGATTCTTCATATCTTTTGCGTCCTCGCAGGGAACAACCCAAATGCCAGTCCGAAGTATGAATTATCTTCATGGCCTTCTCCTTTCAGCTAGATGAATCCCCTTATCTCCCTTGCAGGTATTCCACTGCCTGAGCGTATTGCTGGTCATAGCGATTTATTAACTCCTGCCGCTTCCGGTTCATGGCCTCCTGGGTAGTGAAATCCAAGATGCCGGAAGGGTAAAGCCGCTGTTCTTGCTGAAATTTCTTAATAGCGTTAAAAGTCTTAATATCCAGAGTCATATCCGGTTTATCCAGATCATAGCCACTGGCGAAAAGAATTTTTTCCGCGTTGTAAACCTCCAGGGAACTGCTGTCCAGTCCAGGTTTGCCACCTTTTTCCAGCGGCATCAGGTTGCTTATTTCCAAACCATTAATCGGCGTGGGATCTGAAACCTTAATGTTCGGGAGCAGCCCCTGCCCGTCAATATACTTTCCCGATGGGGTGGTATAAATGCCGGTGGTAATCTTGGCCCATCCCATTATTTCACGGTCAGTGGCTTGAATGCCGTGACGAATCAACATTTCATTGCTATCCAGGCTGGAATCGGGATACAAACGGGCATATTTTTGATAGGCTTCGGGGCTAAGCAGGGGAACAACTGCCTGTACCCTGGCTTTGCCATAGGTTTTGTTTCCCAAGAGCACCCCGGCCTGGGAATCCTGGATGGCACCGGCTACTATTTCCGAGGCGCTGGCTGTCATGCCATTAACCAGCACCACCAGCTTGTACGGGGGAGATGGCAGCTCCGAAGTGTAAACCTTATCCTTCATGCCCGCTGCCTTGAACTTAATGGTGGTGATGGGGCCGGCGGGAACAAAGTGGCGAGCCACGGCCAAGGCCTGGGTTACCTCACCGCCGGTATTGTCCCGCAGATCCAGCACCAGTCTGCTTATTCCATCCTTTTCCGCTGCCTCCAGGGCGGCCTCCAAGAATTCAGCGGTATTGGAATTGAAGCTGTCAATAGCTATGTAGCCTATTCCGCCCCGGTTTTCATAGCGGACGGGATTTAATTTGATGTCTTCCCTTTTTACTTTAAACTCCATTACATTTTTAATGCCGCTTCTGACTATCCCCAGATTAACTAAACTATCTTTTTGGCCCCTGATCAATGTACTGACCTGCTCTACGGAATAGCCCATTACATCTTTTTTATCGACCGTAACTATCCGGTCTCCCGACAATAAACCAGCGCTTTCCGCCGGCGAAGAGGGAAAAACCCGGGTGATAACAATATAGTTGTCTACCTTGGATAGGGCTACCCCGATGCCTTCATAATTACCTTCCACCGATTCCAGCATCGCCTGGGCTTCTTCACGAGTAAAAAAATCACTGTAGTCATCCAGACCCTGGAACATGCCCTTGAGTGCCCCCTGCGTAATTTGCTCCTCATTGACCTCAAAATAATAGCGGTCTTTGATAAAACGCATCATTTCCTGCAGATAGCTGTTATCGACGGCATCAGCAGCGTTTGCCGGGATTGCTGAACCCAACGGAGTAAGCAAGAGCATGAACAGGCTCAGGATTATTAGGACAGCCGAATTCCGGTTTTTCATCAAAATCCCCCTCACAGAATGTTTACAAAACCTTTATTAGAACCCCCCATTGGGAATCTATTCCGTCATTACCTCTACCCCGGTTTCGCTTACCCTCACGGTATGCTCCCACTGGGCAGACAGCGAATTGTCAGCCGTCACCGTAGTCCATCCATCATCCAGTTTCCGGCAGCGATAAGTCCCCACATTGACCATAGGCTCTACCGTAAAAGTCATATTGGGAACCAGCAGCATGCCGCTTTCCCGAGGGCCATAATGTGCTACAAAGGGATCTTCGTGGAATGCCAATCCCACCCCATGCCCGCCAAAATCACGCACCACGGAAAAACCATGTTTATTGGCATACTGTTCTATGGCAAAAGCAATATCCCCAATGCGATTGAAGGGTTTGACCTGCTCAATTCCTAGATAGAGGCACTCCCGGGCTATCTTTACCAGTTTTTGGGCTTCAGCAGAGACTTCGCCTATCATGAACATCCGTGAGGCATCCCCATAATAGCCGTCTAATATGGAGGTAATATCTACATTTACGATATCACCCTCCTTAAGTTTTCTCTCACTGGGAATACCGTGACATATAACTTCATTAATGGAGGTACAAACACTGGCGGGAAAACCCTGATAGTTAAGGGTTGCCGGATAGGCGCCGGCCGCGGTAAGCGCATCATTAACCCAGCGGTCAATTTCTGCCGTGCTGATTCCCGCTTCAATTCTTTCTTCCACCAGGTTTAGGATGCTTTTGGTCAACTGGCAGCTCCGGCGAATACCTTCAATCTGTGCTTCCGTTTTAATTAGCTTTCGATCCGGAACCAGAATACCCCTTCTCTTGAAATCCTCCAGGTAAAGGTCTTGCTCCATGTGGCACTTCTTATATTTCTTTCCACTCCCGCACCAGCAGGAATCATTACGCGATAAAGCGATAATCCATCCCTCCCTTTTCAAGTATCAACCAGAATAATTATAGCATAAGCTCTTACTCCTCTCCTATCTGGCTTATATATCAGGAAGAACCGTCCCTGTGATATACCTGTGATATATTATCCTTGCAGCAAAAAAGAAGGAAATACGCATAGAATTAAGAATATATTATAAAAAGTAAAAACGGAGAGGATGACGAACTTGAAGAAAAACCTGTCTTTAACCCTGTGTTTGCTGGCCCTGTTCTTGTTAACCGCAGTAATAGCCGGTTGTGGACCCGCAAAAGAAAGCAGCGCCCCGGCTGATAAAGAGGCGTCAGCCCCCAGCAGCGACAAATCGAGTGGCAGCGAACCAGTATTAAAGGATTTACTGGGCAAAGGAAAAGCCGTAAATGAAATGTCCTTTGATTGCGAAACCCAGGTAGGGGAGCAGAAGATGCTGGTGAAAACCTGGATTAAAGGGAAGAAAGTACGCAGCGAAATGGAGAGCCCGGAAGCTGGCGGCAAGATTATTAATATAATCGATAGCGCAGCAGGCGTAGTCTATGTTTACCAACCGGAACAAAAGGTGGCTACCAAGATGGACATATCCCTGGCCCAACAGGATGGTTCCAGTTCCCCACAAGAAGACCTGGAGGCTATGAACCCGGATAAGATGAAATATCTTGGTAAAGATACCATTGACGGGAAGAAGTGCCTGGTTTACGAAATTACCGAGGACAATATTGGAAGCAGCAAAGTTTGGTTGTGGGAAGAAAACGGCATACCTCTCCGTATGGAAGCTACTGCTGACGGCGAAAAAATGGTGATAGAATACCGCAACATTAAAGTGGGGGGAATTCCCGATTCCATGTTTGAACTGCCTAAGGGAACCCAGATCATGGAGTTCAATATGCCCACTATGCCCACGCCATAAAGAATCAGCAGTTTCCGTTATGTTGTAGCACGATTAAAAAGCCAGGAGGAAAACGCCCGCCTGGCTTTTGTTTTTTTATTCAAATCATAAAAAAGGGCAAATCCGATTAAACTCTAGAGTAATCCAAGAATTTCTTTAGTTGGCTTGATACTGTCATCTTCTACCATATCATATGGCGCTCGGCCTCGCTTTTTAGATAATCGCGGAAATTAGGATGAGCAATATTGACCAGTTCTTTTACCCTCTCCCTTATAGAGCGCCCCCGCAAACAAGCTACCCCGAACTCGGTGATAACATAATCCACATCCACCCGTGAGGTGGTTACCACCGTACCGGGGTCGAAAAAAGGTACAATACGGGAAACTTTATCGTCCCGGGCCGTAGAGTAAAAGGCCAGAATGGATTTCCCACCGGGGGATTCCTGCGCACCGGTAACGAATTCCTTATGCCCGCCGGTACCGCTGTAGAGACGAGAACCTACCGATTCGGCACAACATTGCCCGGTCAAGTCGATCTCCAGCATGGAGTTGATGGATACCATTTTATGATTGCGGCCGATAATGGCCGGGTCGTTTACCACGCTTCCCCGGTGAAACTCCACCGCCATGTTTTCATCCAGAAAGTCATACAGCCTCCGGCTGCCCAGCCCAACATCGGTAATAAACTTATCTTTCCACAGGGTCTTTTTTCGGTTGCTGATGGCTCCGGCCTCATAAAGATCCAGAATGCAATCACTAAACATCTCCGAATGCACCCCCAGATCCTTTTTATTTCTTAAGCTGTACGCTACCGCCCCGGGAATACTGCCAAACCCGATCTGAATGGTGGAACCGTCTTCAATCAAATCCGCCGCATAAGCCCCGATCAGGTGATCCTTTTCCGTAAGCACCGGCGGATCCATGGTAGGGATTTCCCTTTCGCTTTCCACGATATAATCGATTTGCGAAATATGCACATGTGTATCGCCAAAGGTTCGGGGCAAATGGGGGTTTACCTCCATTATCACCACATCAGCCTGCTCAACAAAGTCTTTTTCCAAAACGGTAGAAAGAGAAAGAGAGAGGTAACCGTGCTTATCCATGGGGGAGGCACAACCAAAAAAAACATTGGGCCGGCGATGAAACGTACGCTTACTGCTGAATTGATGCAGTTGCAGCGGAACATAGGATACATTCCCCTGGGGGTGGGCCTGGCGGGGAGCCTTGCTGTAAAACCAGCTGTTCAAGAGAAATTTCCCTGCCAGTTCTGGGTTCATAAAGAATTCATATTCACCCATCATCATAGCATTGACTACTGAAACATTCTCCACTTTGTCTTTAATATGATGCAGATTACTCAAGAGGGTAACCGGCTCACAAGCAGCCAGGCTGCAGACAATCTCCTGCTTGCTTCTAACCGCTTCCAGCGCTTCCAGCACCGGAACCAGCTTGCGCTGATAGAGTTCCTTGTAATTCATACAACACCTCATATTTTACGAGTTTTATGCTTCAATCATTGGTAACAGTATTATAAACCAGGGCTATCCTATTGACAATTTGCTTGTTACTCTACTGTATCATCGATGATTGTACCATAGCTTGGCCATCGAACAAAGAGTAAATTTGCCATACTAGAAGATTCTTCTTTCCCGGTAAACAAAACACCTGGCCGGAGCCAGGCGTCTTTTATAATTAAGGAGGGGATAATGTCTTTTTTATATTAACACAAGTCATTGTCATTTTTTGTAATATCAGGACAGGCTGCTAAATTAATTTTACTTTCCACACAATCATTTAAGCGGGTGGCCCTAAACCCCGGGGGTATCCCAGCGCCGCACCAGGCCCTGGGTCAGGCGATCGATTACAATGGCCAGAACCACAATAGCCCAACCCGCCTCAAAACCTCCCCCGACATCAATGCGGTTGGTGCAGATCAAGACCACTTCTCCCAGTCCCCCGGCGCCAATCATACTGGCTATTACCACCATGGCCAGTGCCATCATAGTCGTCTGGTTGATTCCCGCCAGGATAGAGGGCATAGCCAGAGGAATACGCACTTCTTTCATTAACTGCCAGGAAGTAGCCCCGAAGGCCAATGCCGCCTCCTGCACCGAAGATGAAACCTGGCGAATCCCCAGGTTGGTAAGACGAACCACCGGGGGCAGCGCATATATTACGGTCGCCACTACGCCCGGCACCTTGCCCAGGCCAAAGAGCATCAAGGCCGGTATAAGGTAAACAAAACTGGGCATAGTCTGCATGGCATCAAGTATAGGTGTAACCAAGGTATTGCAGCGGTCCGAAACCGCCATAGCGATGCCCAGGGGAATTCCCAGAAGCAAAGAAATGATAACCGAAACAATTACAATGCCCAGAGTTTCCATGGCAATTCCCCAGAATCCGAAAATCCCTACCGTGAAAAGCAAAAGACCCGGCATAATGGTCTTCACCACTTCGTGGGTCTGCCTCCAGGCAATCACTGTTACCGCGATAATCCAAAGCCACCATGGAATAGCCACAAGTATATGCTCTATCTGCAACAACATCCCCAGCACCATGTTGCTGAAAGCAGTGAAAAAGGGCTCCCAGGCCACCGTAATCCACTTGACAAAATCGCTGATATACGGTGCTACATGAAATTCAATATCTGATGGAAACAAAAATATCACCTCCCGGCGCGGGCACTGGCATGGGCTTCGATGCTCCGCACCCGGCTCACCCGGCCCTTATCCAGTAATTGGGCAATTCTCTGTTCGTCTTGAACAAAACGCTGTACATATTCATCAGCCGGGTTCATTACTATCTCCTGAGGCCGGCCTACTTGAACAAATACCCCCGCGCCCATTACCGCCATGCGGTCACCTAAACGCAAGGCTTCACCCAAATCGTGGGTTACGAAAATAATGGTCTTTTGCCACTCCTTCTGCAGCTTGATCAGTTCATCCTGCATTTCCCGGCGAATCAGAGGGTCCAGCCCACTAAAGGGTTCATCCATCAGCAACAGGTCCGTATCCTGAACCAGGGCCCGGGCTATGCCCACCCGCTGCTGCATACCGCCGGAAAGCTGGTGCGGGTATTTTTTCTCCCAGCCAGCCAGGCCCACTTGCCGCAGCGCTTCCTGAGCCCGGGATTCCCGCAGCTCACGTGCCAGGCCTCTTAACTTGAGCCCAAAGGCTACATTTTCCAATACATTGCGATGGGGCAACAAACCATAATGCTGAAAAACCATGGCCGCTTCACCCCGGCGAAAGGCAGTAAGCTCCTCCGCATCCATGGAAGTGACTTCTTTTCCTTTTACCCGGATAACTCCAGTGCTGGGCTCAATCAAGCGGGTGAGACAGCGAATCAAGGTTGATTTTCCACTACCGGAAAGTCCCATAATAACGAAGACCTCACCTCGTTTAACCTGAAACGAGACATCACGAACCGCAATTACCGCTCCAGCAGCTTCAGCCTTTTCTATGGCCACAGGATCAGACAAATCCAAGGCTTTCTCCGTTTTATGATAAACTTTCCAAAGTCGCTCAACTTCAAGCAGGTTAAAATCCTGCATCCCCATCTACTTCACCTCTTCCAAAGCCTGGTCCAGCTTGGCAGCTACATCGGCTGGAACCCAGCCGTGCCATTCATCCTTGTACTTCTGCAAGAAATAGACGGCAGCCGCTTTTTCATCATTATTATGGTCGCTCATATAAGCCAGAAAATCATTATTTTGTTCCAGGCTGGTTTCATAGTTCTGCAAAAATTCCACCACTTCCGGAGCTCTTTTCTCCAGTTCGCTGTTAATTCCTATTAAGACCTGAGCGGACGGATAGGAGCAAGCCCGGTTGCTTTCATCCTGCCAAACGGCATCATCAAAATCCGGCTCTTCCAAGCGGGTCATTTTCAGCTTGCCCATTACCCAGGTCGGTTCCCAGTAATAGCCGAACCAGGGCTCGCCCTTTTCATAAGCGGAAACCATGGAAGCTACCAGAGCGGGATCCGAGCCGGTAACAAAATTATTATAATTCTTATCCAAACCATAGCTCTTGATTTTCACCCCGTTTATGCTGGTACAATTCCAGCCCGGAGGGCTGTTGTGAAAGCGCCCCTTGCTCGGAACTTCCGGGTCCTTGAACAGTTCCCAGTAACGAGGCAGATCGCTGATTTTCTTAAGATCGGGTGCAGTCGCTTCTAAACCTCGCTCCGCATCTCCCTCTATCATGTAAGTCGGTACATACCATCCCTGCGGGGCGTCCGGGAAATTAGGACCCAGATTCTTCACCTTGCCTGAAGCCAGGGCCTCTTTCCAGGCTTCCTCGATATTGTCGGCCCAAACCTCCATATAAATATCGATATTTCCCTTTACCATACCTTGAAGAGCAGGCAGAGTTTCCGCAAACAGGTATTCCGGCTCGGGATAGCCATAACCGTGCTGCAGAATATAACCTACTATCCGGTTATGTACTTTGATGCTGTCCCAGCTAACATCGACCAGAACCAGCCTGGGCTTGTCGCTTCCTTCCTGGGTTCCGCTATCTCCCCCGGTCTTGGACCCACATCCCATTAAAAAGGAAAAGCAAAATAATAGCAGAAACGCCAGAAGCAAGCACCTGCTGCGTGAGCGGCGCAATAAGATTTGTAATTGTTGCATAGAAAAAACTCCTTACCGGCAGGCAAGAAAAACGGATAAATTTGTGGGGCCAGGAATACAAAGCTAGGAGAGAGCAAAAAACTCCCTCCGCCAAATGCGGAACCTGGATTATGCTGGATTACACTTATCTAAACTATGTTTAAGAGATAAAAACCTGCAACACCCGTGTCGCCTACGAGGTTAGCTGACGGGCTCGGGCTCGGGTCAGCCCTATCCCCTTCCTGGCCATATTACTCCAGGAACCGGAAACTCGCCCCAAAAATGGTTTCCCCGCGTTTCTCTACCAGAAACTTCGGCCTGCCTATTAATTTATTTTATATTAATAGCTTAAGTAAGTTATTTTTTTAGGTCAAGCTGCAAATTCCAGCATATTGCCAGGTTTAGAAGTGAAAACCAGTAAAACCGGGCGATTGGGTCTTATATAGATAGAAATCCATACCAAGATGATTCTAAAAATGGATTGAAAGAATAATCAAACAGTTATTATTTATTTAACTCTACGCAGGTGGGCAGTCTCAAGTTGTAACACATCGACCTTTGCTTCAATGCGGCCTAATGCCATAATAATACGTTCGTTAATGTCGTTCTGTACTTCCCGGGCATCGAATAAAGCCCTGACCTTTTCGGTCAGCTCGTTTTCCATGCGTACCTGGCTGGCGTCAACTTTATCGACCTTAGTTTCCAGATTATCCAAACGAGTATTAACCTGTGTTATAGATTCCTGTATGGTGGTTTGGTTTTTTAGTAATAATTCAAGTATCTCCCTATCCGTGATCCCTTTCCCCTCCCTTTTTCTTTAAGGCTTCTATTATCGTTATAGCCGTCTCTATATCATCCTTGGTAGCCTTGCGTCCCACATGGAATAAAGCCTTTCCAACAGGGAGTCAGAGTTTTTATAATCTTCTTCCATTTAATTAATTATACCACAATCTCCCTATTGATAAGGGATTGTAAAGACCGTTCGTTATCGAAATATAAAGTGGAAAATAAAAATCGCGTTTGATTCCGTATAAGGCTTCCTCCAATTTTTCATCAGATAAATCGGGTTTTATTTGAGATACTTTATTCGACATATGCTTTAATAAGTGCCTATATCAAGAAAATAAACCAAACAGGGTGCTGACTACGAATTATTTCTATTTCTATATAATATTCACCAGAAGAGCTCTCACCCGCTGCTTTACGAACTTCAATAGCATGTAATGAATTTACGATTGCTTCGAAAAGTGGAATAAGCGGCCTGTTTTTAGGTAAAGTAAAATCCTTACCCTGCCTTCCAGATTAATCGAATACATCTTCCTCGCCTATTCCTCCTCCATCCTGTATTATGAGTTTATCATAGTACAGGATGCTAATTATTATTTTTCTATATTCCTTGCGTTAATACCTCTTCTTTACTCTACTCAGGAAAGGTGGAGCCCCGGCCTTTAGCCAGAGCTCTATTTGACGAATATTTTTCCAGATGTTATCATACAATTAATAAAGGAGTTGCCGCTTTTGCTACGGCGGCTAGTCCTAAATCGTTCTAGACCGCCTTATTCAGGCGGTCTTGTTATTTTCTGAGCATTATGCACAGGGAAACAACTCCCAAGATTACTAAGCAGAATTGGAACAATTCGCCATATGTAATCATTCACCCCCCTCGCGGGAAAGTGACCAACCGCCAAACGGCAACTCCAT
>ENA-UOOK01004683-UOOK01004683.1-fermentation-metagenome-genome-assembly--contig:-NODE-4683-length-14422-cov-27.891766_pt1 | contig 14422 bp, 14 predicted proteins | sample MGYA00245777_ERZ724023 | MGnify/ENA primary metagenome ERZ724023 (study PRJEB28704, sample SAMN03018312) | fermentation metagenome | biome: anthropogenic terrestrial biome; feature: soil...
TAGTAAGGCCTGGAATGGCCACAACCGCCCGTATTAATGCGCGTAGCATAGAGATAAATGAGAAGTAGGAGCAACACAAAGTCGGGTTAATGAACGAACGACAAATTACCGTGGTTGCTTCGCCCCCTCGAAAACACAACCCAAGTATGAATATAAAATCCCTCTCCTGTGGAGAGGGTCCGCGCAGCGGGGATGAGGTTGTAACAACGAACGCCTGTTTACCTCCGCCTCATTATCACCTGCGTTCTGCTGTTAGGTGGAAGAGGGGAGTTGGGGCGTAATCAAGCTGAAGGTAAGCGTAAGGACCTGGACCCCACCGAAATCACCTTGTAGAATTTATCGCCTTCATCCTTTCGGACCTGTGTAGGGAACGGGCCGACCGTTCCTCTCCCCTGACTAAAGTTGCCTTCTTTTCGTAAGCCGGGTTCCGGTGCTGAACCCGGCAAACCTGACAGACACCACTCTACTAGACTGCCATAATGAGTAACGGGAGACCATGGCAGGTCTCCCCTACAACTGATCAAAGAATAAAGGCAGTTGGCAGTTCCTGGCGCGTACAAAATTAGTTGTAATACTTTATATTTTACAATTGCTCGAATTTTTCCACCCACAACGAGGCGCAAGCCTGTTTTACATCCTGCAACGGCTCACCTTCGTACAACTGGGCCGGCCTGGATGGTGATTACGACGGCGAGCCCTGCGAAAGCCTGCGGTAATGATCATTATCGTCACGGTTGAATTCACCAAATTTATACTAATGCCTTATAATATTTGTAAATCAACTTAATATTGAGGAGGTGTAATTATGCCCCCAGCTCACTGGGTAATATGTAAGCTTTGTGGCAGGCAATTCGATGTGCAGAAACGAGGGGGATATTATGACGGCAACCGATATATCTGTAAGCATTGTGGAAAACGGTTGAAAAATCAGGACCAGGTATCAGCACAGACCGCACTCTCCGATGATTCAATTTCCAAGACGGATAGATTGATATACGACTCAGCAGTGTTTATGCCAAAGGAAAAATCGTGGTGGTCGAAAAATTGGAAGATTGTCATCGGTATATTTTTTCTTATTGGCGGCTTTGGCAATATTGGCGAAGCGTGGGATATCGCAATTATTGGAATCTTAATCGGTTTTGCCTTGCTTTTCTCGCAATACTACCCCTGGATCAGTGCAAAGAGACAACAAAAAGTAAAGGCAGAAGCTGAAAAAGCAGCCAAAGCAGAACAACAAAGAGCGATAGCGGAACAAGTCAAACATTGCACAACATGCGGCGCTAATACCAAAGGAATAATATGCGAATATTGTGGCTCAATTCTGCCATAGTATGAAAACCTTGAAGTTGTAAGGCGAATATTTTAAATCCGTCAAAGAACATGGAGGTTCTATGCCGAACAGGGGTGGTTTTTCATGGAAAAGAGTGGTTGGCATCACAAGAGTTAAGCAGAATATATCAAGAAGAACCGGTATCCCTATGACAAAAAGTGGTCGTCAGCGAAAAATCGGCAAGATGGTGACCGGTGGTGGGTGTTTGCTTAATAGCATTTCAATCGCCTTTTTTTTACTACTTGTTCTAATCATTTTTAGTTGAGTTTCGGTAAACGATCTCTTGCCTTATCGGAATAAGTTGAGCGCAAGCATTTGAAGAATTTTTTGAAGCTAGTTCAGGATAACAAGTATATTAATCGACCGTCTTCAAAATAGATGCAATGCGCACAGTATTTTTTTCAAGAGAGGACTAAAAATGGATAAAGTAGAAAAAATCAGCAAAATTCGAAAAATGTATGAAGAACAATTGGATGGTGATTCCAAGAGAATATTTTATACGATGAGTGATCTATTTGCTGAGGACACGTTCTTTAACCCAATTATCGTGTATGGATTAACAAGAAACCCTGACTTTGGCTATTTCGAACTGGGTAAAAGGTACTGGGCAAGTAGTGTGTGCATTTACATTGTAGGTGCAGCAGATGGTTTTAGCGGTGATGGTGTTGGTTATACCGAACCATGGTTATTTTTAGCTAGGCACGCTATGGAGCTATTGCTAAAAAGCATGAATCTTTATCTAATTTGGCTTGACGCTCTTCGACAGGATCGATACCAAAATTTTGCGGTAGATATCAGTGAACTTTTAAAACAATTTAATGGTAGACGTCATGATCTCAAAGATTTGTATGGTATGTATACGGAAAAAAACCGGGAAATATGTCAACTTTACCCGGTCCCTGATTTCGTTGAATCAGGTCTTAATGAAATGTTGTTGAGCACGGAAACTGAACAAATCCTTAATGGTTTTCACGAAATCGATTCGAGTAGTTTTCGGTTTCGATATCCAACTGAGAAGATCTCGACAGGAATTGAAAAATTTCAAGAGATTGGTTGGAGCCATGCCCAGGATATTGAAACATACACAAAAATCGCTATGAAATCAGGAACTTATTTCAATCATCTTGATGCATTTGAAAAATTATCGAATCTATATCAGGGACTTCATGATATTTGCAATGGATTTGAAAATTCCGGAATTTTAATCCAAATGGAACAACAGCAAGAATTGCATCAACTTTACATAAAACAATTGAGTGGGATACAAGATGATGGGCAATGATATTGAAATTGCCAAATTTTATAGTCCAGAAATTTCTTGCGGGGTTTTACCAAGGATATTGCCGTTCAGATCTATCGTCCTGCCGATTTACTTTTTCCTGCCCGGTTTGAGGAGACGGACCAACAAAAAGGGGGCAATGATGAGGGCGAGGATGAGGTTCCAAAACGACTGCTTTTGGCGGGCTTCTTCGTCCATGACCAGGTAAGGTGTACTGCGGGTGGGCGGGATTCCAGCCGGGCTTGCGAGGGGCACAACGGTTCCGCCTTCAGTCACAGCAGCATAAGCAACCGGGGCGCCTTCTTTGGCTGCAGCAGCTTCAGCAGGTGTGCCTTGCTCATCGATCGCCAGTGAGCGGGTGCCGAGCGTTTTGCTGTAGACCTGTGTAAATTCAGCGCCGAAGAGCAAAATCTGGGCGGAATAATAGATCCAGGTCAACAAGATCAACACCGAACCGGCCACGCCATAGAGTTCCCCCAGGTTGCTGGTGCCCAGGTATTTGCCAATGGCGAAGTTGCCGAGCATGAACAGGAACGCAGTGAAAAAAGCACCCACCCAAACATCGCGCCATTTGACCTCGACATCGGGCAAAAAGCGGAACATGAGGGCAAAAACGACCGTGATGAGCCCAAGAGAAACCAGGTTGCCCAGCAAACCAAGGATAAACGAGGTATCGCCGGCAAGGTGGATCCTGTCGAGCAGGGCAGTGAGGGCTGTGCTGAAGAGCAGCGAAACCAGCAGCATAAAGCCTAGTGCAAGGATGGCGGCAAAGGAGATCGCGCGCACTCGCACCAGGCCGACCAACCCCTTGAAGCGCTTTTCTTCGATGCCCCAGACAGCGTTGATGGCATCTTTGAGATGAATGAAGACGCCGGTGGCGCCGATGATAGCAACTACGATGCCGATAATGGCTGCCAGCAGATTATTCTCTTTTGGCTCGAGGGCGACATCGACCACTGCCTGGAAGAATCCGGAACCAGCCTCGCCGACCAGCCCGGCGACCTGGGCATTGAGCATTTCGGCGACAGCGGCGCGGTCCATGAAGAGCCCGAGTAAGGAGAGGATGACTAAAACAGTGGGTGCCAGGGCGAAGATGGTGTAATAAGCGAGTCCGGCGGCAAGGCGGGAAGCCTTCGATTCTTTCCATTCCTGGAAAGTTTGTTTGAGGAGGTTAATCAGGGTTTTTATCCTATTCATTTTTCGATACTTTCATTCTTTTAAATCCCCATAGGTAAAAGCAGTAAGCACCCGAAGGGTTTGCCCGGTTGGTGTTTTATGCACGCAGCTCGCGCAGTGCCTCGCGGGCTTCACTTTTGAGTTTGTCCCAGGTGGTTTGGGCTTCGTGCCGGACGTTTTTCCAATTGGTGTCAACCGGGAGGTTGAAACGATCGAGTTCGGTGCGGCTGCGGATCAGCCAGGCATCGAGGTATTCAAGGTTGCGGCGATGGAGCGCGGTGACACGGTTGGGGTTTTCGGCGAGGAGAGCGCGTTCAGCTTCGATTTCATCGCGGAGCTGTTCATATTCGATGTTGGCAGCTTTGTACCAGAGATTTTCAAGCACGTTTTGTTTTTCCATTGTTGTCCTTTCGAGACTGACCTTTGGAAGAGTCATACTGAAAGGATAATCAATGTCAGGGATATTTTTAAGGGGTTGTATAGGGAACAGGGAGCAGGGAACACTGGCGTGAAAAGGTTTTGCCGGGTTCGACCTGTACTAGGACAGGTCTCTGAACCCGGCTTACACATAAGCGCTCCCCTTGATTCGCTTTCGGTCATCCAAAGATGGATTTCCACATGAGCATGCCGCCGAGCAGGATGAGCGGGATGCCGATGATGGCACCCACGATCGTCATGGTCAGGATCACACCCACAATCAGCATTACCAGCCCCAGGATGGCGCCGATCAACCTGCCGGTGAATTTCAGGATCCACAATGCCAGCTGGAACAAAGCCCAAAACGGCCACAGCAGGAAAGGGATATTTCGATTTTCTTCCATTTTTACCTCTTGATCTGTTTTGATTGAAACAGATGTGACAAGATTATAGGTCAGCGGGGTTGGGGGAGGGATAGAAAATATAAGGGGTTTTGGTGAGAGCTGATAGGTGATTGGGGATAGCTGATAGCTGGTAGCTGAAAGTTTGGTAACTTTCCAGTTCCCAGTTCCCAGTTCCCCCCAATTAACATTATGTTAATACTTGACTTTTGCATTGAAAAGTTGTATCTTTGAATTAAGGCGAACGTTCGCTTAACCAGGAGAAAGGTAATGTTGAGGTGTTCAAGTCTGCGACCTTGAAGGAAGTGGCGACTAAGGCTGGAGTCAGTTACCAAACTGTCTCCAAGGTGATCAACCACAAAGCCAATGTTTCCCCAGAAACCGAAAAACGGATTTGGGACGCTATCGCTGAATTAAATTACACCCCCAACTACAGCGGACGCAGTTTACGCCAGCAGCGCAGCAGAACCATCGGTTACACCTGGGAGCCTTCCCCACCAGATCAAACCAACCCCATTCTGGACGCCTTTTTGCAAAGCATGTTTCGAACTGCAGAAGAAAAAGGCTATTACCTGCTTTGCTTTCCATTTCACGCTGACGACGCGCGCATGCTCAAGGTTTACGCCCATTTGTGGGACACGGGCAGGGTGGATGGGTTCGTTATTTCCCGCCTGAATTACGATGAAGCAATCGTGCCCTACCTGTCAGGTCGAAAAATTCCGTTCGTGGGTTTCGGTCGACTGGAAGATGATAACTGTTCGTTCCCTTATGTGGATGTGGACGGGGGCAATGGTGTCGCCCAGGCAATGGACCACCTGGTTGCACTGGGGCACAGAAAGATCGCTGCCCTGGCATGGCCCAAAGATTCCCGTGTAGGCAATAACCGCCTGGAAGGCTACTTCAGCGGGCTGGCAAAAGCCGGCCTGCAAAGCGATCTGAGCCTGGTTGTGCGTGGTGAAGGCACATCTGAAGTGGGGTTTGATGCCACCAACTACCTGCTGGGTTTGCCGCAGGAGATCCGCCCGACAGCGATCGTGTGCATGAACGACATGATGGCAATCGGAGCCATGCAGGCAATTCAAAAGGCGGGTTTGCAGGTGGGCAGGGATATCGGTGTGACCGGTTTTGATGACACGCCTACTGCCCGTTATCTGACCCCGCCCCTGACCAGCGTCAGTCAGCCAATCCCCGCCATTGGTGAAACCCTGGTGGAGCGGTTAATCGAATTGCTTGAAACCGGCACCTATCCAGAGCCCAAGTGCGAACTGGTCGCGCCAAGGCTTGAGGTGCGGGAATCGACTGCCAGCTATGTGCCGACCGTCGGTTGACCCTGAAAGGAGCGAATGGAGAGAGAAAGAGCGAAAAACAAAATTGGACAGCTGAAGGCTTCAACACAAACATTGACCGGTCAATTTAAGACCAAAAAAACAAAATTCTATAAGGAGAAAGATGAAAAAAATTAGTTTACTGTCCTTACTGATCATCGCATCGATGATCCTGGCAGCTTGTGGAGCCCAAACTCCAGAAGCCACCCAGGCCCCTGAAGTTACCGAAGCTCCTGCTACAGAAGCACCTGCTACCGAAGCACCTGCTACTGAAGTTCCCGCGACTGAAGCACCGACCGAAGCGGTCGCCCAGGGATCCTGCCCGCTTGCTGTTGAAGACGGCGCTGTGATCACATTCTCTGGTTGGGGTGACGAATCCGAACAGAAAGTCTATCGCGATTCAATCGAACGCTTTAAGGCTGTCTGCCCGAACGTAACCGTAAACTACACCCCAGTTCCCACTGACTTCCAGACCAAAATGAAAGCCCAGATGGCCGGCGGTACTGCTCCTGACGTCTTCTATGTGGACGATCAACTGATGACCGCATTTGCTCCCACCGAGCAGATCATGCCACTGGACGATCTGATGGCCGAAGCCGGCGTAAGCACTGACGATTTTGTTGCCAGCCTGATGCCGATCTATGAAATGAATGGCAAGACCTATGCTCTGCCGAAAGACTGGGGCACCCTTGGTTTAGTCTACATCCCCGAAGCTTTCGCGGATGCAGGCATTGATGAACCCACCGCTGACTGGACCTGGGATGACCTGCGCGCAGCTGCCAAGACAATTGCCGAAAAAGGCAATTACGGCGGCTTCTGCATGGGCGCTGACTGGGCTCGTTTCGCCCCCTTCGCCCTCTCCTATGGCGGCTCTTTCGCTACCTCTGATTACAAGACCGCTACCCTCGATACTCCCGAAGTTCTCGAAGCAGCGACCTTCGTAGCAGATATGTTCGCCGAAGGCAGCCTGGTTCGCCCGGTTGACCTGAGCACTGGCTGGTGCGGTGAGGCTATCGGCTTGAAAGCTGTTGCCATGACCACTGAAGGTGGCTGGATGGTCAACTACATGAAGAACACCTATCCCGATGTGGAATGGAAAGCAGTCGAAATCCCGGCTGGACCAGTCACCAGGGCTGATGTGATCTTCGTGAATGGTATCGGCATCAATGCAGCCACTCAATTCCCCCGCGCTGCTGCTGCATTCCTTTTCTATGTCACTGGTGAAGAAAACCAGGCAGAAATCGTGAAGACCGGTTTTGCATACAGCACCCATCCTTCACAGGCTGACCTGATCGTCGATCCTAATGACAAGGCAATTGCCATGGGTGGTCTGCTGCCCGATTCCGTGGTCGCATTCTGGGGTCCCAACACCGGTAAGGTGAATGACGCCGTATCGCAGGCTTTGGATCGTGTTTTCCTCGGTGATCAAACTGTGGAAGAGGCCTTTGCCCAGGCCCAGGCAGAAGCTCAGACAGTTCTGTCCGAATAATCGAATACTCCTTTAGGGAGCATACTATGGAGTAAAACCTGGGTTCCACATGAATTGTGGAACCCAGGCATAATTGTTTTATCGTTCCTGGAAAATAAGGAGTGGCATGGAAAATAAACAAACGAACTCCAACCAGCAAGGAACCCTTCCAGCAATAATCGCTTTTGTTGGCGTTGCCCTGATCATCTTTGTGATTGCCCTGATGAACGCCCCAACCATGGGCGGTGCCAGGGTGATGGCTTCCGCAAAAACCTATTTTGAAGAAGTGAAGGCAACTGCCGTTCCGTTTATGATTGTGGCGGCGATCGTCGCCATGGTTGCCGCTTTCTTCATTGCCCGGGAAGTAAAAAAAGTCTGGCCTCAGAAACGGAAGCGATCGGAATTCCTGACCGGATACGCATTCCTTGCTCCTTACCTGATTGTTACGCTTACGTTTACCGTAGGCGTGATCATGTTTGCTTTTTATATCTCCTTCACCAAGTATGACATTTTCACCAGACCAGAATGGATCGGACTGGGGAATTATAAGGAAGCTTTCGCCGGGTTCACCGATGCCACCAAGCGCGATTTTTTGCAGTCGCTGCATAACGTGCTCTGGTATGCCGCCATCGTCGTGCCGATTCAAACCACCCTTTCCCTGCAAATGGCACGGCTGCTGAACGGACGGTTCAAGTTCAAGCAATTCTTCCGCACAGTCTATTACGCCCCCAGCGTGACTTCCTCTGTGGTCATCACCCTGATCTTCATCTGGTTGTACCTGAAGAATGGTTATCTGAACTTTTTCCTGCAGACGGTTTTGGGCTGGATTGGCGTCACCTGGAAACCAATTGCCTGGCTGGGCGACCCGAGAGGGCTATTTCAGCTGATACTAAAACCTTTTGGCGTTAATATTCCCTCTTCGCAATGGTATTTCCGCGGCCCCAGCATTGCCTGGATGGCGATCATGTTCCAGAATATTTTCACCACCGTACCGACCTTTATGATCATGTACCTGGCCGCCCTGCAGGATATCAGTCCGGCTCTTTATGAAGCCGCGTCCATCGAAGGAGCCAGCAAACGCCAGATTTTCAAAAAGATCACCAAACCACTCTTGAAGCCTATTACCATGATGATCGTTGTACTGGGGACGATCGGCACCCTGCAGGTCTTCGATCAGGTCTACCTGGCGACGGCGGGCGGACCGCTGAAAACCTCCTTGACCCCGGTCTACCTGATCTTCACCGAAGCCCTGGGTGTGAACGGACCCATTACCATGGGTTACGCTTCTGCCTTAGCCTTTATCCTGGCAGCAATCATCTTCGCACTTACATTCGTTCAACGGCGTGTCCTGACCAAGGGCACTGAGATGTACTAGGAGGTCTGAAATGAGTGTATCAACACGAGAGAAAATGTCAGCAGACCAGTACAAATCACACCGACAGGCGGTTTTGGAGAATGCTGTCAGTCAGTTTTTCAGATACTTGTTTCTGATCGCCATCGGCGTGATCATGCTTTTGCCGTTCATCATGGCCTTTCTGGGTACTGTCAAAACCGACCAGGAGATCCTGGCGTATCCACCCAAGTTTTTCCCCGAGGTTTGGCATTGGGATAACTGGGCGAGGGTCTGGAATACCGATCTCGGTTCAGGTGGCACGTTTCCACGCTGGATATTTAATACCGCCTTTCTTTCGGTAACCGTAGCAATATCCCAGGCATTTTTTGGTTCGATGGCAGCATATTCCTTTGCGCGGCTGAAATTTGCTGGCAGGGAAGCTGTATTCAATTTTATGCTTGCCACGATGATGATCCCCGGAGCGGTGACATTGATCCCGGCATATGTATTGATGACCAAATTAGGGCTGATCAACAGCTACTTCGCCCTGATCTTGCCAGGTTTGGTCAGTGCCGGCAGCATATTCACGTTGACCTCATTCTTCCGGTCCATTCCGAAAGACCTGGAAGAAGCCGCCATCATCGACGGTGCCACCCACCTGCAGATTTTCAGAACGGTGATTCTGCCCCTGGCCCGCCCGGCTATTTTGACGGTTTTGATTTTGCAATTCCAGGCAATGTGGAATTCGTTCATGCAGCCATTGCTCTATTTGAATTCACCAGATAAATACGTGCTGAATGTTGCTCTGAGCATTTTTCAGCAGCAGTACAAATCGCAATGGAACCTGACGCTCGTTGGTGCCATGTTTAATGCCATTCCTGTCCTGATCCTGTTCTTCATCTTCAGCAAATATTACATTGAAGGTGTTGCTTACACAGGAATCAAGGGGTAAGAGGATCTTCGGTGATAAAGAAGATTTCTTCCATCTATCGCCGTTCTCTCGGGGAAATTTGGGAGGACCTGTGGACCATGCTCGGTGTGAATTCGTTCTGGATTCTCGCCAACCTTTTGGTCATACCTGGTCCTCCTGCAACGATTGCCCTGCATGCTTACGCCAACCGCATTGTCCATAACGAAGTAACCGACCTGGGCGACTTCTGGAAAGCTTTCAAACATTCCTGGGGGGTGGGTTGGCGCTGGGGTGCGGTCAACCTGGTGGTGGCGGCGCTGTTGGCAGTCAATTATTACCTGGTCAGCAACGCAGTGAATATTAACACGGGCTCTTTTTTGCAAGGGCTTTACATCGCAGTTGCCCTGGGCTGGCTGATGCTCCAGTTTTACGCGCTGCCCTTCCTCTTTGAGCAGGAAGAAATGAAAGTCTCCCAGGCACTGCGCAACAGCGCCCTGATGATCGGCAGAAACCTGGGATTTTCTTTTTTGTTTGGCTTATCACTATTGCTCTTTATGCTTGTGGCTACCCTGGCTTTCGCGCTGGGAATCATGTTTGGTGCCGTTTTTTTGGCGTTGGCGGGCAATTTTGCGGTCAACGACCAATTGGCACCGCTTCGAGCCAACCGGGAAACCTCCTCCTCATCAAATTGATAGAAAGAAAAACTCATGGAATTGATCAGACATTCAACCAATCCGGTGCTTTTGCCCGACCCCACCTCGACCTGGGAGACTTACAACGTCTTCAACCCGGCTGTAGTTTATCACCAGGGTGAGTTTCACATGCTCTACCGGGCGCAGGGGCTCGATTGGGTCAGCCGGCTTGGTTATGCCCATTCCAAAGATGGCATCCACTTCGAACGCGACCCACAACCGGTCTTTGCCCCCCACTCCCAGTATGATGCCCGCGGCATTGAAGACCCCCGCATCGCCGAAATCAATGGGGTCTTCTATATGACCTATACCGCCTACGGCAACCAGCCCTATCCCGGCTACCCGTCCACCCATTTGGGCGGCAGCGTCACTCCCATGTTCGCCAAAAGCACCAACCTGCGCGACTGGGAACGCATCGGTCCGCTGGTGGTGGGCGAAGACAACAAAGACCACGTCCTCTTCCCCGAAAAAATCGGCGGCAAGTTTGTCACCCTTCACCGTCGCCCGCCGCACGTCTGGCTGGCACGCTCGGAAGACCTGCTCAGCTGGCCGGAGGAAGAAATGCAGCCCATTTTTGGTCCCCGTCCAGGCAATGACTGGGATGAAAACCGCGTTGGCGGTGGCGGCGTACCGATCAAAACCGAAAATGGCTGGCTGCTGATCTACCATGCCTACGATTACGACCATATCTACCGCCTGGGTGTCTGCCTGCTGGATCTGGATGATCCTTCTGTGGTGATTAATCGCCCCAGGAGTTTTATCATCGAACCCCGCGAGATCTGGGAGCTGCGCGGCGACGTCCCGACTGTAATTTTTGCGGGAGCGAATGTGGTTGTTGACGGCAAAGTTTATGTATACTATGGGGCGGCCGACCATGTGATCGGGCTGGCCACAGCCAGCCTGGATGATCTGGTCGAATTTGCCCTGAGCGAAGGATAATTGAGGATTACTATGACCGATTTGTGGAAAATCACCGAGACAAGTTTTGACCCGAAGCGCTTGCGCCATTTCGAGACCGCCCTCACCCAGGGCAACGGCTACCTGGGCACCAGGGGCACTTTTGATGAATATTACCCCGGCGAGCAGCGCACCACCTTTGTCCACGGCGTCTTCGATGACGTCCCGGTTGTCTTTTCGCACCTGGTCAACTTCCCCGACTGGACCCAGCTGGACATCACCCTGGATGGCGAAACTTTCAACATGGCGGAAGGAAACCTGCTGGATTACCGCCGTGAGCTCGACCTGCGCAATGGACTCCTGCGGCGCACTGTCTGTTGGGAAAGCCCCAAGGGGCGCGTCACCAGGCTCGATTTTTTGCGGTTTGCCAGCCTTGCCAGCCAGCACCTGCTCTGTCAGATGGTTTTGATCACTCCCGAAGATTATGAGGGCGAAATTTTGGTCACAACCCGCCTGGATGCCGCCACGGACAGCATGCGCTACCAGCAGTGGCAATGGCTGGGGCAGGGTGTGCAGGACGACACCATCTTCTTGCACCAGCAGACGCTTTCCACCAAAATCGAAGCCGGCATGGCGCAGAAAATGCTCGTCAACGGCAGCCCTGATTTCGCGAAAAACCTGCCCAACATCACCAAAATGCCCTCCATCACCGCAGCGGTCCATGCAAGCGTGGGCGAGCAGATCCGTTTCGAAAATTTCACCGCCATTTACACCTCCCGTGACACCGACAACCCCCTGGCTGACGCGCTTGAAACGCTTTCAACTCTCCCCGAGGACCCCGGTGAGAGCCTCTGGGAAGCCAACGAGCAAGCCTGGGCGGAAGAATGGGAGCGCTGTGATGTGATTGTTGAGGGCGATGACGAAGCCCAGCGCGCGCTGCGTTTCAGTATCTACCATCTGCTCATCGCCGCTCCCCGCCAGGACGAACGCGTCAATATTGGCGCCAAAACCCTCAGCGGTTACGGCTATCACGGGCACGCTTTTTGGGACACCGAGATCTTCATGCTGCCCTTCTTCACCTATACCCGTCCCGAAATCGCCCGCAACCTTCTCTCTTACCGCTACCACAACCTGCCGGGAGCTCGCGAAAAAGCCCGCGACGATGGCTTCCAGGGCGCACAGTTCCCCTGGGAAAGCGCCGGCGACGGACGCGAGGTGACCCCTACCTGGGTGCCGAACCCCGCAGACCGAAAGAGCCTGATCCGCATCTGGACCGGTGACATCGAGATCCACATCTCCTCTGACATCGCCTTTGCCCTCGTGCAGTACTGGAAGCTCACCCGGGATGACGAATTCATGGCACAGCGCGGAGCTGAAGTCATTTTGGACAGCGCCAAATTCTGGGCGTCGCGCCTGGAGTGGGATGCCCACACCCGCCAGTATCACCTCAGCAATGTGATCGGTCCGGACGAGTACCACGACCAGATTGACGACAACGCCTACACCAACTACCTCACCCGCTGGCATCTGCACACGGCCGTCGCCCTTGCCGAATGGCTCAAAAATTACGACGCCCAGGCAGCCAGCCAGCTTTTCACCCGCCTGGCGATCGACGAACAAACCCTCGCCGATTGGGCGACCATGGCCGACCAGATCTTCTGCCCCGGGGAAAACGATGAGGGGCTCATCGAGCAGTTTTCCGGCTATTTTGAGCGGACCAACGTGCTCGCCAAGGATTTTGACCCGCGCACCGAGTCCATTCAGTCCATTTTGGGCATCCAGGGTGCCTGTGACACCCAGATCCTCAAGCAGCCCGATGTGATCATGCTCATGTATCTGCTGCCCGAATTGTTCGAGCACGAAACCATCCAGGCAAATTACGATTACTACACCCCCCGCACCGACCTGACCTTCGGCTCCTCGCTTGGTCCTTCCATCCAGGCCATCATGGCCACCCGTCTGGGCAGCCAGGCGGATGCTTATGAAAATTTCATGCGCGCAGCCCGTGCCGATATTGAAGATGTGCGTGGCAACGCTGGCGATGGCATTCACGGCGCTTCTGCCGGCGGTTTGTGGCAGGCAGCGGTTTTTGGCTTTGGCGGCTTGCGCGTAGGTGAAGATCGCTGGTACCTGCAGCCGCACTTGCCGGCTCACTGGAAGCGCCTGAGCTACAAATTTATGTGGCGCGGCGAAGAACAGGTCGTCGATATTCGCAGCGAGGCGCAAGCATGATCATCAAAGCCTTTTTATTCGATCTGGACGGTGTGCTCACCGATACTTCTGAATTACATTTCCAGGGTTGGAAGCGCCTGGCGGAGGAGGAGGGCATCTCCTTCACGCGTGAAGATAACGAAGCCCTGCGCGGGGTTTCCCGGCGCGAATCGCTCAACTTGCTGCTCAAGGGCAGACAGGTCACGGAAGAGCAAGCCCGGGAGATGATGGAGCGCAAAAACGGCTATTATCTCGATTTGGTGCAACAGATGACACCAGCGGACCTGCTGCCTGGAGCGCGTGAAATAATCGCTGAAATCAAGGCTCTTGGCTTGAAGCAAGCCATCGTCAGCAGCAGCAAGAACGCCGCTCTGGTGCTGGAACGCCTGCAGATCGGCGATCTGTTCGATGCCGTCATCGATGGCAATGCCCCAGCCCGTTCCAAACCCTATCCGGATTTGTTCCTGCTGGCAGCCCAGGCTGCTGGTGTGCCCCCGGCGAACTGCCTGGTGGTGGAAGATGCCGGAGCCGGGGTGGATGCTGCCCACGCCGCCGGCATGCCCGCTCTCGGTCTCGGCCCAAAAGAACGCGTCGGTCATGCAGAACTCGTCTTCGACTCCCTCGAACACCACACCGCCCGCGAGATCCTCGCCTTTTTCGCCCCCCGTAGGGCGTGATTGGGGGCGCCACGAACCTGATATCACTTGATTGCATCGTGCCCCCAATCCGCCGTCAACCAGGGTTACCGTGCCCCCGATCCGCCACCAACCGGGATTCACCTTCACCCGTAGGGCGTGATTGGGGGTACCACGAACCTGATATCACGTGATTGCATCCTGCCCCCAATCCGCCGTCAATCGGGACTACCCTCACCCCCCGTAGGGCGTGATTGGGGGTACCACGAACCTGATATCACGTGATTACATCGTGCCCCCAATCCGCCGTCAACCGGGACTACCCTCACCCCCCGAGATCGGAAGAGC
>ENA-UOOK01004684-UOOK01004684.1-fermentation-metagenome-genome-assembly--contig:-NODE-4684-length-14422-cov-5.970627_pt1 | contig 14422 bp, 10 predicted proteins | sample MGYA00245777_ERZ724023 | MGnify/ENA primary metagenome ERZ724023 (study PRJEB28704, sample SAMN03018312) | fermentation metagenome | biome: anthropogenic terrestrial biome; feature: soil; material...
GTCTTGCCATTTCATGTTCCTTGCTTAATTGAAAATTCATGATTTCACTCCCTTAGATTTTTTGTCTTTACTATTTTGTTAACTTATTAACACTTAGTTTTCACCAACGTTTTAATTATACTAAATTGTTTTAAATATATCAAGTGCTTTTATTTAAAATTTGCTTTTCTTTTTTCTAAAAAAGCAGTCATCCCTTCTTTTTGATCTTCATGAGCAAAACACAGCCCGAACAAGTTTGCTTCAATTGCAATGCCTGTCTCAATATCGGTCTCAATTCCTCTGTTCATGGATTCTTTTGCGTATTTCACTGCCGATTTAGAATTTGAAAGAATTTTTTTGGCAATTGCATACGTTTCCTCCATTAGATTTTCTTTGTTTATTACTTTATTAACAAGCCCTATTCTGTACGCTTCCTCCGCACCGATGAGTTCGCCTGTCAAAATCAATTCTTTCGCCCTGCCGAGACCTACCAACCTTGGCAATCTTTGAGTGCCTGAAAATCCGGGAGTAATTCCGAGACCGACTTCCGGCTGTCCGAATTTTGCTTTTTCCGATGCAATTCTCATATCGCAAGCCATTGCCAATTCACATCCGCCTCCTAATGCAAATCCGTTTACAGCCGCTATTACAACTTTATTAAGCATTTCGATTTTTCTGAAAATTCTTGCCCCGTTTTCCGAAAATTTCTTTGCCTGCTCAACATTCAGTCCATTCATGTAAGCTATATCCGCACCTGCAACGAAAGCTTTGCCTTCTCCGGTAAGAACAATTACAGAAACCTCATCATCCTGTGCAACTAAATCAAAAGCAGCGTCAAGATCCTGCAATACATCCCCGTTCAACGAATTTAATGAATGAGGGTTATTAATTTTAATTGTGCATATTCCTTCGTTTTTTTCAAATAATAAATTTTTAAGTTCCATATGGCACCTTCCTTTTTATGTTGTAATTTTATTATACCATATATTTTACATATTTCACTAAGTTTTTATAAGATTTAATATTTTTTTAACAATCTTTGTTTGCTACAGTACACACACAGGTGAAAAATATCCCTAACCTTATTTTCAGATGATTTTCCTAAAAATAGCGATAGGTCATTCGCAGAGCGGAATCTTATCTTTGCAGTAATAAAATGATAATTGAAAAGCATTTAAATTTATATTATAATAGGAATATCATAAATGCCATTATAGTAATGCATTTAATATATTTCAATGTTTACGGGAGGACAAATAATTGGATATAGAATATATTTTTAATTTTATAACTTTAGTTGAAGAAAAAAACTTTATTAAAGCAGCCGATAAATTATTTATGTCACAGTCATCCCTTAGTAGGCAAATCAATAAGTTGGAAAATGAGCTTGGAATCCATTTAATTAATCATAAAAAACGTACAGTTGAATTAACCAAAGCAGGGAAAATCTGTTTGGCGGAATTTAAAGAAATTGCAGAAGTATATAATAGAATGAACACAAAGATATCGGAAATCAAGAGCGGCTATCACGGCTCCTTAAAAATTTGTTATTATGAAACATTAGAATTTAAGCGCATAGCCAATGCTTTATGCTGTTTAAACAATAAGTACCCCCAATTGAAATCATATTTATATAACGAAAAATTCAGTCAGCATATTTCAAGTTTAATGAATGATGAAACGGATATAATAGTTACTTTGGCATGTGAGACTGATAAATTAGAAAATGTAGAATATGAAACTCTATTAGAAAATAAATTAAAAATAGTTGTACCCAATAACCATAAATTAGCTCAAAAAAAATCAGTCAGTTTTTCAGATCTTAAGAATGAAAAATTTATTGCATATAACCAAAAACTTAGCCCCGGTTTTCATGATTGCTTTGTAAATATGTGCATTAATCATGGATTCTATCCCAATGTTGTTAAATACGCAAAAACTATGGAAGATGCCATTGTGTATGCAGGTATGGGGATAGGAATATGCTTGGGAACCACCACCTCTAAAGCAAAATCCCTTAAATTGACACATTTTTTAGATGTGGAAGCAGAAGATGATACAAATAAGTTTAATTGGGTTATGGCATGGAAAAAAAACAACCCAAACCCGTTTATCAAACTGTACATACAAGAACTTCTGAATTAAAAATGAGCTAATGGTATTATACCCAAATTATTTCCGGTCATGAATAATGAATAATGCATGCTTATTTATATAATATGACTAATATGCATAATACTATTAATAGATTGATTTGTAATTAACAAATCTGTATAGTGTATTTAAGGTGATGCATCATCAAATACAACGCCTATAATTATTCTGAATAGTTGTATGTTATGCATCAATCCAAAAATATTTCATTATTGGAGGTATTATGAATACTGTAAAAAAAATTATTTCCATACTAATTATTATGCTAATGATTTTCGCCATGGCAGGATGTCAGACAACCGATGACAATGTTCCTGAAACCCCTGAAGTTCCGGAGGTTCCTGAAGAACCGACCGGTGAAAAATCAGAAATGAATGCTGATGTAATCGTTGTAGGTGCCGGTGGCGCCGGGATGTCGGCAGCACTTGAAGCTGCACAATCAGGCAGCAGTGTAATAGTTCTCGAAAAGCTTGGTATAATTGGCGGAAATGCAATCGGTGCTGCAAGCTATAATGCAGCTGACTACGATTTACAGAAAAATTATGAGTTACATGAATCGGAGAGAGCCGAAATTGAAAGATTTATTGAATTAGAGCCAGAGAATGATCTAATGAAAGAATGGCAGCTGCAGCTTAAAAATGAATTTGATGAATATAACAAAAATGGCTCGACCTATTTGTTTGATTCTCCCTCGTTACATAAAATTCAAACTTACGTGGCGGGTGATTATTTAGGAAAACCTGAACTTGTAGATACGTTGTGCGAAAATGCTTTAGAAAATCTTAAATGGTTGGAAGGACTTGGAGCTAACTGGACAAATCAAATAAGCGCCATCATAGGTGCTACCTGGCCGCGTACTCACACTCCCACTCTTGATTGGGGAATGGCAGGCTCATCATTTGTATTACCTCAGGCAAAAAAATTTGAGGAACTTGGCGGGGAATTGTTTTTAGGATATAAAGCCGAAGAACTGATATTAGATGGTGAACGAGTTATTGGTGTTCGCGGTTCAACTGATAAAGGCGAAGCTTTTGAGATTAAGGCAAATAAAGGTGTTATACTTGCATCAGGAGGATTTGCGGCAAATGTTGAAATGAGACAAAAATATAACAAACACTGGGCAAATCTTGATAGTTCAATAGGAACTACAAATATGCCGGGTGCTACCGGTGACGGAATTACTATGGCTGAATCCGTTGGAGCAAACCTTGTAGGCATGGAGTGGATACAGTTGGTAGTCGGCAGCCGCATAACCCCTTCCATCACCAATTCCATATATGTTAATACTGAAGGTAACAGAGTCGTAAAGGAAGACGGACGAAGAGATGAAATATGTAATGCAATTCTTTCGCAGCCGGGCAGCTATGTGTATGCTATTTATGATTCGCATACGGTGCAGGATCTTCTTGGTGGAAAAGCTTATGACGGCAAGGATATTGAATCTATGATTGACGGTAAGGAATATGTAAAGGGAGAAACCGTCGAAGAGCTTGCCAAAAACTTAGATATACCCGCTGACACGCTGCAGGCAACCATTGATAAATTTAATGATGCGGTTGATAACGGAAACGATGAATTCGGAAGAAGCGTATTTCAGTACAGACTTGATAAAGGTCCGTTTTATGCCGTATATCAGACACCGAACGTACACCATACAATGGGCGGTGTTGAAATAAATGAAAAAGCAGAGGTGCTCGGTACAAACGGAAATGTAATAGACGGGCTTTACGCTTGCGGAGAAGTTGCCGGCGGACTTCACGGCACAAACCGAATAGGTGGAAACGCAATTGCGGATATAGTAACCTTCGGAAGAATTGCCGGTAAAAGTGCAGCTCAAAAATAGAACTTTTGCTACATTAACAGTATTCGACATTTTGACTTGTCGAATACTGTTTGTTTTATACTAAGGAAGTTTAAAAAACAGATTTGTACTTATTGGATTCCATTCATTCTATTATTTTATTATTTCAGTTAAATCCCACATTTTATTCAGAATATATTTTATGCCGTACTTTTCAGCCAATTCTTCGGAATTCTTATGCCAGCCTGCCAGTACGGGAGTTGCCTTTGCATTTATTGCACATTCCATGTCGAATTTGGAATCACCTACAAACAAGGTGTTGGCTGCAGTGCTTTTTAATTCATTGATCGTTTTTATTAAGGGTTCCTTGTCAGGCTTGTGCCTTCCAACATCATCGGCTGTAATTACAGCCTGAAAATATTTGTCAAGCCCGAAATTATTCAGTGCGGTTATGGTGGAAGATTTAAGCCTCGATGTGGCAATTCCGGTTTTTATGTTTTTATTGCTTAAATATTCTATTGTTTCTTTAACCGTATCATATAAAAATACTTCCTTTTCAAACCTTTCAACCTGATATGCCCTGTAGCTGCCCACCACATCCTCGTACCTGAAGTCTTTGAAATCTCTTCGTAATGTCAGTTCGAGAGGCTCGCCGAAGGTGCTCAGAACATAATCCTCATTGCATTCGCTGTCGTGAAATTTGCGGTAAATATGCCTGAAAGAATTTATAATAAGCTGATTTGTATCCGCCAAGGTGCCGTCAAAGTCAAATATTACCGTATCAATCATTTATTCCTTCCGCCCTTTTTCATGCTGAGACCTATTCTCTGTCTTTCTTTATCTATACTTATAATGGTTACATTGACCGTATCCCCCACCTGTACTACTTCCATGGGATTTTTTATATATTTATCGCTCATTTCAGACAGGTGAATGAGACCGTCCTGTTTAACTCCAATATCGACGAAGGCTCCGAAGTCAACTACATTTCTCACTGTTCCCGTGAGCTTCATTCCCACTTCCATGTCCTCAAACTTTACAACGTCGCTTCTGAATACAACCTGTGGCATTTCATCTCTCGGGTCTCTTCCCGGTTTTTTAAGCTCTGCAATAATGTCTGTCAGCGTGGGAACACCGATATTTAATTCTTCAGCCAATACCTTTATTCTATCCTTAATTCTTCCGCCCGCAGGTTTTTTATCTTCCTTGAAGCTTATTTGAGACAATGCCTCAAGTCCCTTAAGTCTTGTATTCTTAGCCATTGTTTTTATTTTATTGTCTTCCTTCACGGGAACCTTGAGTATTCTTTCATTAATGTCCCTTAAATTTCCGGTTCTTATATCTTCAGTAGAATATCCTAATTTTTTAAGAAGTTCTTCCGCAATTTCATAGGTTTCCGGATGAACCGCAGTTTTATCGAAGGGATTATCTCCGTCGGAAATTCTTAAGAATCCCGCACACTGCTCAAATGCTTTATCTCCAAGCATTTTTACTTTCATAAGCTCCTGCCGGTTTATAAACTTCCCGTTTTCTTCCCTGTATTTAACTAAATTTTTTGAAATTGTCTTGGTTATTCCCGATACATACTGCAAAAGTGCGGGGGAGGCTGTGTTTAAATCCACACCGACGCTGTTAACGCAGTCTTCTACAACTCCGTCAAGCTCCTGTCCCAACTTTGTCTGGTTGACATCATGCTGATACTGTCCCACTCCGATACTTTTGGGGTCTATTTTTACCAATTCAGCCAATGGGTCCTGCAGTCTTCTTCCTATTGAAATAGCCCCTCTTATTGTAACATCCAGGTCAGGATATTCTTCCTGCGCCAATTTCGAAGCTGAATAAACGGAAGCACCCGCCTCGCTTACAATTGTATAGGTTACTTTCTTTGGGAATGCATATTTTGACAGCATATCCGAAACAACCTGCTCTGTCTCCCTTGATGCTGTTCCGTTTCCTATTGTTATAACATCTATGTCAAATTTTTTAATGATCTCTGACATTATTTTTTGGGATTTTTCAACTTCGTTTCTCGGCTCATTGGGATATATCACTCCCTGCTCCAAGAATTTTCCCGTTCCGTCCAAGACCGCCAACTTGCAGCCAGTTCTGAAGCTTGGGTCTACTGCGAGGATTTTCACGTCCTTTACCGGCGGAACCATCAAAAGGTTCTTGGTGTTCTTGCCGAATACCTTTATTGCCTCTTCCTCGGCTCTTTCAGTAAGCATGTTTCTTATTTCTCTTTCGATGGAAGGAGCAATAAGTCTCTTGTAGCTGTCTTGAACTGCTGCTAAATAATAATCTGTTGTTATTGCTTTTTCATTTTTGATTTCATTGGATATTAAGTAGTTAAGGATTTTTTCGTCAGGTGTATTTAATTTTACTTTTAATTTCTTTTCCTTTTCACCCCTGTTTATGGCGAGTACTCTGTGGTTTGCAATTTTGCTTACCTGCTCTTCAAATTTATAATACATTTCATAAACAGTCTTTTCTTCTTCATCGGCTGCTTCCGATAAAAGTATTGCATCCCTCGCATATATTTCTCTTATATGCTTTCTGTAATCCGCATTGTCGGAAATAATTTCGGCTATTATGTCGCAGGCTCCTTCGTAAGCCTCCTTGGTATTGTTGACACCCTTTTCTTCATCTATGAAGGGCTTTGCCATTTCCTCAATATTACCTTCCGTAATATTTTGCGCCAATATTATCTCTGCCAATGGCTCAAGTCCTTTTTCCTTTGCCTTTGAAGCTCTCGTGGATTTTTTCTGCTTGTAGGGTCTGTATAAGTCCTCAACTCTTTGCAGCACGTCCGCATTTAATATTTCATTTTTAAGCTCCTCGGTAAGCTTTCCCTGTTCCTCAATTAACCTGATTACTTCTTCTTTTCTTACTTCCAAATTTCTTAAATATGTAAGCCTTTCAAACAAATCCCTCAACACCACATCATCCAAGGAACCTGTCTGCTCCTTACGGTATCTCGCAATGAAGGGAATTGTGTTCCCTTCATCTATAAGCTTAACTGTATTTTCAACCTGAAATGGCTTTAAATTAAACTCTGTACATAAAATTTTATTAATATCTATCATTCTTCTCTCCTACTTTTCCATCGCCTTCATTTTTAAGTATTCATTCATAAATTTATCAAGATTGCCGTCCATTACCGACTGCACATTTGATGTTTCCATGTTTGTTCTATGATCCTTGACCATGCTGTACGGATGGAAAACATAGGAGCGTATCTGGCTTCCCCAGGCAATTTGATTGTATTTTCCCTGAATATCTTCGATTTTTTCCTTATTTTCCAACTTCTTGATTTCTGAAAGCTTTGAAATTAACATCTTCATTGCAGTTTCTTTGTTGCTGTGCTGCGACCTTTCATTTTGGCAGGATACAACTATCCCTGTGGGAATATGCGTTATTCGTATTGCCGAATCCGTTGTGTTTACATGCTGTCCGCCTGCACCGCTGGAGCGGTAGGTATCCACCTTTAAGTCCGACTCATTGATTTCCAAATCTCCGTCATCGGTTATTTCCGGTGTTACGTCCACTGATGCAAAGGATGTATGTCTCTTGTTGGAAGAATCAAAGGGTGAAATTCTGACCAGCCTGTGTACCCCTTTTTCGGATTTTAAATACCCGTAAGCATTTACTCCTTCTACAAGAATTGTAACACTTTTTATTCCCGCTTCCGTATCCGTAAGAATATCCAATAGGGTCATATTGTATCTTTTGGATTCCATCCACCTTGTATACATTCTAAACAGCATATCCGCCCAATCCTGAGCCTCCGTTCCCCCCGCTCCCGCATGTATGGATAAAATTGCGTTATTTTCATCATATTCACCGCTGAGAAGAGCGGCTATTCTTGCATCTTCCAATTGCTGCTCCGTTTCCTCCATGGTTTCCAAAAGCTCCGGCACATGACTCTCATCCTCTTCCTCCCGTATTAATTCAACTATCAGCTCTATATCCTCTACCTGCTGCTTCAGACTGATAAATTCACTGATACGATCTGTATTATGCTTCAATTTCTGGGATACCTTCTGAGCCTTTTGCTGATCATTCCAAAATTCCGGCTCCTGCATCTGGGATTCTAAGGTGAAGTTTTCTTCCTTTAACTTTTCCAAGTCAAAGGGAACCACCTACCTCATTTAATATATCGTTGAACTTTTTAATTTTTTCAGTAATTTCATACCAATCCGTCAAATTATCATCTCCTTTTTCAAGCTTTTTCTAATCTTCCAAGTTTGCCCCGCAGCACTTTTTATATTTTTTGCCGCTTCCGCATGGGCACGGGTCATTTCTTCCTATTTTTTTCTCTTTTTTAACTATGGGCTTAAGTCTGCCCCCGATGCTTCCCGAATCTCCTCCGCTGACTCCGGTAATCTTTGCCACTTCTTTTCTTTGCAATTTTTCCTGAGGTCTTACACGCATAAGCATTTTAACCATATCTTCCTGAATTGAAGCTGTCATTTCTTCAAACATGTCAAACCCTTCCATCTGATATGCAATTACAGGATCTTCATTTCCAATTGCACGAAGTCCTATTCCCTGCTTAAGCTGGTCCATTGCATCAATATGATCCATCCACTTTGAATCTACATTCCTGAGAAGAATTATTCTTTCCACTTCCCTGAATGCTTCTTCGCCGAACTCTGCCTCCTGTCTTGTATAATGTCGGTCAACGGCAGATCGGATTCTTTCCCTTAGAATTTCCTTGCTTAAGCTGTCGGACTTTTCTCCGTCGAAATTCATCAAAAGAGCAAATGTTTCGGCTATATACTTGGTAAGTCCGCCCATATCCCAATTTTCATAATGTTTGTCATCTGTGGTGAACATGTTGAGTGCCTTGTCAATTAATGTATCGATCATGTCTGATATATTGCCTTTTAAATTTTCTCCTAAAAGCACCCTTCTTCTTTCTGAATAAATTACCTCTCTTTGCTTATTCATTACATTATCGTATTGCAGAACATGCTTTCTTATATCAAAGTTTCTTCCTTCAACCCTGCCCTGTGCCGTTTCGATTGTCTTTGTGAGAATTCCTGCTTCCAGGGGTTCATCCTCAGGCATTTTCAAAGTCTCGATTAATGTTTTAACCTTATCACCCGCAAACAATCTCATTAAATCGTCCTCGAGGGATATATAGAAACGTGTTGAACCGGGGTCTCCCTGTCTGCCTGCACGGCCTCTCAACTGATTGTCAATACGTCTCGATTCATGGCGCTCCGTACCGATAATGTGAAGACCTCCTGCTTCCTTAACCTTTGTCTGCTCATCCATCAGTTCATTTTTTGATTCATCCAGCAATTGCTTATATGTTTTTCTTGCCTCGATTATTTCGGAATCGTCGGTTTCATCGAAACCGTCGGCTGCGACAACCAGCTCATCGGAAAATCCTTTTGATTTCATCTTATGCTTTGCGATAAATTCGGGATTTCCTCCAAGCACAATGTCGGTACCTCTTCCCGCCATGTTTGTGGCAATGGTAACCGAACCAAAACGTCCTGCCTGAGCTACAATTTCCGCTTCCTTATCATGCTGCTTTGCATTTAAAACCTCATGTTTAATTCCCTGCTTCTTGAGAAGCTTGCTTAATAATTCGGATTTTTCTATAGAAATGGTACCAACTAATATGGGCTGCCCTGTTTTGTGCTTTTCGGTGATTTCATTTATTACGGCAGTGAATTTCCCGACTTCCCCCTTATATACAACATCCTGCATGTCATCTCTGATTACTTCTTTATTTGTGGGAATTTCTATTACATCCACGCCGTAAATTTCCCTGAATTCATTTTCTTCCGTCTTTGCGGTACCCGTCATACCGGACAGCTTCTTATACATTCTGAAATAATTTTGAAATGTTATTGTGGCAAGTGTTTTTGATTCTTTTCTTACCTCAATTCTTTCCTTTGCTTCTATTGCCTGATGCAGACCGTTTGAGTATCTTCTGCCGTACATGATACGACCTGTAAATTCATCGACAATCAGAACTTCTCCGTCCTTGACAATGTAGTCAATATCCCTTTTCATTGTATTGTGAGCTTTAAGTGCCTGATTTATATGATGTGAGATTTCCATGTTTTCCTGGTCTGCTAAATTCTCAATATTAAAATATTTTTCTGCCTTTGCAATACCTCTTGCTGTAAGAGTAACGTTCTTTGCCTTTTCATCGACTATATAATCAACGGAATCATCTTCTTCCACATCACCCATCATATAGTCCATCTTGGATTTCTTTTCATCGGGCAGCTGGATTTTTCCCTTCAGGGGCAATACAAAGCTGTTTGCCATTTCATACATATCCGTCGATTTTTCACCTTCGCCTGAAATGATTAATGGTGTTCTCGCTTCATCTATTAATATACTGTCCACCTCGTCAATAATACAGAAGTTTAAATCCCTTTGAACCATATCTTCCTTGCGGATAACCATGTTGTCTCTCAGGTAATCAAATCCAAACTCATTATTGGTGCCGTAAGTTATGTCTGATTTATATGCATTTACTCTTTCTTCCTTTGTTATACCGTGAACTACGCAGCCAACGGAAAGCCCCAAGAAATTATGCACCTTGCCCATCCATTCGGCATCACGCCTTGCCAAGTAATCATTGACAGTAACAACATGTACGCCGTTTCCGTCGAGAGCATTCAAATAAACAGGTAAGGTTGAAACCAATGTTTTTCCTTCTCCTGTCTTCATTTCGGCAATTCTGCCCTGATGAAGAACAATTCCTCCTATCAGCTGTACCCTGTAATGCTTTTGTCCCAATACTCTCCATGCCGCTTCTCTTACAACCGCAAAAGCTTCAGCCATTATGTCATCCTTTGTTTCTCCCTTTGAAAGCCTTTCTTTAAATTCGGCAGTCTTAGCCTTCAATTGGCTGTCGCTTAACTCTTCCATCGTCTTTTCCAGAGATAATATTTTATCCGCTGTGGGATCTAATCTTTTAATTTCCTTTTCACTGTAAGAGCCGAATATTTTTTCTAAAAAATTTTTCATCTTCATATCCTTCCATGCATTATATAATTGAGCAGAAATAACCTGCGGTATAACCTGAGCTCCATGCCCACTGCAAATTAAACCCTCCGCAGTCTCCGTCCACATCAAGGATTTCTCCGGCAAAATACAATCCTTTTACCCTCAAAGACTCTAATGTTTTAGGATTTACCTGCGTAAGCTTAATTCCTCCGGCGGTTGACTGTGCATGCTGCCAGGAATTATGTCCCGTAACTTCAAACTTCCACTCTTTTAAAACTTCAATTATTTTATATATTTCTTTCTTATTCAGACTGCCGCACTGCCTGTTAAGATTATCAAAGCCTGCCTCATATAAAATTACAGGAATTAACTTTTTATTGATGAAGCCAATCATTCCGTTTTCCATTGTTTTATATTCTATCTTTTTGAACCTGTTCAGAAGGATATCATAAAGCTCCTGTTTTGAATGCTTGGAGAACATATCTACCAATAAATATACCTTATTTTTACAGTTTAATTCACTGATAACCCTGCGGCTTACCTGCAGAACGGGAGGTCCCGATATACCGTAATCTGTGAAAAGTATCTCTCCCTCTTCCTCTCTTATGAGCCTTTCGCCGGCAAAGGCTTTTACAATGCCGTCAAACCTTATGCCTGCTATTCTCTTGAAATATTTGCCGTTTAATTTCAGCTGGACAAGTGCGGGTGAAGGCTCTATAATTTCATGACCAAAGGATTTGGCTATTTCATATCCCCATCCGTCCGAGCCAAGCTGAGGACTCGCCTTTCCTCCTGTGGCCAAAATAACCCTGTCCGCAACAATTGTATCTTTCCCAATAATACTAAATTTATCTTTACTTTTTCTTAACTCTGTTACGGTGAAGTCGGTTTTTTCCCGGACTTCAAGTCTGTCAGCCTCATATCTCAACACATCAAGGATGCTTGATGCCTGAAGCGAGTTGGGATATACCTTTCCGGTTTCATCAACATAAGGGTGTATTCCCATGCCTTCAAAAAATTCCAAAGTTTTATCAAGGTCAAAAAAATTCATAACTTCTTCCGCAAGCTTTAAATTATTGCTGTGATAGCAATCAAATGACAGGTTCATATTTGTATAATTGCACCTGCCGTTGCCTGTTGCCAATATTTTTTTTCCCACCCTGTTCATTTTTTCATAAACGGTAACTTCGGCACCGTTTTTAGCGGCGGCTATTGCCGCGGTTAAGCCTGATGCCCCTCCGCCGATTACAGCTATCTTCATAGATTTATTCCTTATTATTAATTGGTTTGTATGTTTTGATAATCTGCTCTGCCGCCTTAAGTCCGTCAATCGACGCGGACATAATTCCCCCCGCATATCCGGAACCCTCACCGCATGGGTAAATACCTCTGATGTTTGTTTGCATTTCATCATCTCTTAAAATCCGCAAAGGAGATGATGTTCTCGTTTCAATTCCCGTAAGCAGCGCATCCGGTCGGTCATAGCCTTCCAACAGTCTGCCGAAGGCTGTTATTCCCTCAGCCAAGCCTTCGCAAACATAGTCAGGCAGACAATCCCAAAGGTTTGCAAATGTACAGCCGGGTCTGTATGTGGGGTAAATTTCACCAAAGCATGAAGAAACCTTTTTTTCCTTAAAATCCTTAAAAAGCTGTACGGGGGCACGATAGTTCCCTCCCCCTGCTTCAAAGGCTTTTCTTTCCCATTCCCTTTGAAATTCTATGCCTGCCAACGGATTTTCACTTCCGCCGAAATCCTCGGGGTTTATCTGAACAACAACGGCAGAATTTGCATTTTCCAAATCCCTTTCATTAAAACTCATGCCGTTTGTCACAACCCCTCCTTCTTCAGAAGACGATGCTGTCACAACTCCTCCCGGGCACATACAAAATGTATATACGCTTCTTCCGTTTTTACTCTTATTAACAAATTTATAGTCAGCAGGACCAAGCTTCGGATGGTCTGCCATTTCCCCATACTGAGCTTTATTTATCATTTTTTGGGGATGTTCCACTCTGACGCCGATTGCAAATGGCTTCGCTGCCAATTCCAACTTATTGTTAAGCATTTCGAATGTATCTCTTGCGCTGTGTCCTATTGCAAGCACCAATACATCGGTTTCAATAATATCACTTTCCGTTATAATGCGGTAAACTGCATTATCTTTTATTTTAATATCGGTTAAGCATTCTTCGAATCTGAATGTACCTCCGAGGTTAATTATTTTTCTTCTTATATTAACAAGAACATTCCTGAGTAAATCCGTTCCTATATGAGGCTTATTAATATATGTTATTTCCGAAGGAGCGCCTGCTTCCACAAATTCCTCCAATACCTTCTTGCCTCTTTTTGATCTGTCCTTAATTAAAGTATTGAGCTTTCCATCGGAAAATGTGCCGGCTCCTCCTTCTCCGAACTGTATGTTTGAGCTTAAATTTAAAACGCCGTCCTTCCAAAACTTTTCTATGTCTTTAACTCTTTCCTTAACCTTCTTTCCTCTTTCAAGAACTATAGGTCTGTATCCCTTTTCCGCAAGGAGCAAAGCACAAAAAAGTCCTGCGGGTCCGCTTCCCACAACGACAGGCCTGTTTATCAAGGGTTTTACTCCCGTTACTTCCACCTCATATATAAACGGCTCCACAACGGTCACATTTGTATTCCTTTTTGAAATTTTTATTTCCTTGTATGTTTCTACATCTAAAGCATATACAAAGAGAATTTCATCCTTTTTTCTTGCATCTATTGATTTTCTGAAAATAGAAAGCTCTTTTATTTCTTCTTTTTTTATCTTTAGTGCTTCTGCAGCTTTTAATAATAAGTCCTCCTCACTATGCTCTATAGGTAACTTGACTTGTTGAATTCTTAACATTGGTACACCTCTTTATCTGCTTGTCAATTTAATTCTGCTGTTAACCTTATCATTATACCATAGTTTCAAAATTATTCTATAAAAAAAATGCGAATGACCTGCCGATTAAATTTCTTTTCCGTCTATTGGGCTGGACATAATAATAAATGTCTCTGTATTGCCGTAAAATTGAATTTTTCCTACTAATTCCTCCAAGTGAGTCATTTCTCTCAAGTATGCCTTCATAATCATGCTGTGAGGTCCCGTAACGTGATGACATTCAACTATTTCGTCAGCGCTGTCGGCAAATTGAAGAAAGGCATCCTGTTTTTCAGGTTTTATTGATGCATTGATTAAAACACAAATGGGCTTGCCTACCTTTTCATTGTTTATTACAGCCTTGTAGCGCTCAATAACACCCATGTCTTCCAATCTTTTCACTCTTTCAGCTACAGCAGGAGGACTTAATGCTACAACTTTTCCTAATTCCTTCATTGAAATTCTTCCGTCCTGCTGCAATATACTGATAATTTTCGAATCTGTCTGATCCATTTTGCACCGCCTTATTATATTAAGTTAATCTTAAAAACATCTATTTTATTACATGTATTATTACAATAATTATAATTTAAATTATGTACAAACGTACATTTGCATGTTATTG
>ENA-UOOK01004686-UOOK01004686.1-fermentation-metagenome-genome-assembly--contig:-NODE-4686-length-14409-cov-23.282291_pt1 | contig 14409 bp, 11 predicted proteins | sample MGYA00245777_ERZ724023 | MGnify/ENA primary metagenome ERZ724023 (study PRJEB28704, sample SAMN03018312) | fermentation metagenome | biome: anthropogenic terrestrial biome; feature: soil...
TAGGTTCAATTGAAAATGCCGACGGAGTAGGTCAGGTTGGAAACCCCAAGTGCGGTGATATAATGAAAATATACCTTAAAATAAATGATGACATCATAGAAGATGTAAAATTTGAAACCTTTGGCTGTGGTTCGGCAATAGCTTCATCAAGCATGGCAACCGAGCTGATAAAGGGAAAGAGCATCGATGATGCTGTTGATCTTTCAAACAAGGCCGTTATTGAAGCTCTGGGAGGACTTCCACCCGTAAAGGTTCACTGTTCGGTACTGGCAGAACAGGCAGTTAAATCAGCACTATACAACTACTCTCAGAAAACAGGAAAAACAATCAAGGGTCTGGAAAATTACAATCCGGAAGAAGAGGAAGATATCCACTGTCAATAAATGCGAAAGATTAGGAGCTCAGAAATTCTGAGCTCTTTTTAGAAATACTCTACCGGTTAAAACCAAGTTTTTCTACCAAGGCTTCCTGAAGAAGTTCGGAAAAGTTAATATTTTGTTTTTCGGCTGCTGTATTCAGCCATGCGGAAATTGTAAGATTTTTACGAATGGATTTATTTCCGTATTTTTCAGCATACGAATCAATATCTAAAACTATCAGGCTAACAAATCTGTTATTATATTCAAGTTTTCTGTACGTTTCATGTTTACTTTTTTTGACATAGGACCAGGATGCTGTTATAATGAAATATATAAAATTACCGGATATAAGGCAGATTAAAAACTTACCAAGATCATGGATAGCAGAAAAATATTTTATAGAGGAATATATTAAGATTCTCTATCTTGAGCAAATGCAACCAAACCTTTAATAGGAGTGATTATATGAAAAAATTAAAAAGAGTTAATGCTTTGAGTATAATTGCCTTACAAATAATTTTAACCGCAATTTCATCAGTAATTCCCTATGGGTATAAGATTATATTAGACAATTATGTTAAGACAGACATAGCAGTTGATTACAATATGCTGTTCCTGATTATTTGTACAGGAATAGGGTCTTATATCCTGAACATATTTTTTGTGTCATATTGGCAGGAAAAGTTAATTGTATTACAGGGAACAGAGTATCAAAAAGAAGCATTTCACAAAATAATTAAAATGCCTCAATATGGCTATGAAGAACTTGGAAGTGGATTTTTGATGAATTCTATACTAATAGATGCAGAGCAGACGTCAAGATATGATTTTATAAAAAACATACAAATATATGGATACGTGGTAAATGCAGCTTTTTTATTCATTATTCTCATATTAATAAATCATATTCTTGCGATTGTGTCAACAGCAGGTATTTTCATATATTTGTTGTCATTTAAATTACGAGGAAAAGGCTTGCAGAGAAAAAACAGCTCATTAATGAATTCACAGGACGATGTTTTAAATATTATTAAACAGTATGTAATGAATAATACAGCTATTATTAAAAGTGAAAATATATCATTTTTTGAAGAAAAATTTATGGGGACTTTTAAGGGATGGATAAAAGATAAACTTGATTTATCACTTACGCAATCTACAATTCAGAAAATACCGGTAACTGTTTCGTTATCGCTACCTCTTATTATACTATATATTGGAACTGGTTTTGTCAGGTCAGAAACAATGACACTTGGAAGTTTGATGATGTTTATTCAGATTTTAGACCTTATGTTTGTTCCGGTTAATAAGTTCAGCAATTCAATGGCTGAGTTAAAGATCCTAAAAGTTAACAAAGAAAGGTTTGAAAAGGTTTCTGCTTCTGCTGAAATCGAAAAACAAAACATTTTCAGTAATGAAAATAAAGGTATATCAATTGAAAATGTTCAAATCAAAACTCCGGATGGAAGAGTATTGTATAAGGGAAGCTTGTCAATTGGAGAAAAAGGCTTATATATTATAAAGGGATCTAACGGAACAGGAAAAAGTACATTATTAAGAGCAATTATCGGGAATTTATCGCCCGAACAAATTGACGGCAATGTTTATGTAAGTAGTGATTTACTTGAAAATGTTTCTTTTTTGAAGTACCCTTTGTTTCTATTTTATGACACTGTATTGCAAAATATAAAAGGAGCACCTAATTTACAAAAGGAGATAAATATTCAGGAGATATTAAAATTTAATCCTCCAAGTCTAAATAAAGAAGTTAAACTTGACCCGTTAAACTTATCAAGTGGAGAAGCTCAGAAAACAGTATTGTTAAGAGAGATATCAAGGGAAAGCAACATGATTTTATTTGATGAACCTACTACTAATTTAGATAGTGAAGCAATAAATGAACTTGCAGATTATCTGATAAAAGAAAAAAATAATAAACTAATTCTTTTGATAATGCACGATGATTCATTCGATAACATTGCAGACGGTTTCGTTTTTATTGAAGACAATAAAATATGGATGGAGAATGTAAATGTTTAAAATTTTAAGAGATAAAAGGATTTCAGTTTTGCCTAATATTATAGGTGCTGCATTCTCATATTTAATAGGTGCAATCGGCTTTATTGCTACTGTTTATTTTAATAAAATCCTGATATCATATTCAGAAGGGACAATTGAAAGCCTATCGCCTGTAATGATGATTTTGTTTGTATTTGCTGTAATATTTGTGCAAATGGTTGTAACGAATATATTTTCAAATTATCTGACAAATAAATTAATATTGAAGGATTATATGCATATAGTTAACTCTGTTTTCCAAAAGTCTACCTCCATGTTTATTCCGGACTATGAAAAGATAGACAAGGGAAAAATTATAAATCATTACTTAACGGATGCAAGTCAGGCGGCAACGTCGATTGTCGGAGTTATAGGTGTTGGAATCGGATTATTTATTACAGTTATTTTAATGCTTATATTAAATTTTATCACATCATTTAAAGTTACGCTCTATTCTTTGGTAATGTTCCTGCCATTTATTATTATAACGGGCTATGGTGCAAAAAAACTTGAAAAAACAAGTGAAGATTTGGCAAAGGAAAATGATGCTGCTATCTCAAAAATAAAAAACTATTGTGTAAATAAAGAAAGTATAACTATTTCAGGTGTGGAAAGCTATTTTGTATCCGATTTTAATGAATCCATGGATAGTCTCAGAGACAAAAAAGTAAAAAGCATTTTCTGGCAAAAAATTGTATATGAAATACCTGCAGTGATTATTAATTTAACGCCAATTATAGTTCTCTTAATAACTGCCACGGTTATAAAAGATAATAGCTTGGATTTTTCTAAAATTTATTTTATGACAAGTTTAATGACATTTGTATATGAACCGCTTGGACAATTGATAGTACTTCTTACAAAATGGCGAGAGTCAATGCCGTATATTAAAAGGCTGTTAGAGTTTTTAGATATTGATTCTGAAAAAGAGAAATCATTTGATAATATATTTAGTGAAGACAAAGGCTTTTTAAAAGGAACTGCAAATATGTATGGTATTGACGGTAAAGCATTGTATAAGTTTGATTTGGAATTACCGGAAAAAGGGTTTCTGGTATTTAAAGGTCCGAATGGATCAGGGAAAAGTACTTTTTTCAAGTTGTTGTCTCAGATGATGGATCCGACTTTGGTAAGCAACAGTGATTTTAAAATTAACAAAAAATATAGAAATGATATTGGCACATTGTTTTATCCGCTATTTGTTTTTGCAGGAACCGTGGATGAAAATATAAATTATGGAAAGAAAATAGATGATGAACTTATGACACTGTTTAATCTGCCGAATTTGCAAAAACAGGTCGTCCCGGATCCTATTAACCTTTCCAGTGGAGAAGTTCAAAAAATAGCTCTTTTAAGGCTGCTTTGCCAGGAAAAAAATATATATCTGTTAGACGAGCCCGCATCAAATCTGGAGGAAGAAGCCGTTTCAGCACTAAAAGAATATATACAAAAAATAAAAGAAGATAAATTAGTGATAGCTATTATGCATGATGACAGATACGATTCAATAGCTGATGGATTTATAAATATTAAAGATGACAATATGTTAATTATTAAAAAACAGGTTGGTTTAGTCGAATGATCCACATGGTGCAGGCTCAACATCCGGAAAGGCATAGGCGATAAGACACGGGGATATTTCATGGCAACTGGGATTATCTGGCTTAGAAGATAATATTTGAAAATAGCTATTTTATTATATGGAACTTAATGGTATAATAATATCAAATAAAAAATTCAAGCACAACGCAGAGCAAGCAAACGTTGTTATGCATGAAAGGAGCAGGAAGCAATGAAGAAATACTTATTTAACAGAATAGGTAATAATTTTCGTGTTTTATTGTTGATTGTTATTTTGAATGTAAGCAGAGTTTTTAATTCAATGTTAAACATTAAAATTCTGGAATCTATTTTATCGGGGGATTTGAAGACGTTTTTGCAACTATCGGGGCTGATGATAGGAATATGGATTATCTATGCTTTATTGAGTTATGTAAAGAGCATTGTTCAGGCGAATGCCATAAGATTGATGAATCAGGATTTAAGAGAAGACATTTTAGATATAATTGTCAGATTGGACTACACCGATTATTATGATAAGGATACAGGCAGTTATGTTTCCTGGTTATCTAATGATATTAATACAATTGAAAACAGCGGATTTTCTAATTTTTATAATATTGCGGATTCTGTAGTTACGGTGATAACCTCTCTTATAGGAGCTGTTATGGTTCATTATAGCTTTGGTATTGTATTTCCTGTCAGTGTTTTGTTGATGATATTTTTACCGAATCTTTTTAATAAAAAAATAGAAAGTGCATCTATGGAGATGTCCCAGGAACAGGAAAGGTTTATCAGCAAAATTAAAGACTATTTCGGAGGATTTGAATTATTAGATTCATTTAACCTGTTGAATATTTTTGTTACAAAGGTTAGAAGTGCAAGCGTAGATGTGGAGACAAGAAAATATGGATTATCCAAGACTATTGGCGGAGCAACAGCGTTTCTTATCATACTTAATGTACTGTCACAGATGATAAGTACAATTATAAGCGGAATTCTTGTAATAAAAGAAGTTATCAGTCCCGGAGCCATTTTGGCAATAGGAAATTTATCGGGATTATTTTTTACGGGAGTTCTGAGTGGTATGAGTCAAAAGGTTGAATTAAGCACAATAAGACCAATATTTGAAAAATTTGAAGCAGTTAGGAAACAAGAGCCGGAAGGGCTGCCGGAGATTGAAAAGATATCAACAGCCATAGAACTGAAAGATATAGGATATAGCTATAATGAGAAACGGGTTTTGACGGATTTAAATATTAAAATTCAAATAGGTAAAAAATATGCCATTGTAGGAGATAGCGGTACCGGAAAAACAACAGTATTAAGAATTTTAATGGGGCAATTAAAGGATTATGAAGGGGAAATATGCATAGACGGAAAAAACGTCAGGGATTTAAACATCGATAGCATAAGAAATCAAATTGCATATATTGACCAAAATGTCTATATGTTTAATGATACAATTCAATATAATATTACCTTGGATAGAAATTTTACAACAGAAGAAATGGAAAAAGCTATTGAAGAAAGTGCATTGAAAGATTTCATTTCTAACCTGAGGGATGGAATGGAAACAAAGATAGGTGAGGGCGGAAGGAATGTTTCGGGCGGACAAAGGCAGAGAATTGCCATAGCGAGAGCATTATTGAACGGCAAAAATATTCTGTTCATAGATGAGGGTACTTCTGCATTAGACAAATCAAATGCCTTTGAGATTGAATCTAAGCTACTGAATAATCCGGAACTTACTGTTATAATGATAAGCCATAATTTAGACGACCGTTTATTGGATAAATTTAATATGATTTATAAATTAGAGAGCCCTCTATGTGATGCTTCTCCAACAGGAGTGATTTCATAAACGGAGACACGGGGACGTTTCAGGTGTCCTGTAATTATTTTACAAAAATTAATATTTGCAATTGATGTATATTGCAAAATGTTTGTTTACAACTTTAAAATAAAAATGTACAATGCTTTGTAAACATAAGTATAATAATCATGAGTATATAATGCGGGTGTGAGGTGTTATGGGTAAACATCTGCAAACCCTTGTAAATCAGCAGATTGGTTGTGTTGATCACAGCCGATATGCTGTTTGAATAACAGGGGAACCCGTGATGGCTTCAACTGTCATGGAAAGAATTAATTGATATAGGTGAATAATGTGAAATTTAGTGAAATTAAGTTGTTTTGTAATAAAAAAGATATTTACATGCTTTTTATTGAACATAACTTAGATTTTGCAAAAGAAATAAATGGCACTGTATTAGAACTATCAAAAGGGAAGCTGGCAGATGCGTGCGGACACGGGGAGGTTTAGTTACTCTGATTTCCCTTATATGTATAAAAATATCTTAATTAAGCTTGTCTTTGAACAAGGCAATAAGCAGTCATAAGAAAGTTACCTTTCAGAGCTGTTAAATTTGAAATATAGTTGACAATTTGGGGAAGAATACATTATAATTTCTTAATGACTAATTAATGAACGTGAAAGAAAACGGAGGAATTATGGATACATTAGAGAGATTTTCGATAAATAATATAAGAAAAGAGTATTTGAATTTTTTTAAGAGTAAGGGACACTTGACAGAAAACAGTTTTTCTTTAATTCCTAAAAATGACAAAAGCCTTTTATTAATCGGAGCAGGTATGGCACCTTTGAAAAAATATTTCACGGGTGCTGAAACACCGCCGTGCAAAAGGATGGCCACAGTTCAAAAATGCGTAAGAACCGGTGATATTGATAACGTGGGATTAACTGCAAGGCACCTGACCTTTTTTGAAATGCTTGGGAATTTTTCATTTGGAGATTATTTTAAAAAAGAAGCTATAGAATGGGCATGGGAGTTGTTGACTGAGGTATTGAAAATAGATAAGGACAGACTGTGGGTAACGGTTTATCAGGATGACGATGAGGCTGCAGAGTTGTGGCACAGCGTTGCAGGCGTACCAAAGGAAAGAATTGTAAGACTGGGAAAGGAAGATAATTTTTGGGAGCTTGAAGTAGGTCCCAGCGGACCGTGTTCGGAAATATATTATGATACCGGAGAAGACAGAGGCTGTGGTTCACCGGACTGCAAGCCGGGATGTGACTGCAGCAGGTTTTTGGAAATCTGGAATCTGGTATTTACTCAGTTTGATAAGGACGAACAGGGTGTTTATCATCCTCTGTCAAATCCAAATATAGATACAGGAATGGGTCTGGAAAGAGTGTCCTGTGTACTGCAGGATAAGCCTACGGTGTTTGATGTTGAGCCGTTATTGACCATAGTAAATAAGGTAGCCGAAATTTCCGGTATTCCATATGGCTCTGATGAAAAAAAGGATATTTCCCTGAAAATTATCTGTGACCATTCAAGGGCGGCTACATTTCTTATAGGGGATGGTGTAATACCTTCAAATGAAGGAAGAGGGTATGTTTTAAGGAGATTAATAAGAAGAGCTATAAGACAGGGAAAATCTCTGGGGATACACAATGAATTTTTAACTAAAATTGTTAAAGTAGTAATAGATGAATGGAAAGAGGCCTATCCTGAGCTTGGGGAAAAGGAAAGCTACATATTAAAGGTTGTTCAGCTTGAAGAAGAAAGGTTCAAAATTACAATTGACCAGGGACTTGAACTTTTAATGAAAGAAATTAATTTACTGAAAAAATCAAATAAAGATGTTCTTGACGGCAATGTTGCTTTCAAGCTTTATGATACTTATGGATTTCCTTCGGAGCTTACAGAGGAAATACTGTCTGAAAACGGAATGAAGTTTGACCTGCAGGCTTTTGTTGCAATAATGGATGAACACAGACAAATGGCAAGAGATGCAAGGGAAAAAACAGGAAGCTCGGGCTGGAAGGAAGAGGACATTAATCTTGATGTGTCCAAGACTGTTTTTACAGGCTATTCAACAATGACGGACATCGGAGAAGTCCTTGCAATAGTTGTTGATGGTGAACAGGTAAACTCAATCTCAGAAGGTCAGTCGGGTATAATAGTGCTTGATAAAACTCCTTTCTATGGAGAAGGCGGCGGACAGACCGGAGATACGGGAAAGATAATTACTCATGAATCAGAAGCAGTAGTTACAGATACAAGAAAATATAACAGGACAATTCATCTACATGAAGTAACGGTTATTAAAGGAAGCATATCGGTAGGTGATAAGGTTACTGCACAGGTTAATGCAGATCAAAGAAGAAATACTGCAAAGAATCATACCTGTACGCATATTCTGCACAAGGTTCTTAAGGAAATGCTGGGCGACCATGTAAACCAGGCAGGCTCATATGTCTCTCAAGACAGGCTGAGGTTTGATTATACTCATTTTGAAGCTGTGAATCAGGAAACTCTGAAAGAAATAGAAAGGCGTGTAAATGAGGCAATCTTAGCTGATTATACTGTTAGTACAGATATACTGAATATCGAGGAAGCTAAAAATACTGGGGCTATGGCTCTGTTTGATGAGAAATATGATGAAATGGTTAGGGTTGTAAGTGTGGGAGACTTCAGCAAGGAGCTATGCGGAGGAACTCATATAGACGAAACTGCAAAAATAGGTATGTTTAAAATCATCTCTGAAGGAAGTATTGCATCAGGAGTTAGAAGAATAGAAGCGATCACCGGAAGAGCTGCCATAAATTATATGGAGGAGCTTTCCGATATTACAGAGGAACTTTCATCTGCAATGAAAGTATCAAAGGATGAACTTCCGGGTAAAATAAATAATCTTAAGAAAGAAGTAAAAGATAAAGACAAAGAAATCCAGAAGCTGAACAATGAACTTTTGAAGAAGAGCATGGATCAGATTCTTGACCAATATGAGGAAGTGAACGGTATTAAGCTGTTTGCTTTGAAGCTGAAAGGCAAGGATGCCAATTCTTTAAGAGAAATCGCAGATAAAATTAAGGATAAGAATGAAAGCTGTGCTGTGTTGCTGGCGTCTGATTTAGGTGACAAGGTATTGTTTGTAGCTGCGGTTACAAAAGATTTGGTACAAAAAGGAATTAATGCGGGGAATATGGTCAAGGAAGCTGCTAAGGCTGCCGGTGGCGGCGGAGGCGGAAGACCTGATTTTGCTCAGGCAGGAGGGAAAAATCCCCAAAAGATAGATGAAGCAATAGAATCAGCTAAAAGAACAATAGTGTAATAATTGTTGTTGATTTTATTACAAAAATGTAGTAGAATGTATTAAGGTAGAGGTGGTTAAAATGGACGGTAAATTAAATAATACTGCAAAATTTGATTATAAAACGGAATCGGTAAATGAAGCCAGGGAGATATTATCTCAGGTATATGAGTCGTTGAAAGAAAAGGGATACAATCCAAATAACCAACTCATAGGTTATATATTGTCAGGGGATCCGACTTATATTACAAACCATAACAATGCAAGAAGTTTAATAAGAAAAATTGAGAGAGACGAACTGTTAGAAGAGATATTAAATGTTTATTTAGATGTAATAGACCTTTAAGCTGCAGGCAGTATATTTCAGTATACTGCTTTTGTTCTTTTTAACCACAGTAGTGCCGCATTTGGAATATCGGTGAAATATGCTATATACAAATTTATTTGGAAAAGAAAACGTATCAAAATTATGCTACGGAACCTTGTCGTTAAGCATTTTACAAAATCACGATTCTTTAGAGAACAAGGTAAATCTATTAAATTATGCTTATGAAAAGGGGATAAATTTTTTTGATACAGCAGAGCTTTATGATAACTATGATATATTAAATGAATTCATAAAAGATAAAGACAGGGATAAACTAACAATAGCCACCAAAAGCTATGCATATGACAGGAAGACTGCTGAATATAGTGTCAATAAAGCTTTGAAGGAATTAAACACAGATTATATTGACGTTTTTATGCTCCACGAGCAGGAGAACGGAAACAATTTTTTGGGTCATTATGAAGCCGTTGAACGATTTATGAAATATAAGGAACAGGGTATAATAAGGCATTTTGGAATAAGTACTCACAGAGTTCAGGCGGTGAGGGACAGTATTAAGTTTAAAGAAATAGAATTTATTTTTCCGCTTTTTAATATGGACGGTATCGGAATACAGGACGGCACCATAGATGAAATGATATATGCAGTTAAAAAGGCTAAGGAATACAATAAATTTATTATGGCAATGAAAATATATGGAGGAGGACATTTGATTAACCGGGCAAAAGAAGCATTTGCATTTGTTGGCGGTATCAAAGAAATTGACTCCATAGCGGTTGGTATGAGCACAATAGAAGAAATTGATGCTAATATCTGTTATTTAGAAAACAATGAGTTAAATATTAATATAAAAAATAAAATTAGAAATCAAAAACGCACTCTCGTTGTAGAAGAGTGGTGTGTTGGTTGTGGAAAATGCGCAAAAAAATGCAGACAAAACGCACTTCGGATAATTGACGGCAAATGTGTCGTTGATATGGATAAATGTGTTTTATGCAGCTACTGCGCCGGTGAATGCACGGATTTTTATATCAAAATTGTATGAGGTATCTATGGAACGATTGATGGGTCTTGATGTGGGAGATAAGACAATTGGAGTTGCCGTCAGTGATTTATTAATGATTACTGCTCAGGGCGTAACTACAATTAAAAGAACAAATATAAAAAATGATATTAATGAGCTAAAAAAAATAATCGACGAATATCAGGTTACTAAAATAGTGGCAGGACTTCCCAAAATGCTTGATGGAACTGTGGGTATACAGGGAGAAAAGGTTCTTGGCTTTTTAGATAAATTAAAAAATCATGTCGATTTACCCATTGATCTTGAGGATGAGAGATTTACCACGTCAATATCGGAAAGAATGCTGATAGATGCCGACGTAAAAAGGAAAAAAAGAAAAGAAGTCATAGACAAATTAGCCGCAGTTCATATTCTGTCAGGTTATATGCAACGTACTAAAAATATTAAGGAGTGTTGAGTGTTGATATGGAAGATAATATTATTGAATTGATTAATGAAGACGGAAAGACAGAAAAACTTGTTGTTGAAGCTACATTTCATATTGATGACACTTTGTATGCGGTACTGCATGAAATTGATTCTGACGAGGGTATGATATATTACGTGGAAGAAGCAGAAGATGGCAACGGAATATTAGTAAAGGTTGAGGATGAAGAGGAAATTAAGGAAGTAATAGAAATCTATGAAGGTATAGCAGACGACTTAATTTAGCATAGTTTATATTTTGAGAGGGGTGAAATGATGTATAAATCAGATTACTTAATAAAGACACTTGGTGATAACGGACACAAGGTTACCGCTCAAAGGAGTTTGGTATTTGAAGTTCTCACTGAAAACAGTGACAAACATTTAAGTACTGAGGAAATATATGAGCTTGTTAAGAGCAAAAACCCCCATATGGGAATTGCTACTATTTACAGAACTCTTCAACTTTTTGAGGAAATTGGGCTGGTTTATAAGCATAACTTTGATGATGGCTGTTCAAGATATGAAATATTACCTCAAGGCAGCAACGAAGTTCATCAGCATCATCATTTATTGTGTAAAAAATGCGGTAAGATAATTGAAGTCAAGGAAGATTTAATGAATACACTTGAAGATATCATTGAAAAACAATACAATTTTGAAATATTAAATCATGTGGTCAAGTTCACCGGAATCTGCAGCCAATGCAGAAATAAGGAGAATGATGATGGTAACAGAAAAGAAACAGGAAAAGAAACAGGAAAAGAAACATAAACTTAAAATTATACCCCTGGGGGGACTTGGGGAAATAGGGAAAAATATGACAGTTATAGAATACGGTACAAATATAATTGTTATTGACTGCGGAATGTCATTCCCTGAAGATGAAATGCTTGGTATTGACATAGTAATACCGGATATAACGTATCTAATAAAGAATAAAGATAAAATAAAAGGGATATGTCTGACTCACGGTCATGAAGACCATATAGGCTCAATCCCATATCTGCTCAAAAAAATAAACGTGCCTATTTATGGCACCAGGCTTACCTTAGGCCTTGTTGAAAATAAACTTCTGGAGCATAAAATTGATGATGCACAGCTTAATGTGGTGAAGGCAGGTTCAACTATTAATCTTGGATGCTTTAAAGTAACCTTTATAAGAAATAATCACAGTATTCCTGATGCGGTATCATTTTCAATTGATACACCTATAGGAACGATTGTACACACCGGTGATTTTAAAATTGACTATACTCCCATAAACGAAGAGGTTATGGATTTAGGCAAATTTGCAGAGCTTGGGAGAAAAGGTGTATTACTTGCAATGTCTGACAGCACAAATGTTGAGAGAGCAGGGTTTACAGAATCAGAAAAAACTATAGGCCTTAAGTTTATGGAAATATTCAAAAACTGTGAATCCAGAATAATTGTAGCTTCATTTGCGTCCAATATTCATAGATTGCAGCAAGTAATAGATGCTGCCGTAGTTAACGGCAGAAAGGTTGCAATATCCGGAAGAAGCATGATAAATGCTGTAAGGGTTTCACATGAGTTGGGATATTTGAATGCACCGGAAGGAACTCTCATTAATGTGAATGAATTAAAAAGCTATAAGGATAATGAAGTTGTGATAATTACAACGGGCAGTCAGGGAGAACCTATGTCTGCGTTGACACGAATGGCTAACAACGACCATAAAAAGATTCAGATTAAAGCAGGCGATTTGGTTATTATTTCAGCTAATCCTATTCCTGGGAATGAAAAAACCGTATCAAGGGTTATAAATATGCTTTATGAAAAAGGAGCAAATGTGCTTTATGATGCTCTTACTCAGGTTCATGTATCAGGTCATGCCAGAAGAGAAGAATTGAAGCTGATGCTTACCTTGCTTAAACCGAAATTCTTTATGCCTGTCCACGGTGAATACAGGCACCTGATGCAGCATGCAAAGCTTGCTCATGAATTAGGCATTCCGGAGGGAAATACCGTAATAGGCAAGAACGGTGATGTTGTTGAACTTACCGCTAAGTCCATAGGAATAAACGGAGCAGTAACTTCAGGAAATATACTTGTTGACGGACTTGGTGTTGGTGATGTGGGAAATATAGTGCTTCGAGACAGGAAGCTGCTGTCTGAAAACGGATTGATAATTGTTGTTCTTGCAACTGAAAGAGGAACCGGCAAGGTACTGGCAGGTCCGGAAATTGTATCAAGAGGTTTCATTTATGTGAGAGAAAATATTGACTTGATTGAAGAATCAAAGAAGGTTATTAAAAAAGCACTCTCAAAGTGTGAAGAAGCAAATGTAAAAGAGTGGAACAATATAAAAATGGCGATTAAGGATGCGCTGAGCAGCTACATTTATGAAAAAATAAAAAGAAACCCCATGATACTTCCAATAATTGTAGAGGTTAAGCCGGATGGCTTTTCAGATATGAGTAATCTTGAATTTTAATTAAAATAAGAAGGGCTAAAGCCCTTTTTCTTTTAATTACTAATGTAAACAATGATATAAACTTGACAAACATACTTATAATCAGTATACTTATAATGCTCATATTTTCAAAAAATGAATATAAGCTATTAGTTTAAAGGGAGATAATATGAAAATGATACATACTATAAAACGGCTTATTTCAACAAGCGAACAAAGGAATAGCTATATTTTTCAGGTAGTATCAATTTGCATAATCGGATTGTTAACCGTAGTAAGCAGTTTTGCACTGGGTTCAATTACGCAAAATATAATTGATACAACATTTGAAAAAATGATGTTGAGCTTTGTAATTTTCATTTTAACAAGCGCAGCTGTTACATTGTTAGATTGGAAGCGCAGCAAACATTTAGTTAAAATGATAGAAAACATTAAAATGAACTATCGTGAAAAAACCGCCAAAACAGTACTCACAGGTGAATTTAGCAGGGTTCAGCCAATTCCTCTTGGAGATATAGTGAGCAGAGTGAACACAGATGTTAATTTAGCTGCAAACGGATGCGAGCTCATCATTACCGGACTGCGTAATATTTTGATACCAATTGTATTGTCAGTTATATTATTAATGATAAACTGGAGAATGGCAATAGGATATATTTTTCCGGTAGCGCTTATTTTTCTCTATCAGAGAATAACTAAAAATGCACAAGATGGAATCATGCCCTGGAGAGTGGCTTATGGAGAAATGACTGCAGAAACTAAGGATTTAATATCCAATCGCATCATGATTAAATCATATAAATTACAGGAAAAGTCTGATGAATGGGCTGTGAAAGCGATAGCCAACTATAAAAATAAGGGCATAAAAGGACTGGGAAAATCATACGTTGAAACAGTGCCCGGACTTTTAGTAAATTCCCTTCCGCTTTTTGGATGTGTACTTGCGGGCATTTATCAGGTGAGTAATAATATTTTAAGTGTGCAGGGTTTTATTTCAGTATTTTTACTGGCACAAAATGCAACCAATGAGTTATTTAATCTTCCTAATATTATA
>ENA-UOOK01004688-UOOK01004688.1-fermentation-metagenome-genome-assembly--contig:-NODE-4688-length-14408-cov-7.320281_pt1 | contig 14408 bp, 16 predicted proteins | sample MGYA00245777_ERZ724023 | MGnify/ENA primary metagenome ERZ724023 (study PRJEB28704, sample SAMN03018312) | fermentation metagenome | biome: anthropogenic terrestrial biome; feature: soil; material...
GAAGTACAACATGCTTAACCCTGCAAATATTAAGGACTATATGCAGGACATGTTTTCGCAAATATGATGTTTATATAATTCATGACAGAGATAAAAAAGAAATTCTTAAAGAAGTTAAAACCGAAAAGTTCTGGGAGAATATTTCTGTTTCTGAATTGGAAAGAATAAGGAAAGAGTTACGGGGCTTAATGAAATTTCTCGACAAGAAGGAAGGGAAAACATTCATAATTGATATAGAAGATGAATTTACGGATGGAACTGAGGTAGATAAACCAAACTTACCTCAAATGTCATACAAGCAAAAAATTCTTGATTATTTGAGTGAAAACAGTGATAATCTTGTAATTAAGAAAATAAAAAACCTTGAAAAGCTCACCCAAAATGATATAATTCAATTAGAGAAAGTGCTTTGGGAGGAATTAGGCAGTAAAGAGGATTATGAGAAGCAAACTAAAAATATGATACAGGGTGGAAATGTTGCCATTTTTATACGCTCCCTTGTTGGTGTTGATCGAGATGTTGCATTAGATAAATTCTCAAAGTTCATAGATGTAAATACTCTAAATTCAGACCAGTTAGAGTACCTCAAAACTATTATTGATTATGTAAGTGCTAATGGCGATATAGATGGTAGCATTATCACCAATAATCAACCATTTAACGAGTTTGATTGGTTAGAAGTATATGGTAATAATTTAGCTTACGTGGGTAGATATGTTTCAGAGTTACATGATGCGATAATTGCGTGAAATTGGTGCATTTAAAGAAAAAAGCACTAATTGGATTTATAGAAAACTCAACAAATCCTAAGAATTAATTAAATAGAATGGAATAGAATTGAATCGATTCAGAAGATTTACAAAATAATGGTTTAATTTTATTTTTGCAACATTAATAAATTATTTTGATATGGCTAGAATACACTCGATTAGCATAAATAATTTCAGAGGCATAAAAAAATGCGTTTTGAATTTCTATCTACATAATTTTGTTTGCTTAGTTGGTAGAGGAGATACTGGTAAAAGTACTATACTAGATGCAATTTCTTATGTGCTATCCCCAAACTGGAATTTAACTTTTTACGATACCGATTTTACTAATTGCGATATTGAGAAACCATTAGAGATTGTTGCCTGCTTATATGATTTACCTGATGCTTTCCTAGATATTGAAAAATTCGGTTTATTTCTAAATTTAATAAATGATTCAGGAAAAAGTCAGTGGAAATAAATGTATGTGCAATGTCTAACAATAATGAGGTTTATAGGAAACTATTTAATGAGGAGTTCCTGAAACTTACAAAAATTGGAATTGAATATCGTACTAGGCATCTCGAGACAAATAAAACGGATATAATAGATGGTAATTATTACGATTATCTTTTCCGACCTAGCTTTGCATTAGTAAATTTGGCTTTAAAATATTTGAATTAACAAATTTATCGCAGATGAAAACACCTAAATTTAAAAAACAACAATGATAAAATTATAAATTGTATAATAAATACGAGATAATAACGAAAGATAAATATGAACAACGCAAATAGCAACTTATTATCAACAGTAACTGTTCGTTTAAGGAAAAGTGAAAATAGCGAGGTAGTTATTGGTACTGGGATTTTATATTATGCGGATGCCTTGGATGATAAAGTATACATACTGACGGCAGCTCATTGTTTATTTGAAGATGGAGATAAATTTCAAAAAATATTAGATAGTATTTGTATTGATATTAACGTAAGCATTCGGTCTACTCCGTCCTAAATTAACTTTTGATCCTTTATATATTTGCCCACAAAAAAAAGATGTGGACATTAAAGAATTTTGAAAAAGTTTATGATCGTTTCCAATCCAGCGGTCTCAAAATAAGGGAGTTTTGTCAGAATGAGTGCATTCTGGAGTCTAAGTTTTATTATTGGAAAAATAAATTGCGTAAGCATAACCACCGTTTAGAAGAGCAGCCCGGATTTGTGCCAATAGTTTTCACCGGTTCAAATCAACCTTTACCTGTAAAAAAAACAGTTCTTCAAAAACAGAATCGGGAACATGTTGAATCCAACCCGGGTAATTGTTTCGAGATCGTTTATCCCAACGGTGTAATGGTTCGCATACCTGTCGGTACTGATATTAAACAACTGCAATCACTCATCTATTTATCCCGATAGTTATGTTTAATTTGAATGACTCAATGCGTTACTGGCTTTACCCGATTCCAACAGATATGAGAAAAGGGTTTTACACTTTAAGCGGTTTAGTTGCAGATCAGATGGGAAAGGAAGTTCGCAGCGGAGATGTTTTTATTTTTATTAATCGCCACTGTACAAGCATGAAAGCCTTACACATGGAACATGGCGGTTTGGTAATTTATTATCTGAAGCTTGAAAAAGGTAATTTTACTTTGCCCTTGTTTGATGAATATGGAAAATCTCATCCCTTTACCTGGCAAAAACTGATGCTGATGGTGCAGGGAATTGACGCCGCAAAATGCAACTATAAGAAACGCTGGGAAGTCTCATAAACAAACGTTTTTAACCTCTTTTTTGCTTGCATATATTACATCGTTTTTGTATCTTTACTCTCATTATCAAACAGGTAAACGATGCAAGCAAACAAAGAGAATCCGAACGAACTATTAGAACTCCTGCTGGAGAAATGCGACCGGCAATATCAGGAGATTCAACTTCTGAAAGGGAAGCTTGAAGATCGTAGGGATGTTGATGCATTAAAATCCTCTTATGAGCAAACCCTGTCTCTGAAAGATGAAAAGATCCTCGATCTGGAGAAACAGGTTGCTTACCTGAAGCGCCGCATATGGGGTAAATCCAGTGAACGTTTTATTAATGAAAACCCACAGCAACGCCGCATCGATTTTGAAGGCATAGACCTGTTACCTGAAGAAAAGGAGCAGGCAGAAGCAGCAAAAGCCGAAATAGAGGCTTTCAGGGAAAAACGTTTAAAAGAGCACGCGAAAAGGAAACCTGTCCGCAAGCCTTTACCTGAAGACTTACCTCGAGTTGAAGAGCATCTCTATCCTGAAGAAATATCTGATAATATGGATGCTTGGACAGAGCTGGAACCCGAGATAACTGAAGTGCTGGAGTATGAACCCGGCAAATGTTGCGTTAGAAAGATTATCCGTCATAAATATGTTTTAAAAAACAAACAATCACTGGAGCCGGCAAAGGAGTCTTCTCCCATTGTAACTGCTTTGCTCCCGACAAAATACCAGCCCATTGCACGCAGTTATGCAGGAGCCACGCTTTTAGCCGAGCTGATGATAAATAAATATGTCAATCATCTACCTTTTTACCGCCAGATACAAATGATGAAGCAGATGGGAATCAATCTGCCGCCGCCAACGGTGAACGATTGGTTTAAGGATACGGCCGATCTGCTGAGACCGCTTTATTATCGACTCAAAGAGCTGGTTCTTGCCACCGATTATATCCAGGTGGATGAAACTACGGTGCCTGTCATAAATAACGAGAAGCATAAAACCGTCAATGGTTATATGTGGGTGGTACGCTCTGTTATGGACAAACAACTCTTCTTTCATTATGATCATGGGTCAAGGGCACAGAGAGTGGCATTATCCCTGTTAAAGGACTTCCGTGGTGCTCTGCAGACCGATGGGTATAGTGTGTATCAAATGTACGAGTACAAAAACGGCGTACTCCCTCTTGGATGCTGGGCCCACTCCAGAAGGAAGTTTAATGAGTCGCTTAAAAGCGATAAATCCAGGGCTGAGTATGCTCTACAACAAATCGGACTTCTCTACGAAGTAGAAAGGGAAGCTGATGACAAAAACCTTTCTTATGAAGAAAGAGCTAAGCTGCGTGAGAGTCACGCTTACCCGATCATGGTTGCCTTTGAAAAGTGGCTGGTAAATGAATACGGCAAAGTATTGCCAAAAAGTCCGATAGGCAAAGCAATAAAGTACTGCTATGATATCTATCATCGGTTAAGCCGGTATCATCTGGATGGCAGGTACCACATAGATAATAATCTTTGCGAGAACAGCCTTAGAGGTCTGGCGCTGGGCAGAAAAAATTACCTGTTTTGTGGTAACCATGATGCTGCTGACGATGCTGCAGTAATATACTCTTTACTTGGCTGCTGTAAGGCAGCAGATGTGAACTTCCGCGATTGGATGGTATATGTGTTAAGTCATATCCACGATTACGACCAGGATTATACATTGGACTTGGCTGTACTGCTTCCTTCAAACTGGATTCAGAGAAACTCCTAAAAACTCCAACTCGTCTCCGAATGTTTTACAAGTTTTTGAAAGTTTACTTTTTGAAAACTAAGAAAACTTGAAATTGAATACGTACTTTACCGAATGCTTACGATTCATTTACAGTTTTATTAACAAACATCTATAATAATATTGATCTTCAATTTAAAAGTACAAACGAGATGTTTGGGTATTTATACAAAATTGCTTACAATAAGCTAATAGATCTTATATATAGAGTGCCTGATGGACGAAAGGATAATGATAATGAAGACAATGGATATATTCTTAATAATTTAGATCAGTCAAATGACAACCTATTTAGTGATACAAATGATGAACTAAATAATATTGATAACATTGGATATATACCTAAATTTATTGATCTGCCAACTGGAAACATTTTAAGAGATATATATGATGGTCGTAAAGATATTGATGGGTTTTTAAATAGAGAAACAGAATCCATTAAATTATTAGAACTTAAATTCATAGAAAAACTATCATATAAAGAAATCCTAACCTTAAAGGAGTATTCAAATTATACATTAGATTCATTAAGACAAAAAACATCAAGGTGTTTAAAAAAATACAAGAAATTTATTATGGACTAATTCTGGTCTATTTTTTTGTGTAATGACAATGTTATGTATGTCTTTGTGAGCTACCCCTTTTAGGATAGTCTTTGATTAGACAGCTAAATTAGTAAAATAAATTGTATTCAATTTAGAGTTTTCCAACCATTCTTTTAAAATGTGAAATTTTCTTTCATGATCGAAATAATTCACACAAACATAGATATTTTCTTTTATACACGAAATTTCACAAAGACTATTTTTTATTTAAAAGAGTACCTCTGTTTAGGGATTTTTAATCATATATAAAATAGAATCTCTGCTCAATGTATTGATAAATTCTAACAAACCATCGTTTGGATTTGCTCTTTTGATTTCTTCTATTTCATTTTCAGCTTTTTGTGTTTCGTTGAGAAGAATTAAAGTCGTTATTTTATTGTATCGATTTGATCGAAGTGCATTAGAATCGTTTGAGCTTTTTATTCTTTCGTCAAATTTTTTGATCGCTTTGTTATAATATTCTTTTGCTTCTATTGAATCCCCTTTTGCATCAGCTATTAAACCAAGAGCCTGATAACCTTCGGCATAATCCGGTTTCTTTTTTATTGCTTGTTGGGTTTCTTCAAATGCTTTGTTCCAGTCTTTTTTTCTCATATAAATGATGGATTTTCCTATATGTGGAATATAATATGTTTTGTCTGTTTTAATTGATTGGTCATAAACCAACAACGCGCTGTCCAGTTGGTCTTGGTTCACAAGTTCCAATGCTTTGTTGTTTAATTCAACAGCTTGCGGATCATAAGTTCTCTCATCCCTTTTTGTACATGAGTTTATGAGGATAATTAGTAAAAATAAAGTGATAATAGATTTTGTCATAAGTTTATGTTTTAAACGTCAATAGCAAATTTAGATAATATATCTTTATAAGCAATAAGAATTGCTCAGAAAATAAGTTACTTATAGCAACTATTGAATAAATGTCGCAATTATAGTAAATAATTGCGACATAAAAAAGTAAATAATTAAATGGATAGCATTGATGATAAAATACTTATATTAGGTAAATAAAACCAAGGTGCTGCGCGTAAAATTGAAGACATACACTAATAGTATTTGTCAATGCCACCAAAACCTGAAATAAGTTTGTTGTCTCTGGTTTTATTAATAAAGTTATTCAGTCGTTTGGAAAATTCTTCTGGTCGTTTTCTTGCTTCTTCAATGTATGCAATTCGTATTCGTTTGTAGGAGTCTGAAAAATCTTTATAATTATTCCAAACTGTTTTGTCTTTTTTTATTTCATCTAAAATATCCAAAGGAAAAACATACTTTTTTGAAATAATTTTTTGAGCTGTTTTAAGAAACGAATGATGAATTAGATTGTTTTCGACTAACCATTTCAGTCTTTCTTTATTAGGTTGTGAATATCTGCTCTTGGTTTGTCGGGGAGTAAATCGCTGAATTGTGTGGTCTTTGTCCAGAGTTTTATTGGTGCTGTCTATCCAGCCGAAACATAAGGCTTCTTCAACTGCATCATTGTATTGAATTCGTTCTTCCCCAGTCGACTTTTTAGCATAAACCAGCCATACTTCGTTCTCAATATTAAAATTCTGCTGAAGCCAATTTCTCCATTCAGTTCTTGTTTTTATGTTAAGTATCTTGTCAGTTGTCAATTTATTTTATTTATAAAGTTATCCATATAAATCAATCTTTATGATTGTTGTGGAAATTTAGTCATATCCATGTAGAAAATCTCCCAAGTATGTCCGTCAAGATCTTCAATGGTTCGCTGTTGCATAAAGCCATAATCTTTAAATTCGCTTGGTTCTGTTCCACCTGCTTTTAGTCCTTTAGTCATTATATTATTCACTTCGTCAACGCTGTCAACCGATAATGAAAAAAGTCCTGCTAAATTTGATTTGGTGTCAGCTAATGGTTTTGTTGCAAACGAGCTAAACTTTTCGTGTGTTAATAACATCACGAAAATATTTTCACTCCAAACCATACATTTTCCAGCATCATCTGAAAATTGTGGATTGTTTGTAAATCCTAATGCAGTGTAAAAATCCATTGATTTTTGAAGATCTTTTACTGCTAAATTGATAAATATTTGTTTTGCCATATTGCTACTTTTTATGTTATTAAATGAACAAACAAAATTCTATATAAATGTAACAAATATAACAATCAAGAGTTCAACTTTTTAATATTGCACCTTTTCGAGTAAGGTTTGAGAATGTGCGTTCAGTATCACGGAACGAATATTAGTTGCAACAAAGGTTACCTTAAAACAATGATAATTGTGTCTTATCTTCTTTTAGAGGATAAAATACGCCAATAATAATAAAAGGATTAGGTCCAACATTGTGAAATTTTTGGGTAGTTCCAAGAAAAAAATGCAAATCACATTTGCTCAACATATAATCAAAATACTTTGCTTTTACTTTTTGACAAGCTATTTCTTCATTACCTTTCGCAGCTTTCAGACAGTTCCAATAAAGTGCTCCTAATTCCCAATCTTCCACCATCATAGTACGTTCTTTATTATCCACAGTTGTAAAAACGTAAGAAAATTTATAGGGAACCTTTTTGGCTACTTGAAATATTTTTTTGTTTCCACTTTGTCAAATAAACTACCTTGGGCTTGTTTTGCAATAATAGAATCAAGTTTTTTCTTATCCCATTCACGATCACAAGGTTCCCAAATGAAATTTATCACTTCTTTGGGTTTAAGTACAGCTAACGATGTTTCTATTGTTTCATCTTTTGCTTCTTGAATTAAAACTGACATTTCATCATAAACATTTTTCAGAGCATACTCTTTGCGAAGCATCCAATTGTGTGCCGTTGAAATAGAATTACAACATTTTAAGTTCGTAGTCAATATTTGGTAGTTGCATTAAGGAATGTGCCACACATGAACGATGACATTGTTAAGAAAATATTTTACATGCTAAGCGGTTTGGTAAATGATAACATGAGACAGGAGTGAGGAGTTTAGATACTATAAAGTAAGATTATCCAAATAATTTAATATATCTTTGCACCAGCATTTGGTTCCCGATGCACACCGATTGGTCGTGATAAGGATTAAAAGGGAATGTCGTGAAATTCGGCAACAGTTCCCGCTGCTGTAAGTTCTTGTTCTCATTTGAGGGCAAAAAGGTTCAACAATCTTTGTCACTGGTTTAATTACCGGGAAGGCGTTGAAACCGGAACGAGTCAGAAGACCTGCCTATGCATTTTACGGATTTCGTATCTCACGGGTAATGAGTAAAAGCCGGCGGTTTTCTGACAAACTTCACAAATTTTCCAATCCCGTCGTTCGCTGTTTTTCATACGTTTGGTCGTAATCCAGTTTAAAAACTAAATTACGGTCGAATGATGAAGTTTTGTGGTATTTCCAACCTTGTTATTTCTTCAGCCGGAGCAGAAATAAAGTTCTGCACTGGAGAGTTATTGTCTGTAATTACGTTCATTTCCGGACATTATCAATTCAAACAACAAATAATAACTTTTAAAAATTGAAGAAATGAAGAATTTATTTACATTATTAATGATGGCTACACTCCTGGCTTTCAGCAGTTGTAGCTATGACGACGATGATCTTTGGAATAAGGTTAACAACCTTGACGAAAGGATTAAAACCCTTGAACAAGTTGTCAAGCAGATAAACAACGATATATCCTCCTTGGAGACAATCGTTAATGCATTGGAAAACAGTAAAAGTATTACGAATGTTTCTGAATCGTCAAAGGGGTGGACCATCACTTTCAGCGATGACACAAGCATCGAAATAGAGCATGGTAAAAACGGCAACGATGGCGCTAACGGTGCAGATGCTCCGATTATTGGCATTTCCAAAGACGGAGATGCATATTACTGGACTATCAGCACCAACCCTGAGAACGATCCTTGGCTTAGAGATGCTGACGGCAATAAGATACCCGTAAGTGGTAAAGATGGCTCGAAACCTGTAATGGGTGTGGATAAAGACGGGTTTTGGACTGTCGATTACAGTGATGGCAAAGGTCCCAAGCAGATTCTCGATTCCAATGGTGATCCGATTAAAGCAACTGCGAAAAGCGAGACTTCTCTTATCGTAGATGTTATTTCCAGCCAGACAAATGTAACCTTTATTCTTGCCGATGGCACGATTTTCAATGTTCCTAAAATCATTCCTGTAATTGTTGAAATTGAAGCGAATGAAGAAGAGAATTTCAAATATGCACAAACTCGCACTTTCAATGTGAAAATGAAAGGTGTTACCGGTTATCAGGTTACCGGGCCGACAGGATGGAACGTTGTACTGAAAAAAACAGGTGATGAAGTCGGGATACTATCTGTTACAGCTCCAAATGAAATGGCAATTAATTTAGGTGTTTCAATTGCAGAGGGTACAATTAACATTCTCGGTATCGGCAACGGCGTGGTAAATATACCACTAAAAGTGGCAGCAAGAGCATACGAACTTCGCATACTATCATTCGAAGATGGAGATTATAAAGGAGCGGAAGCATCGCCTTATTGGACTTCGCTTATAGATTCACCGCAATACGGAGGGTCGTTGCTTTATCCTACAGGACAGACTTTATATGGATGGTATGATAAGAGTAATACTGAACTAGCGTCTGAGTTTGTCAACGAATGGGGCGATTTCCAATTTTGGAGCGGCGGAGAAGCTATATCGAACTATGTGGAAACCAACATAGATGATGGAGATTATCTACATCAGTTATCAGTATATTATCATGATCCGGTAACTGGTTACGGTGGCAACAAAGGTTCGAAAAATTTCTGTGTACATTATGGATATGTTGATAATTCCGGTTATGGCGGAACTGAACGTCAGAACATATATTTTGCCGACGGAGAGGCTCGTGTAGTCGACCATATGTACGTTACCATTACCACCTACCTGTTAAATTGTGTTCAGAACGGTAACGGTCTTACCGACCCTGTAGGCCCCAACGGATTCATAAGGATTGTTGCCACAGGTTTCGATGAAAATGGTAATGAAATAACCAATGTCACTCCTAAGTTTGAAATTGCCAATTATGATCGTACTGTAATAGATTGGCAAAAATGGGATCTCTCCGGATTAGGCAAAGTCACTAAAATAGAATTTAACGTTGAAGGTGACAGTGATAACGGATACGGCTTCAGTCAACCGGCCTATTTCGCTTATGACGACGTAGCTGTAAGATTTTAATCAGTGTCGGGATTAAAAAAGTGAAAATCAACACAATATTCATACTGCTATTAATCCTGACCCAGATCGGGAATATTCAGGCGCAAGAGTCGATTTCCGAACTGTCGGTCGACTCTTTGCGCACCCATACCATACAAGAGGTAACTGTTATAGGAAGACAAATGAAAGAGATTGTTCCGGCACAAGTTCTTTCCGGTGAGCAGTTACAAAGACTGAATTCCCATTCCGTTTCGGATGCGTTGCGATATTTTTCAGGAGTACAGATAAAGGATTATGGAGGTATCGGTGGTCTGAAAACAGTCAATATCCGCAGCATGGGAAGCCAACATGTGGGAGTTTTCTATGACGGTATTCAGATTGGTAACGCACAGAACGGAACGGTGGATCTTGGTAAGTTTTCGTTGGATAATATGGAGAATATCTCTGTTTATAACGGTCAGAAAAGCAATATATTTCAGTCAGCGCGTGATTTCGCTTCAGCCAGTGCCATTTATATGGAAACACGTAAACCCACTTTCAAGGAAGGGCGCGATAACAACCTCAATTTGAAACTAAAAGGAGGTTCGTTTGATCTTATCAATGCCTCAGCGTTGATGGAACATCGCTATAATGATAAATTGTTCTCGTCCGTCAATCTCGAATTTCTCAACACATCCGGCGAGTACAAGTTTCGCTACCATAAGGACGGAGGCTATGATACCACGGAGGTCAGGCGCAACGGCGATGTAATGTTCCTACGTGCGGAAGCTGCCCTTTTTGGGCGTATAAACCATGGGGAATGGCAAATAAAAGGTTATATGTATAACTCTAAGAGAGGATATCCAGGTGCAGCTGTCAAGAAGGATTACGGCATCTCGCTGTTTAATGAAGACAGGCAGAAAGACCGCAATTTTTTCTTTCAGGGATCAGTCAAGCAACAAGTGACAGATTTATATAGTTACAAGATCCAGGCTAAGTATGCCAATGATTATATGAACTACGTGATGCCCCCCGAGAGTACCGTACAGCCAATGAATAACAACTATTGGCAACAAGAATTCTATTATACGGTGGCCAATTTATTTTCTTTCAACCGTTGGTGGACAGCTAACATCTCCACTGACTTTCAATGGAATAAGCTTAATGCGTTTGGAACGGATATGTTTAATGCGCATTTTGTTAAGCCGAGGCGTTATTCCGTTCTGAGCGCGGCGGCCACTTCGATAAGTTTGCGTCGATTCAGTATTCAGGAAAGTTTGCTTTACACATTTGTACATGACCAAAGCGCACGTGGCAAGGAGGTAGCAGACAATAAAAACATTTTCACCCCTACCCTAATCGCCTCATTCAAGCCGTTTGAAAGGATCGGATTAGATGTCAGAGCATTTTATAAAGAGATATTCCGAATGCCGACGTTCAATGACCTGTATTATGTGCAACTAGGCAACCGCCTGCTTAAGCCGGAATATACAACGCAGTACAATATCGGCATCGTGTATAACAAACAATTCGATAAAGGATTGTTCAGTTCCCTGAACTATACAGTAGATGTATATTACAACGAAGTAAAGGACAAAATAATAGCTACTCCAACCTCGAATCAGCTTGTATGGACTATGATAAATCTCGGATACGTTGAGATACGTGGTATCGACATGACGTTAAATCCCAACTTACAAATAGGAGAATTCGGTATAGGAGTCCGACTAAGTTATACATACCAAAAGGCTCAGGATTTTACCCGGGAAAAGAAAGAAAATTGGGATGATCCCGTGATAGACGGCTATGGTGATCAAATACCCTATATCCCGTGGCATAGCGGTTCGCTTATACTTAATACAAAATATAAAGACTGGGATTTCAATTACAGTTTTATCTATACCGGCGAGCGGTATATGTTGGGGAATAATACTCCCGTCAATTATATCCAGCCGTGGTACACTCACGATATGTCCCTCTCACGGAACATATCGTTGAATAATTCTCTTCTTCGTGTAACAACGGAAGTTAATAATATTTTTAATCAACAGTATGAAGTTGTCAAATGGTATCCCATGCCCGGAACCAACTTTAAAATCATTTTAAGTTATACATTATGAGATTTTTTAATGCCAGATATCTTACAGCAGCCATTTGTTTGTTAGTGCTTGCTACTTCATGCCGCAAAGACGATCCTATATTACCGTCCGAGCCAACAAAGGTAAATCCCGGGGAAGAAGTTACCGGTGACATATACGGTTTCTTCCTTCTCAACGAAGGTAATATGGGAACCAATCAAGCTTCTATCGATCATTACGACTATGAAACAGGAGTTTATACACGTAATATTTATGGTGAACGGAACCCATATGAGATAAAAGACCTCGGGGATGTAGGCAACGACATCCAAATATACGGAGATAAACTTTGGGCAATAATAAACTGTTCTAATTATGTAGAGGTCATGGATGTCAATACGGTCAAGCATATCACCAAGATAGCCGTTCCAAACTGCCGCTATCTTACCTTTAAGGATAATTATGCTTATGTGAGCGCATATGCCGGGCCTGTTCAGATAGCGCCTGATGCACGTATAGGATATGTCGCTAAGATAGACACACTTACCCTTGAAGTGGTAGATGAGTGTATCGTCGGGTATCAACCTGAAGAGATGGCGATTGTGGGTGACAAGCTATATGTAACCAATTCCGGTGGATACCGTGTGCCGAATTACGACTGCACGGTATCAGTCATAGACCTCAACACTTTTACCGAAGTAAAACAGATAGAAGTAGCCATAAATCTTCACCGCATAAAACTTGACAACTATGGCAATCTATACGTTTCCTCTCGTGGAGATTATTACACAGTACCCTCAAAGACGTTTATCATAGATACCAATACCGATGAAGTTGTCTATGAGTTCGACGACCTACCTAACACAAATATGACCCTGTGCGGGGACTCACTGTATGTTTACAGCACCGAGTGGAGCTATGTTACAAAAGAATGGACCGTTTCCTACGCGATTGTAGATACTCGGACAAGGAAGATCGTAACCCGCAATTTTATTAAAGACGGTACTGAAGAACGTATTCAAACCCCTTATGGAATAGCCGTGAATCCGAATACCGGGGAGTTTTTGGTTACCGATGCCAAAGACTATGTCAGAGCCGGAACCCTTCACTGTTTCGGGAAGGACGGCATTCGCAAGTGGTCTATTACGACCGGAAATATTCCCGCGCATATTGTTTTCAGTAAAAAGAAACTACGACCTGTTAATGCATAACTTAAATAATTAAAAAGATGAACGTTAAAATTACATGGAGGTTTTTGCTCCTGCTGCTGACTTCAATTCTATTTGCCGGAACCTTTACCGGATGCAGCAATGACGATGAAATCAATGACAGATACATGCTTAAAAAAGAAGACATCACTGTAGCTGTGCCAGGTGACGGATTTAAAGCCAAGGTTAATCAGTTGTTTAAAATCGAAGTGAACAGCGTGTCCGACGATGCACTCACTTACCGTTGGTTCATAGATGACAAGCCAATTGCACAAACTAAAAATCTTGAACACATGTTTGAGAAGGGAGGCATGTTCGGACTTAAACTTCAGGTATCTCAGGATAATATCACTTTCGACTATTATTTTACGGTCTTAGTAGAGTACGGACCGATAGACCCTCCGGCAGAGGGCTCTAATCCTTTTATTACCAAAGTGTTCGATTATATGCCTGCCGTAGGACAGTTTACCAACAAACTACCACTGTATGAAGATGGTGATACACAGGAAATCATGAATCAGAAAGTGCTTGATGACATAGGCAACAATAACAGAGGAATGATTACTCTGGGTGGATTCGGAGGATATGTTGTTGTCGGTTTTGACCATACGATACAGAATATAGAAGGCAAGCGTGATTTCCGTGTACTTGGTAATGCGTTTTATGCTAACTCAAACCCCAATCCGAATGCACCTGAAGGCGGAAGTTGTGAGCCGGGTGTGATTATGGTGGCTTATGATGTCAATGCCAATGGAAAACCTGACAATGACGAGTGGTTTGAGATAGCAGGCAGCGCCCATGTTAATTCCACAGGCGAACTATGGTATGAAATGGCACGAGCCAGGGGCAACGATGTAAATACCTATTTTAATTATAAAATCACCTATCACAAACCCGCGATTGAACCGACCTCGTCGGATGAATGGTGTACATATATCCGTTGGGAAGATAATCAGGGTAATTCAGGTTACAAAGTGAAGAATCAGTTCCATCGGCAACCCTATTATCCATTATGGGCCGGGGACACTCTCTCCTTTACCGGAACCTGTCTCCCACAGAACGGTATTGATGAAAGCGGAATAGGCAACTACTTCGTTTTGTATAAATTCCGGATTGTCCAAATATTTTAGGGCTTCCTTTTCCG